>Ga0302120_10000499_pt1 | contig 17840 bp, 7 predicted proteins | sample AG5_Bottom_MG_FD_203118 | JGI IMG/M metagenome (GOLD analysis project Ga0302120, IMG submission 203118) | Marine microbial communities from Western Arctic Ocean, Canada - AG5_Bottom | ecosystem: Environmental > Aquatic > Marine > Oceanic | place: Canada: Western Arctic Ocean | collected 2017-10-01 | reverse complement strand
CCTGCTTTTTACTACTTCTCACAATATATTTATTGACTCGAGCAGCGCTTTGATGTACTCCTGTGGGGGTACTCCAAACAGTGGGTTAAGCGTGTATTCCCTCGCCAGCCCGACCAACCCGGTATTGTTGAATGACTTCCCAACTCCTGGTGGGTACGTTCACGATGTATTTGTGCGGAATGATACGGTTTATGCTCATGCCGGAAGTAATGGCATGTATGTTTATGATTTTTCGAACGTCGGTTCTCCTCAGCTAATTGGCTCCCTGGAGTTCTATCCACATAAAGGGTACAATCATGCCGGTTGGCTCAACAAGCCGGGGAATACCTATGTGTTTGCTGATGAAACATCTAATATGGATGTTAAAATAGTGGATGTCTCAGACCTGACCGACATTCTAATCATGGATACTGTAAATACAGGGGGCGATACGAATTCAATAGCCCATAACCCAATAATTAAAGGCGATTTGGTATATGTAAGCTACTATATGGATGGCCTGTGGATCTACGATATTTCTGATCCCGGCAATACAACTGTCGCCGGTTATTATGATCTTTACGTAGGGGCAGGAGATACTATTTCCAGTGGTGGCGCTTGGGGAGTTTATCCTTTTTTGCCATCAGGAAACATATTGGTATCAGATATGGGGAGTGGGTTGTTTGTATTTGATGCGTCAGAAGCAGAAACCGGCATTGCGACATTACAACAACAAAATGCCGGAATGACCATCACTCCGAATCCTGTAGTTGATCGATTTAAGATAAGGTTTAACGAGCAGGTAGAAGTGTTAAATATGCGTATCGTAGATATGGCAGGGAGGGTAGTTTACTACTCAGCACAAGAACGCTCAGTTCAGAACACCACATATCCCATTCCTGTATTGAAGCCCGGACAGTATATTGTGCATGTTACTACCGCTCAGGGTTCTATTGTTCAAACTATAACGAAGGCAGTATCCAATGAGTCAAGATAAGTATGAACCGGTAATAGGCCTGGAGGTACACATCCAGTTGCTCACAGCTTCCAAAGCTTATAGCAGTGACTCTACTGAATATGGCGCGGCGCCCAATACCAACGTATCTCCTGTGTCACTGGGGCATCCGGGGGTGTTGCCAGTGGTTAATGAGAAAATGGTTGAATACGCGGTGAAGCTGGGGTTGGCCTGCCATTGTGAAATCCGGGAATACAACGAATTTGCCCGGAAGAACTACTTCTATGCTGATATGCCTAAGGGGTACCAGATATCTCAGCATCACACACCTATCTGCAATGGAGGTTACATCACTATAAAGGATACGGAAGGGGAGGAGAAGCGTATCAATATTACCCGTATACACATGGAGGAAGACTCTGGTAAAAGCATTCACGACCAGGATCCTTTTAATACATTGATTGACCTGAATCGGGCTGGAGTGCCTTTGTTAGAGATGGTTTCTGAACCCGAGATCAAGACGCCGCAAGAAGCATATCAATACTTAACTGAAGTTCGGAAGCTGGTCCGCTATCTGGATATCTGTGATGGCAACATGGAGGAGGGATCCATGAGGTGTGACGCCAATGTGTCCGTCATGCTCAAGGGTGCCAATAAATTTGGCGAAAAGGTGGAGGTCAAAAACATGAATTCTATACGCAACGTGCAGCGTGCACTTGAACACGAGATTGTAAGACAGATCGATTGTCTCGAGAATAAGGTGGAAATTCGCCAGGAGACCAGAACATTTGATGCGGTGGCAGGGGTCACTTCAATAATGAGGACAAAGGAAGCAGCAGATGAATACCGGTACTTCACTGAGCCTGATCTGCCTAAAGTAATTGTTAGACAAGAATATGTCGAAGGCGTTCGGGCAGCACTGCCAACGCTTCCAAAAGAACTTTTTGAAAAGTACACTGGGGAATTAGGATTGTCAGCATATGATGCAACTGTTATTATTGACTCCAAATCTATATCGACATACTATGAAGCCTTGATTGCAGTTACTGAAAATTATAAGGCTGCTGCCAATTGGCTGATGGGGCCGATAAAATCGTATTTGAATGAAAATGCAATGCCTATTGTACAATTTCCAATTCAGCCAGAGGGAATCGCCGCTTTGATAGAATTGGTTGACAGTGGCAAGGTTAGCTTTACGGTGGCCGCTCAAAACGTGTTTCCATTGTTGGTGAAAAATCCTGGTGAAGACCCTGAAGCATTGGCGACTGGGGAGAATTTGATTCAAGATAGCGATGAGGAGAGTATTAATGAATTTGTAAAGGAGGCAATTGCAAAATATCCCGATAAAGTACTCGAATACAAAAGCGGTAAAAAAGGGTTGATTGGGTTATTCATGGGTGAAGTAATGAAACTATCAAAGGGTAAGGCGGACCCTAAAAAAGCGAGTCAACTCGTTCAGGAACTATTGGGAAAAGATCAGTGATATGAAGATGAGTTTTTTAATATTGTTTGTAGTAGGAACCCTTGTAGTGGGTTGTGGCTCTGGTGAACCAGATGGATTTCGAATAACTGGCAAATTGGAAAACGGGGTAGGGCTAACCGTATATTTGGATCAGCTGACCACCAATAGCATTAATCAGTTTGGTTCTGCTATTGTTGATGAAGACGGAAATTTTACCCTTGAGGGACAGATTTTAGAGGTTGGATTCTATAAAGTACGCCTTGGCGACAATAACTTTGTAAATATTGTGGTTCATCCAGAGGACAATCTTGAGATCACCGGAGACGCAAATTACCTGTATGGCACCTATAAAGTTGAAGGGTCTGAAGATGCGGTTGCGTTGTATGAACTCCATGAATATCTGCACCGGTTTAACCTGAAGGAGGATTCGCTCAAGAAAGCAGCGACTTCCTTTGGCGGGGTACAAGTTGACCCCAGTCGCCAATTTCAGCTCCAAAGTATCTATAACAATATGGTCCAGGAAAAGTTGACTTTTTTAAGGTCATTCATTGACAATAATACCGCTTCCATCTCTTCTCTGGCTGCCATAGAAGGGTTGGATCCAATGACGGATTCAGAATATTTTGTCAAGCTTGACAAAGAGCTATATGACCTATATCCTAATTCCATGTATGTCAAAAACCTTCACTTGCGCGCAGCTCAGATGGCTAAATTGGCGATAGGAGCTGAGGCACCTCAGATACTGCTTGCCAACCCGCAGGGCGAAGTAGTATCTTTATCTTCCCTGCGCGGTAAGACAGTGCTCATAGACTTTTGGGCATCATGGTGCAAACCTTGCCGTTTGGAGAATCCACATGTTGTTAGGTTGTACAATGAGTACCGTGACCTTGGCTTTGAGGTGTATGGGGTTTCACTGGATAAGAACAAGCAGGCATGGGTAAATGCAATTCAACAGGATGGCCTGGAGTGGATACATGTGAGTGATCTGCAGTTTTGGAATTCTGCCGCAGCCAAACTCTATAACGTTAACAGTATACCTCAAACCTTCTTGATTGATGAGGATGGAAAGATCATTGCTAAAAATCTCAGATCTGCAGAGCTGGGAAAGAAATTAAAAGAGATACTGGGTTAAGCCTGGCATAAGAAACTATGAAAACTGATCTTCTTACAATTGGTAAAATACTGACTTGCATGGCAGTAGGTTTAGTCTATACAATTGGTGCAAATGCCCAGGAATATTGGCAGCAGGAGCTTAAATACTCGATCAAGGTAAAGTTAGATGACAGGCAGCACACGTTGGATGGAGATGAAACTATAGAATATCTCAACAATTCCCCTGATAACCTAACCTACATCTATATGCATCTTTGGCCCAACGCATATAAGGACCGCTCCACAGCGCTGGTTAAGCAGAAGCTGGAAAATGGGGAGGCGAACCTATACTATGCCAGTGAAGAGAGGCGCGGTTATATTGATGGATTGGATTTCAGCGTTGACGGCAAAAAAGTAAAATGGGAGCTGGATCCTGAATACATTGATATTTGTAAGCTGACGCTCAATGAACCTCTTAAGAGTGGAGGGAGGATCGTAATTTCTACACCTTTCCATCTTAAATTCCCGCGCGGTATATATTCACGTTTGGGCCATATTGGCGAGTCCTATCAGGTAACCCAATGGTATCCCAAACCTGCGGTATATGATAAGAATGGGTGGCACCAAATGCCCTACCTGGACCAAGGAGAATTTTATTCAGAATACGGAACTTACGATGTGTTCATAACACTGCCGAAGAACTATATGGTGGGGGCCACAGGAGACCTTATTGGAGGAGACGACGAGAGAAATTGGCTGGAGATTAGGGTGGCAGAGACGAAGGAATATCTCAAGAATGTGGATACTAAAAGCCGTAAGACCCCTGATGTTGACATCGATGATCTGACGTTCCCTCCTTCAGCTTCTGACAACAAGACCCTTCACTTCCGTCAATCCAATGTGCATGATTTCGGATGGTTTGCTGATAAGCGTTGGCATGTCCTTAAAGGGGAGGTAGAACTGCCACATACTAAAAGGAAGGTAGCTACGTGGGTGATGTTTACTGAGGAGGAGGCACACCTGTGGAAGGATGCCATAGAATATATGAACGATGCGGTGTATTATTACTCACTATGGAATGGAGACTACCCATACCAGCATGCCACCGCAGTTGATGGCGCATTGAGTGCAGGTGGCGGCATGGAATATCCAAACGTAACAGTTATAGGCCAATCAGGCAATGCCTTTGTGCTGGAGACGGTCATTATGCATGAGGTAGGGCACAATTGGTTCTACGGGATCTTAGGTTCTAACGAACGCGACCATCCCTGGCTGGATGAAGGACTCAACTCCTTTAATGAGAACAGGTATATTGAAACCAAATACCCTGACCGCAAACTCGCGGGGCAACAGAGTAGTTCTTTCAATGCCAGGTTGCTGGATTTGGGGTCCTTTGACCATAAAGATTCCTATTATTTGGGATACTTACTCAATGCCCGCCGTAGATTTGATCAGCCAATTGAGTTGAAGTCTGCTGATTATTCGTACATCAATTACGGAACCGTAGTTTACGGGAAAACTGCTCTCGCCTTTGATTATCTAATGGCCTATTTGGGGACTGATGTTATGGATCGAGCCATGCGTACCTATTTTGATACCTGGAAATTCAAGCACCCTCAGCCAGAAGATCTGCGCAAGATTCTTGAAGAAGAGACGGCGAGCGACCTATCCTGGTTCTTCGACAATCTGATCAATGGGGATGCACTCATTGACTATAAACTGGTAAAAGCGGAAAAGGACGGCGACGAATACAATGTTACGGTGAAGAATGTCGCCAACACTCAGGTGCCGTTCAGTATATCCGGAGTTGTCGATGGCGAAGCGACTAATACAACCTGGTATGAAGGATTTGACAAGAAAGCAGATGTCACATTCGTGGCAGGAGACTATGACGCCTTGAAGATTGATTGGTCTAAGGATATTCCAGAAGTGAATAGAAGAAACAATACCTACAAGACTTCAGGGTTGTTTAAGAAAGTGGAGCCAATTAGATTGCAGCTGCTTACCAGTATCGAGAATCCTAATAAGACACAGGTTTTCTGGACGCCGGTTATAGGATGGAATGAATATGATCATGCCATGCCCGGGCTAGCAGTCTATAATTCTGTTTTTCCGGCCAGGCGACTGGAGTATGCGTTCATGCCACTGTACAGTACTTCGACCCAAACTATGCTGGGCTCTGCAAGAATGGGATACAACTGGTTCCCATCAAGTGCGCCATTTCAGAACATTCGATTGACGGTAGGTGGGAGCAGGTACAGTAATGGCAATACCGCTGTGCCCGCCTTGGGCGACGGCAACTACGGCCGGAATCCGATTCAAGCCAACAAACTGAAAGCTCAGCTGGGGTTCACATTGAAGAATAAAAGTGCAAGAACAAAAGTGGTGAACAAGTTCCTTCTCACCAGCTACGACATTTGGTTCACCAATAGCGATGTTGGAGCGGTATACATCAGCTCAGGAGAAGTCGACGTGAACTATTACCCTGAAGGGAACTACAGTGTGAAGAAGTTGGCCTTTGTCCACTCCAACGGGCGTACCCTAAATCCATACGGGATTGAAATGAGTGTTGAACAGGGACAGGTTCAGGGGGAAGAGCCGTTTGTGAAAGCCCAGGTGGAAGCCAACTACAAGGTCTCCTATCGCCGGGGTAAGGGTTTGGATATCAGGTTCTTCTCAGGTAGGTTCCTTTACAACGACTTTCCCAATGTGGAAAATAAATTTGCCTTCGCCATGCATGGCAACCGAGACTACCTGTACGACCAGGTTCTGCTTGGAAGGGCAGAAACCAGTGGTTTGTTGGGAACGCAGTTTGTTCTCAACGATGGTGGATTCAAGAACCCTGTGGACATTGACAATGCTCATACCTGGTTGACCGCTGTTAATCTTCAAACCTCGACAATACCTGGGATTCCCCTATCCTTATATGCAGACTTTGGATGGTCGTCGAGCAGCGCCAAAGAACTGATGGTTGGTGCTGGAATTGCAGTTCCCTTGATCCCCAAGATTCTTGAGGTGTATTTCCCGGTTTACAAATCCACCGGCGTGGATGCAGTGTACAAAAATGACATCGGGTTTGTTCTCAATATTGCAGCCCTGAACCCATTTGACCTGATTAAACAGATACCGCACTGATGAAGATATATTTTGCATCAGATTTTCACCTTGGCATGCCGAATCTCAAGGAAAGCCACCAACGCGAAAAACTTATTGTTAAGTGGCTGGATGAGATAAGGACAGATTGCACTGAACTGTATCTGATGGGAGACCTTTTTGACTTCTGGTTCGAATACAATGCAGTAGCACCTAAAGGATATGTCAGGCTTCTTGGTAAGATTGCCGAGTACACCGATGCTGGCATCCCCGTTCACATCTTTACCGGCAACCACGATATGTGGATGTTTGATTATTTAGAGGAAGAACTTGGTGTCACAATTCACCGTGAAAATCAAATCAGGGAATATAACGGTAAGGCCTTTTACCTGGGACATGGAGATGGGATAGGGCCAGGAGATTATGGTTACAAGTGCATCAAGGCCGTGTTCGCCAACAAGGTTTGTCAGTGGCTGTTTGCCCGCATTCATCCCAACCTTGCGTTTACACTTGCTAATTTCTGGTCAGGACAGAGTAGGACGGACACCAGGGCGCTCAAATTTGTTGGAGAAGAAAATGAGTACCAGATAATCTTTGCAAAAGAGCAGCTTAAGAAAAGCCATTACGATTACTTTATATTTGGGCACAGGCATATTCCCAATGATATCGCCCTGGCAGATTCTTCGAGGTACATCAACCTCGGTGACTGGATCATAAACAATACCTATGCAGTATTTGACGGGGAAACAATGCAGCTTAAGAAATACGAATAGTGGCTAAGAGAATCCTTGCAATAGAAACTACGAACCATAAAAGTTCGATCAACAAGCAATTGGTTGATTTTGCAACCAGCCTTCTGGATGGCTCTGAATCAGATCGCATTGATATGATTCCATATGACATGGTGCTTTTCAGCTCAGACAAGCACCGTGATGATGGAGTGCCTGGCCAAGCGGTTAAGTTCAGGGAAATGTTGGGTGTATATGATGGTTGTATCATCTCACTGGCAGAGCACAATGGATCTTACACGGCAGTTTTCAAGAACCTCATGGATTGGGTTTCTGTTCTCGAAGGAAAAGTGTGGCAGCAGAAGCCCGTTCTATTGTTGAGTACGTCTCCCGGCAAAAGAGGTGGTGCTACCGTGCTGGGTGTTGCCGAAAATTACTTTCCACATATGGGAGCACAAGTGACAGGGGGCTTCTCTCTCCCATTCTTCCATGATGCCTTTGAAGAAGGCCAGGGAATAATAGACCAGAAAAAACTGGCCGAGCTCACTGAAAAGGTTGCTGAATTTGAAGCTGCTGTTTTGAGTTTCTAGTCAGATTGCCCAACCATATTGATCAAGTCTAACAGCCTGTTGGAGTAGCCCGTTTCATTATCATACCAGCCTACAATCTTGACTACTTTTCCAAGAACAGAGGTGAGTTGAGAATCGAAGATGCAGGAGTGCGTATTTCCAACAATATCAATTGAGACAATGGGATCACTCGTATATTCAAGTATTTCTTTCAATGGCCCTGCCGCAGCTTCCCTAAATGCCGTGTTGATTGCTTCGTTGCTGGCATCCCCTTTTAAGGTACAGGTGATATCTGTCAGCGATCCGTCGGGAACGGGGACCCTAATACCGCACCCTCCAATATGCCCTTCCAGATGAGGGAATATCTTGGTAATTGCCTTTGCTGCTCCAGTTGTAGTAGGAATCATAGATTGAGCAGCAGCCCGTGCCCGCCTCAAATCCTTGTGAGGTGCATCAAGAAGACACTGGTCCCCAGTGTAAGAATGGATCGTGGTGATGAAGCCGTGGTCAACACCCCAATTGTCATCCAAAACCTTGATCATAGGAGCCGCACAATTCGTTGTACATGAGGCGTTGGAGATAATCTGTTCACTACCATCCAGGATATGATCGTTAATGCCCAATACAACAGATTTGATGTCCCCTTCTCCGGGAGGTGCCGAAACAATAACCTTCCTGGCACCGGCCGTGATATGTCCTCTGGCACCAGTTTCGTTGCGAAATAGGCCAGTGGATTCAAGCACCGTATTAACACCCATCTCTCCCCACGGCAGTGCTGAGGGGTCTCTTTTGCTTAAGGCAGCAATCTTATGCCCGTTAACTATTAAGTTTGCACCTGAAGTCTCTATGCTCCCATTAAATAGGCCATGTATGCTATCATACTTCAGCAGATGCGCCAGTGTAGTAGTGTCGGTTAGGTCATTGATAGCGACAATCTCAATACCTGGATCATTTATCATGGCTCGGAAGGTAACTCTGCCGATCCTTCCAAAGCCATTTATAGCAACTTTTATCTTCCCCATAATATTTTTGTTTGTAACAAAATTAGAAAAACGTTCATTAACTTCAGTTTTTGATAAGGTTAATTTAGTGTCGGCTTGTTCACAGGAATCCACTTTCCCAATTCTGTTTTTCTTTTAGGCTAATGCCTAAAGAAACATTCGTATAAAATTGTTGACACTTGTGTTCTATCTTGTAATTCAGTGATAATAGTTGGCTTAGCCAGCTCCTTGCTGAAGAAAAAAGAACAAAAAGTCACCAAATCGTTAAATTTCTCCATTATCGCCAAACTTTATTTGTTTTTTGGAATGCAGGTTGGCCGATACGTTATCTTTGTTTATACCATTGTTTCATTTTTGAGAATAAATAGTATATTTTTGAATCTATTATGATGGCAGCCTTGGTGTTACTATCACGTCTTTTTTAACATGCGAAACCTGATATTGTCGGTATTGGCCTCTTGGCTACTATTACTTGCCCCCTCACAGGCGCAGTTCATTACTTATTCAGAGACATTCACTACTGGGTTGTCTTATTGTCCGGGAGACCCTGTATATGATAACTGGGGTGCATTTAGGGCACAGCTGGACACGAACGTTATCGCTTTTGTTTCGGTCACCATTAAAGGGGATTTAGATCCCGTCGGCAAAACTTGTACTGATCCCTCCATGGTAATGCAGATGGCTGGATCGCTAAGAGACGGTATTGCCGGTACCTGGTTCTGTGGCACAGAGGAGTTTAACGTAGGGGTTAGCTGCTTTGGAGGCTGCGCTGTTGCCGGTGACGACGTGGAGTTCAATGCTACTCCAGCTTCATCGTGCAGTTGTTCTAATCCGGGATACATACTACGTCCGTGCATAGGCAACCAAAATTGGGGAGGGATAAATGGCCTTTCATGCTCAGCGCCTGATCAGGTTATGACGGTTGAGTTCGGGTACATCTCATACTGCACACCTACCTATACCAATAAATGCTCTTCCGGTGATTATATTGATGGGGTTATATTTGCTGATATTAATAATACTGGCACCGGCTGTAATGGGATTATCGATAATTATATCTTCTATTCTGCCTTGGAAGCAAACATAGCTGGTGGGTTTGCATACCAGATATCACTGACCCCCTCTGCTAGCTCACCACAGGGTTTTGGGGTATGGATGGATTACAATGCGGATGATGATTTTGCAGATGTTGGTGAATTTGCCCTCGCTGTTGCTCCTGGGACTGTTACGGTTCTTGATACCATCAATGTTCCAGGGACGGTGACGGTTGGTAAGACCCGGATGAGAGTCCGTTCATTTGGGGGCATCACGCCAACAGCAGCTGATTCTTGTAGTACAGGAACTGATGGTGAGACTGAAGATTATGTATTGATTATAAAAGATCTCATGGATGTGGGGGTAACTTCTATCGATGCTCCCTTGTCAGGTTGTGGACTAACCGCTGCCGAGAGTATTGTAGTGAGTGTTAGGAACAATGGGCTTGATGGACAGGATACCATTCCTCTGGCTTATAGGGTAGATGGTGGCCCGATGGTCATTGATACCATGTTCACCTATCTAGCTTCAGGCAACAACGCGAGTTTTACCTTTAGCGCTACAGTAGACTTGTCGGCCAATGCCACTTACACGGTGGATGCGTGGAGTATGTTGGCAGGGGATGCGGACATGACAAATGACAGTACAATCGGTTATTTGGCAGACAACCCTATGGTGTGTTGCATCCCGACATTTAGCGTCTTGTGTACTTCTGGCGACTTTATAGATGGGGTGGAATTTGAAGGAATAAATAACACAAGTACGGGATGCAGCGGCAATCTGGATAACTATACCTTTTACAGCTCACCTCCTGCTTCTGTTACAAGGGGCAATACCTTCCCTATCACGCTCACTCCGGCAACTACTTTTGACCAGGGATTTGGCGTATGGATCGACTTTAACGTAGATGGTGATTTTTCAGATGCCGGTGAATTTGTTTTCTCCTCACCTGCCAGCATAAGTGCTGTGACAGGGAATATTGCTATTCCAGGGACCGCTAGTATTGGGGCAACGGTGATGAGGGTGCGTTGCATCTTTGCAGCAGAACCATTGTCAAGTGATGATTGTTCTCTGGCGACGTATGGTGAGACTGAGGACTACGTGGTATATATTTCTGATCCACAGCCGGATGATGTCGGTGTAATAGCTATCAATACCCCAATATCTGGATGTGGTATGGAAGCATCAGAGGTGATTAACGTCGAGGTTAGGAACTTTGGGCTATTGCCACAAGACACATTCCCGGTATATTATAGCATTGACGGCGGAACCCCCGTAGTTGACACAATTTTTCCAACACTTGCTCCGGGAGCTACCACCAATCTGTCATTTTCTGTTACCGGAGATTTTTCTGTTCCTGCAACTTATTTAATGGACGCATGGACCGGACTTATTGGCGACACCAATAATATCAACGATACGGTCAAAAGTTATGAGGTAGAATCAGTTGTGGCGTCAATAAATTCGTACCCCTCTCTGGAGGATATGGAAACTTTTACGCCTGGATTTCCAGGGACAATGGCTAACGGATGGACCAATGGCACGGGTGACGATATGGACTGGACGGTGAATACCGGTACTACCGGATCAACTGGAACCGGGCCAAACGGGGACCATACAACAGGTACAGGAGTCTATCTATATACTGAAGCATCGGGCTTTTCAAATATGACGGCAGAACTTATCAGTCCCTGTGTTGACCTGGACTCTATCTGTAGTCCGGTACTTGAGGTATGGTATCACATGTTTGGAGCAACTATTGGAAATCTACTTGTAGAAGTCTTTGATGGTGCCAATTGGATTGCCATTGGAGGTATCTCAGGGTCACAGCAAACCCAAAATGCCGATCCATGGGCCTTACTGGAAGTACCCGTTCCCTGTACAATTAACGGTATCGTTCAATTTAAGTTTATTGGGCAAACGGGTAGCGGCTTTACCAGTGATATTTGCATAGATGATATAGCACTTAGAGAGGGTGATCCACCATCAGCAGAGTTTTCTGCGGATACAGGGAGTTCCTGTACTGGGGCGGCCATCGCCTTTACAGATAGTAATATGTCTTGCAACTCCAGCTGGCTGTGGGATTTTGGTGATGGCGGTACAGAGACCTCTCAAAACCCGCTCCATGTGTACACAGATACTGGAAAGTACACCGTATCTCTTGTAGTTTCCAATCCGTGCGGATCGGATACAGTTATTAAGCCAGATTACTTCAATATTACAGTGGAAGGCTTGGAAAGTGCAAATTGCATAGCATCCGTATTGGACGTAAATAACGATGTAGGTATCTATAATGTGTCATTCAATACCATTTCCAACCCTACCGGAACACTAATAGAGGGCTATACGGATTATAGTTGTGCCTATTTCACTATGGTAATGTCTGGGTCCAGCCAGCTGCTGGAGGTCGAGACTGGGCCAGTTTGGAAGCAGTCTGTCAGGGGTTGGATCGACTATAATAACGATGGTATATTTGATGGTTCTGAGTTGGTGATCAGTACTGATGATGCTGTGCAGACGCACAGTGCACAGTTCATTGTTCCGCAAGGCGTAGTGTTGGATACCATATTGAGGATGAGAATTGCTTCAGACTATTTTGCGTTTGCTGCCCCTGGCCCTTGTGATACGCTGGGGTTTGGACAGGTAGAGGACTATGGAGTCATGATCAGTGCAACTTCATTGCCGCCGGAGGCAACATTCTTCTATGAATTAACAGATGTATGTACGGGAGAGGTGATGTTTTCCGATGAATCTACCTTCTTCCCGACTTCATGGGTGTGGAACTTTGGTGATGGGGTCATTGATTCAACTGGGCCGGTCGTGACCCATGTGTTTTCGCCGGGCACCTATAATACATCTTTGGTGGTGGCCAACCAATTTGGAACTGATACTGTAAATCAAATCATTGTTATAGATCCTATAGTAGCCGGTATTATTGGCCCGGACACGATATATGAAGGCAATACTACACAGTTTGAGAGCAATAGTGGTGGAAACGGAGATACATGGCTTTGGGACTTTGGAAACACGGGGGGCTCCACGTGGGAGAACCCGACCACAACCTACGTTGATTCGGGAATATACACGGTTTTCCTTCAGGTGAGCAACTCTGCTTCAGGATGCATGGACACTACTGCCTTCACAATTGTAGTACTTGCTGACACCGCCACGGGTATAACCGAGGTGGCTGAAGTATCCCATATTTCGGTGAGTCCGAATCCTGCCCATGACCTGGTCAGTATTGTATTTGGAAATAAGTACCGGGAACAATACTGGCTCTTGATCACTGATTTTATGGGCCGTGGGGTGTTCGAAAAAGAGATACGTGTCCATGGTGTGCATACCGAGGTGTTGAATGTGCTGGGGGAAGCTTCTGGCGTGTACTTCGTTAGAATTACTAATGATTCGGGTCAGGTATTCATAGAGAAACTCATCATTGAATAGATTCTGGCCTTATGAAATGCTTTAATAAGAGTTCAATGAGAATATATACAGGTATCGTTATCATTCTATCTCTGTTTGGAATAAATACAGCTGCTTATTCTCAAACACAGCAATCAATTTTGGGATGGATTGACTTTGACAGCCCACCAAATAATTTCTCAGTTACCCTTGGGGAGAATTTTAATACCACCCCCAATTACGGTACAAATATGTGGATCACCAACAATGATTATGATGGTCAGGGGATATACATGGACACGCCACCGCAGGATTCTACTTATGGAGGAATAGGGCAGATTTCAAACCCTGGAGGAAACTACCTTCATATTCGCGACCTTAGCAGTGCAGCACAAAACTGTAATTATGACCCCGCTGTGGCAACTGAGCGGTGGACGGTAATGTCAAGTGGTATCTGTACACAAGGGTATTCAAAAGTGTTCCTAAATTTCTGGTGGGTAGGTTTGGGTTCGCCAGGAGATTATGGAGAGGTGTATTATAGTGTTACAGGTGCTGCCGGACCATGGCTCCCTACAAGTAAGCTGGATGCAGCACCCTGTGGAAATGCAGAAAGGTACTGTGGCACAGATAAGTGGAAATTTGCCCGGGTGGAGGACGGTAACTTCATCAACAAGAACAACCTTTCTTTTGCCTGGAAGTGGACCAATGACGGAATCAACAGTGGTGACCAGCTGCCGTTTGGCATAGATGATATTATCATAGTAGGAGAGTACGATCAGAATATGCCTAGTTCCGATATTATTGCAATATCTATGAACCCTGATACCGTTTGTCATGAAGAGACGGTAGATAACTTTATGGAGTTTTTCTTTACACTGACAGATTCACTATGCCCTGGAAGCTACGCGATAATCCTTTCAGATTCTAACTGCGACTTTAACAATTCTACTGCACTGTCTACATTTGGAACAGGAACCCTGCTTCCCAATATCAATTACGTAGTGTCCGGTACAATCCTCATTCCAACTACGGTTCCGCCAGCAGACTGCTACTGCTTTCGCATTGATAGAATTTCTCCACCTTTGATTACAGGAATACCTGACACGGGGTGTTTTACAGTTATTGATACATGCTCTGAAACAACCAGTATTGCGAGTACCCCGGCTGTCCTACAAGACCCTCTTTACAATCCCACAAATCCTGCTAACCCTGTAGGACTGCCGGTGAATCAGCAGGCAATATGCCTGTACAGTGTCATTGATGTGAAATTCCTCTCATTTGGTGCTTATAATCCCGGGAATAACTACGTTCTGGAATTATCGGACTCATCAGGTAGCTTTGCGGATCCTGAGGTGATAGGAGGTCCTATGCCCAGTACCCAGACGCATGACCCGGCCATCTACCCAATGCAGTCTCCAGGTTCCATTAGTGGTACAATACCTGATTCGGTGAACGGGGTTCTGCTCCCTGAAGGTTGTAATTATTATATCAGGGTGGTATCTACCAATCCACCTGGTATTGCCGAGGTCTGGGGCCCATTATGTATTATGCACTGTGATGTGAAGACCAATGATGGCGAGGACATCAGCGTATGTATCACAGATGGTTGCAGGGCCACCTACACGGAAACGATTCCCGTAGGCATCACCAATTCCATTGACTTCACCTATACCACAACGACCGTTGAGGTTTTTGTAGGATTAGAGACGACAGACTCTACCTATTTCGATCAGAACACATGCTCTTACGTGGATACAACAGTGGTGGATAGTATGTTTGAGTATGACTACACCATTGATATCACAAGCCAGGGGCTGGGTGCCATGGGAAGGACATGGATGGTCAACGGGGATGTAATTTCTCCAACTGATACGGTGAATCCGTCTTTGTATTATGCTTGTCAGGGAACTTATAATATTCAACTGGTGCCCGGGAATGGTTGTGCCAATATTGTGGATAAAGAAGTTGCACTTGGCAACCTGGTTGCTGATTTCTCCTTCACTGTAGATTCCACGGTAGTTGCGTTCTCAGAGAATTCCCAATCCCTGCCTGCAGATGAGGCGACGTGGTTTTGGGAGTTTGGAGATGGGTGGACATCAAGTGACCCTAACCCGGTACATGAATATTCTGATTGTTTTGGCAGCTGGGATGTTACCTTGACCATGACCGCTAAGAACTGCTGTGCCTCTAAAAAAACGATAACAGTCAAAGCCGGACAACTTCTTGCAGATTTCTCATATACCGTAGCGGGAAGTGCAGTGAGTTTTACAGATCTATCTGTGGGTATGTATGATACGGATGTAGACAAGAAAGCCTGGGTATGGGATTTCGGAGATGGTAACCTAAATACAATATGGGGTGGAATCGACACGCTATATGACCCCGCTACATGTAAGCTGGATACCGTAAACATGAAGCATACGATATATGATGATGGTGTTAATCCATTTGACCTGGTAGAATCCCTTGCCTTAGGAGATTCCATTAAAGGGGATATCGCAAATCATAGCTTTGCAAGCTGCGGATACTATGATGTTTCTTTAACAGTGATTGATTCGGGTGATGTATGTATCACCGTTCCCTACCAGGTAAATTCCTTTGATCAGTCCTTGTTTTACGATACCTGTAACCAGTTCAGGGTTCAAATTCTGTCACCTGGAGATCCGCCAATGTACCCACCTGCAATGACGATAATCAGCGAAGGTGGATTGGGATGGAGGCTGGACACCCAAAGTGGAGAAATAGAGCTTTGCGTTCCTGCATTTACCATGTACCAGGCCATAGGTTACCAGCTTGGCATGTACTATATGCGTATAGTATCGACAGGGCAGGACGATGTTACTGCACCGTTGGATACAACAAATCTCCTGGGTTCACTTATCAGGTTCTCTGTAAGTGGGATATCAGGGCAGGCACTTACCTTTAGTATTGTTGATCAGAATGGGCAACCTGCTGATACCATTTGTGCTGCCTCAGACAATATTGGTTTACAACTCTTAAGCCCTCAGGTTCAAACTTCTAACTACGTGGTTGAGTTTAATCATGAAGATCAGATTTATGGATATTTCCTTTGGAATCCGGATATCCACCCCTGGCCTAGCATCTTATTTGCACCATTTACTGATTGGCCAACGGGATCTTACTTTGTTACAATACAGGAGGTAGAGAAAGGTTATCCAGGATTTGGGTCCTCCCAGGACGGGTACTGTGTTGGGCCACAATCGGGGCCAGTCTATTTCTATCTCCAGGGTCCGCCTGATGTGACGATAGAAGGAGACAGAACGGTGTGTGTGGGGGACACTACAACATACACCTCAAACTTTAACGATACCGTACGATATTGTTCGGAGAACTCCGAAGTTATGCTGGCGCCTTATATATCAAGTACTTATTTTGATTGGACATTCCTGGATAACTTTAACATTGGAACAGTTATTAACCTGTCGAATAACCAAATCACTATTGCCTGGACAGGATTTGGGCCGGCACAAATTGAACTCTCTGCCCTGGGTAGCTGTGGTTCTGCATCTAATTCAACTACAATACTTGTGTCGCCAACAGCTGATTTGGTGTTGAGCCCTGATCCGGATACTGTGGTATGTGAAGGGCAGATGGTGACTTTGACTGCCAGCAATGACCAGTGGGTGTCCTATAATAACTTTTCCTGGATGGTGGGGTGCGATACGGTGGATCAGGACCTGGTAACAGTTAACTCGGATACTTATACGTTTGAGGCAGACTCAGATATCACCTATACCGTACATGTGGATAATGATGGATGCCCTGATAAGGACACCATTAAGGTATTTGTTGTGGAGTTGCCGGAATTGGAGACCTTTGACACTGAAATTTGTATTGGTGACACGGTACAACTGGATGCATTCGCACCAGAAGCAACAGCCTATTTATGGACGCCATCATTAGGCTTAAGTGACGATATTATTTCAGATCCCAGGGCATATCCAACGGTAACTACGGATTACGTAGTAACGGTAGCTTATGACTCCATTTGTCCTGACTTAATGGATACGGCAACGGTTACGGTGAATTCGGCGGTGGCTGACGTGAACAATGACACCACTATATTTAGGGGTGACGAAGTGGTATTGAATGCCACAGGTGGGGCAACTTACACTTGGACACCATCCACTGGGCTCAGTGATCCAAACAGTGCTAACCCAATAGCTTCACCTGATTCAACTACAACATACTTAGTAGTGATTGTTGATGCGGATGGCTGTATGGATAGCGTGAGAATTACAATAGAGGTAATCTCATTCCTTTTTGAGCCAGAAGTACCTGATGCCTTTACCCCAAATGGAAGCGGTGTGAGTGAGAACAACAACCTCTATGTATTTGATGTTGGTGGCCGGGAAGGTGACGCTGTGGAATCGATTGTATTTAAGATATTTAACCGCTGGGGAGAGCTGATATTTGAGGCTACTTCACGCGATGAGATCATTTATCCAAATGGTGGATGGAATGGAACGAATATGAACAATGGGAAGGAGATGGAAGTTGGAG
>Ga0302120_10000492_pt1 | contig 17887 bp, 10 predicted proteins | sample AG5_Bottom_MG_FD_203118 | JGI IMG/M metagenome (GOLD analysis project Ga0302120, IMG submission 203118) | Marine microbial communities from Western Arctic Ocean, Canada - AG5_Bottom | ecosystem: Environmental > Aquatic > Marine > Oceanic | place: Canada: Western Arctic Ocean | collected 2017-10-01 | reverse complement strand
AGGAAGACTATTGAAACTTTATGAAGGTGGTTAAGTGTTCAAAAGTATATAATATTTCTTATTTAAGCAAATGCTTAAATAAGAAGATCAGCTAGATTATGTGTGCAAAAAAGACGACGTTCTTTCTATAGGTTGCCTGTATCTAACGTATTACAGTCACGTGCCCAATATAGCTATGTGGGTAGTCCATAAAGTCAGTAACCTTAAAGACATAGATATACACATCCTGTTGTACCGCATGCTTCCCGTTGTTGGCCTTACCATCCCACTTGGAATCTTTATCGTGCGATTCAAAGAGGTTGTCACCCCAACGGTCATAAATGAGCATTTGGTAGGTTTTGAAACCAATACCGTGCCCATAGAAATAGTCATTGAAGCCATCACCGTTAGGTGAGAAGGTATTCGGTGCAAAGAAGATGTATTCTGGGCTGACATCTACATAAGCGTATGCGGTATCAGTACATGTTCCGTCGTACACGATCTGCATAATCATGACCAATCCTGTGTCTGTAATTGAATACTCACCGTCACATTGGTTAAGGGTATCGCCATTGGGGAAGACCAATAAACAGGCGTTGCCTCCAGAGGAATTGTCTGTTATAAAAACCAACGGGGCAAACATTGAAACCTGTGCGGGATTTACTTCGATGGCAGCGTTAGGGATAGTATTGACCGTGACTGTGGTAGATGCTGTCATTGAACTCAATCCGCTGCAAACGGCGTGGTTAAGGGTCAGGGTAACCAGATATGTTCCCGCGTTGTTAAATGTGTGTGACGGTTCCCTCATGGAATCATAGTTGAGCGTTCCTGAAGCTGGATCTCCGAAGTTCCATTGGTAAGCCAGACTGGAATCATTCGGTGTGGAGTTATTCACGAACTCAACTGTAAAGGGTGCGCACCCTTTATCAGCAACAATACCCGCATTGGCGCTTGGTTCTGGTATCACGTTGACGATCACCGTGTCCGTGCTCCAGCAATTGGAGGTGTCATATCCAGTGACATAATATTCTGTAGTATCATTTGGGCTTACCGTTACTGTGCTCCCCGGTTTCCCTGTTGACCACAGATAAGTGCTGCCTCCCGCTGCCACCAGCATTGCCTGTTCTCCTGCACAAATAGTTGTATCAAGACTAGCTATTATTATTGGTGGAGCTGTAACAGTTACAGTAACAAGATCCGTATCAGCACACCCTATTATATCTTGTGCCAGTACGATATAAGTAGAGGTGCTATCCGGGCTAACAGCTATGGAGGCGGTAGTATCATCGGAATTCCATATAATAATAGAACCACCAGCACCTGTGAGCACAGTAGTATCCCCTTCACAAATCAACACATCATTGCCAGCCTCAGCTATCGGCGGTGGATTCACCAAAACCAGGACTGAATCAAAATCCCCGCAGGTGCCGCTGCTAACATTAACAGTGTACCACGTGTTGACAGACGGCGAGGCCATTGGATTGGCAACATTCGGATTGCTCAAGCCAGCTGCAGGTGACCAAGAGTAAGTAGCTCCTCCTGATGCCCACAGAGGTGCGGAATCACCTAAACAAATGCCCGCGGTTGGACCAACGTCGGCATAGATAGAATCTTGCACAGCAACTGTTAGGGTATCATCATCAGTACAACCATTCAGATCAAATACCGTGACCACATAATCGGTTGTCACATTTGGTGAGGCAACCGGGTTGGGTAGGCTGGGGATATCGAGTGTACTATCTGGCGACCATGAATAAGCGACTCCGCCAACCGCACTGAGCTGCACCGAATTTCCCGGGCAAATGTTCAGATCCGCTCCTGCAATGGCAATTGGCGTAGGTAACACTGCAACGTTGATAGTGTCTGTTGTCTGACAACCGTTATCGTCGATAACGAGTACCGTGTATTGGGTGTCGGTATTGGGATTTGCATCAGGTGACTGGCAGGTTTGACACGACAATGTAGGGCTGTTGGACCATACATAATTTGTGCCACCTGATACTGTTAATGTGACATTTGCGCCAGGGCAAACAGAAGTGTCTGGTGAAATGACAGGAATAGGGAGAGGATGTACGATGATCGTTGCAAAGGCGCTGTCTTTCACCTGGCAGGTGGTTGAATCGGTGATTACCAGAATTACATTATAGACACCTGTGTCCACATACAAGTGAGAGTCTTCAAAAAAGTTACTGGTGGTCCCGTCGCCATAGTCCCAAAAATAGGTCAGGCCGCCAGTAGAAATATTTTGAAAAGTTGCGTTGAAAGGTACGCACCCCTCATTCTGTGGCAGCACGCTTATTTTTGCATCGATATCTGACATGTCGAACTTAAATACCGCGTTGTTGCAATTAGAGCTATTGTTGGTATTGGACCATACCCCTGGTGTAGTAGGATAGTCTGAATTGCCGCCGCAGCCACCACACACCGATTGATATACAATGCCGTTCTTGTCAAACCGGCTGGTCCCGCCGTCTACATGTTCATTGCTTATTGGCCCGCCGAAAAATGTTGCGTAAAGAAGTGATACAGCATCCTTAAATAGCACCAGAAGATGAAAATCATTTCCGTCAGTCGATAGCTGTTCCGCGTTTGGCGTAGTCGGCAAGCCTAATGTACTTCCCTGCTGAGTTCCTGTAGCTCCTCCCCAGCCAGATATAAAAATGTTACCGCAATTGTTTACCAGGAAGGCAGAGGGGGAAATGTCAGGAAAAGGGCCCCCGGTTCCATACACCGTAGAAAATGCCGTCTCGCTTAAATCGTTATTCAGTTTGTGGATGTATTGTTTTCCCCCTGCATTGGAATAGATGGTTCCAATAATGGAATCCGGAATTATTGAATACATGCCCATGGTTTGGCCAAGTACGTACACATTTTCTGATGTATCCAGCTGCACGAAATAGGTTTGATCATAAGCTGATGTTCCAATGTATGTTGACCCCACTAAATTTGAACCGTTACTTGAGATGTGGGCGACGAATCCATCCACTGACCCTAGTGGGGTTGGGTTCAATGCTCCTCCCGTTGTCGGGAAGTCGGAACTTGTTGTTCCTCCGCACACGTATACGTCACTGGCTTGGTCAAACTGCACTGCATAGGCCGCGTCTGCATCTGATCCGCCTAAATAGGAGCTCCATATCAGGGAAGAAAAATTACTGCTCAGCTTGAAACTAACCCCGTCGGTGATACCCCCTCCATAAGTAGATTGAAAGCCGTTCACCATGGGGAAATTGGAAGAGGCTGTTGTGCTAGCCACGTAGCAATCACCACTTCCATCAACGATTATTTCACCTCTAAAATCATCCCCGTAATTATATCTTGTGTCGTTGTCAATATTCAGTCCATCGTTGCCTGTGCCACCGATGTAGGTAGATGCAGCCAAAGCAGTGCCATCAAAACTGAGCTTGGCAACTACTATGTCAGACCCATTGAGATACTCAATAGAGCTGGAACTAATAATATTGCTGCCTCCATTGAACGTAGAGTCGTATGCCAGAATGGTGGTGGGGAAATTAGAAGACCCTGTTGTTCCCAGGATCAGCAGGTCTCCTGAGGGTGTTGCTACCAGACTGTGAGGGCATTCATTGAGTGCGCCTCCCAAATATGTACTGTAGATTCTACTGGCTCCGCTTGGTGTATACTTTATAATCCCCATGTCGCATGGATAAAAAGTGCCACCTGAAAAACTGTCTTGAAAAGCACCAACAGTCGGTAGAAACATGGTATCACCAATAGTGTTTTGCCAGTTCGGACCGAAGGCAATACCTCCGGAATACACCTGTCCATCAGCATCAAAAGTAGCGGTGAACCCCCAGTTGTCTGCCAGGGAACCAGAGAATGTGGAGAAAATAAGCTTGGGGTCTATGATCAGTTCATACGTTGGATTATATCCATTGGGCAGGTGAAAGGATACTTCATCACCATCAACTACAAATTCGCATTCAACTATTACACGCTGGCCATCAATATGTTGAAACGCGAAAGGTTCTTGTTCAATTATTTCGTTGACTGATGTCACCACGTGCAGATTGCCATTTCTTACAAATAGCTGGTCCACGCCAGTATATCTCATTCTAATCTTCTGTAAATCTCCGCCTGGATTTATGAGGAAATCATATTTGAGCTGATAATCATCCCCGTAAATCGCCATGTCTATGTTATCATACATGCCGGGATATTGCACTTCTCTAAAAAGAGGAACATGGGATGCCCAGGCTGAGCGATCATTACCGTGATAGTAGTTGTGATATTCCCTGAACGTTCTTGCTCCCAGTATGCTGTCTCCTGAAGCACCAATAAAGTCAATAGTGAATATGTGGGAACGCATCACCCCACCTTCAATTAGGGGCTTCCCGTGGCCTGTCAGCTTAGCGAGGTCCTCAGGATGCTGAAAGACGTAAGAAAACCCTGCCTTGCCTAAATAAAGCCTGCCATTTGGCACATCGGTCAAAAAGCGAACATTGTTGTTCCATTGTCCCTTGTTCTCGATGAACTGAAAACCCGTGTTCTCCCCCTCTTCATCAGAGCTAGGGCGTTCTGTATAGGGCTTCCATGCAACCAGGAGCAGCGCAATGCCAATGGCAAGAACTATGGATGATACCTTGTTCATCATCAGTAAGAAATACGAAGATCAGTCCGGAAGGTTATCGGATTAGTACTACTTTGCCAACAACTTCGTGGGGAAGGTCGTAGATGTCCACAATACTAACGAGGTAAACATATACTCCTTGTTGAGCTTCACGGTCTCCACTATTGGCATATCCGTTCCATCCCTCATATTGATCTCTAGTCTCCCATATCAGGTCACCCCATCGATTGAAAATGAACATCTCGAACTTGTTGATTCCGAAACCCTTGCCCAAAAACAGATCATTTGTGCCATCATTATTGGGAGTAAAGGAACTTGGGGCAAAAAATATATACTCTGGCAACACGTCAATCCAAACTAAAATGGAATCCTGGCACCCTGCATCGTTGGTCACGTATTGTGTGATGTAGTGGGTGGTCGTCTCGTTATAGGGCGCGTTTGGGTTAAAGTAGTTTTGTATGTAATTGCAGGCGTTGATTGTGTCCCCTGAACTCAGAACTAAATAGCAGGAATCTGCTCCCTGAGAAATATCAAGTATTGAGACTATTGGGTCGTACAAGGATGCAATCGGAGGGTCGAGCACAATCCCGGCTATAGGAGTTGATAGTGCTTCTACTGCGACAGCCTGTGTCATCTGCTCATATCCAGCACAGGTGCCCAGGATAATGGTGAGGCTGGGATAGTAAATGCTGTCATTGGTATAAGTATGAATCGTGCTTTGGCTGCTGTCAAGTGGGCTGCCGTCACCGAAATCCCAGATAAAAATATATTGTGAGTCTGCAATTTCAGGGTTAGAAGAAGTAGCGTCGAAAGTCACTTCAAAAGGGCTGCATCCAATGGATTTGTCGATGCTAAAGGTAGCAACAGGGACATCATAAACGGTTAACTCAGTTGAGGCTGTTTCTGTACAGCCATTATCTTCTATTGTAACCGTGACAGTGTATGTTCCAGTGTCAAGGTAAGAATGGCTCAGGGTATCATCCCCAGGGCCGCTATTGCCATCGCCAAAATCCCAATTGAAAGTTGCTCCTGGTCCATAAATCCCTCCAGCTTCGAAGAAAAACTTATTGTCAGGAAAACACTGCTCTTCCTGATCTGTCAAGGCGGGATTAATCAAAGGGAATACACTGATATTCACGGTGTCACTCGAACTGCAGCCATTCAGCGATGTGGTCACAATATATTCGTGTGTCACTAAAATGATTGAATCATTGCTTAATACAAGTGTCGGTGATGCAACAGCGGAACTGTTCAGTCCGTTTGATGGCGTCCAATCATACGCGTATCCTGAGGTGATGGAGCCGCCAATTGTAATCATATCTCCCGGGCATATCGAGGCGTCCTGACCTGCATCAGAGGTGGGGATCGGTTTAACGAAGATGGTTTGCGTACTAATTCCATCACATCCATGCTCCGTCACAACGGCTAAAGTAATGTCATAAGAACCACTCGTATCAAAGGTGTAACTGGTAATAGGGACCGAATCAGTAGCAAGGCCAGCGATGTCCCAATCCCAGGACACCACGTATCCCGAATCCAATTGCGTTCCGTCCTGGAAAGTCATCGTGGTCATTTCACAGGGTTCATCGAACAGCACAATCGGCTCAGGCTCCAGGAACACATAAATCTGCTGCACCAAGAAGTCTATACATCCCTTGTCATTGGTTGTTGTAAGCACCACGTTATAGAACCCTCCTTGCGCATAATTGTGAGCAGCGTTTTGGACGGTACTGGTGCCGCCATCTCCAAAGTTCCAGGCCCAATCAGTTATCAATCCGTTGAAGGAAACCGACAAATCCGCAAAGGTTATATCAGAATCAGCGCAATGTGTGACGTAACTATAATTTGCCGTCATGCCAGGGTACACATTCACCGTGGAGTAGGCAGTATCAGCACATGGCCATCCAGGGTTGGCTACAAGGGTTGCGTAATAAACACCGGTATCAACGTATGTGTGAGAAGGAGAACCAGATGTTGATGTGCCGCCATCCCCAAAGTCCCACTCATAAAATGTTCCGCCTGAGCTATTGTTGATAAAGTTGACTGTATAATCATCACATTCTAGAACATAGGAGGGCATCGAGGCAGTTATCACAGCATCACACTGCACCACATTGAACTGAAAGTCCCTCTTGTTGGTACTTAGGAGAAACCCATTGCGATATTCCGTCACGCAAACCCCAACTACAAACTGCCCTACAGTGGAAGGCGAACCTATTAGGAATCCAGTTTGTGGGTCAATGTTCATTTGGGGCAATCCATTAAATGGGGCCTGTGCCGAATATGGGGGGACGAAATTGACAAATCCATAAGGTGGTGGTGGTGGTGGTGAACCCAGGCTCGGCTGTGGGTTAGTCTGGCTAGCACCTGCATATGGCGTACACAATTCATAAACGAGTGAGTCTCCATCACTATCAGTTGCCGAGTGATCAAATGATAGCGTGTCCCCTACACAGAGTGCGATAGGCGGGAAATTGTTAAAGTAAGGGCTGCTGTTGCACAATCCGATCGCTGGATCAGGTACATGAGCATAGTATGTTGAGCCAAAGGTGTTCGGTGCTGAAATGTTCAGTATTGTGCTATTTCTGCAGCATCGCTGATGCACCATGTGGTAGCCCCCTGAAATCGGGGGCAGATTTACCATAACGCTGTAAACAGCTTCTTCTACACAAACATCTGGTGGGAATGCAAGGCACGGATTGTTCACATAAACAGGCAATTGAACTGACCCAGGGAAAGGGATGCTCAGCTGGGACACCATATTGCCGGCATCATCGTAGACAAAGACGTAGGCTGGATCATCAAAGTCAGCACAATTTGTGCAATAGCAGTCACGAAATATCTTTAGTTTGACCAGGTAGTTGTTATTCGATTGGCACTCATAGGTCAGTTCGCCACCCACTAGGTGGTACGAATTGGCAAATGGCACAGCACCCGCAGTAATCAGGGTTGTGAGTGCCAGGGCCCTCAGCAGAGATAGTATGTTCTTATGCTCATTCAATGTACTAACAACTTATACGGTGGTTTCTTATCAGACGTTGCACTTAGTAAAACGTTGCCCTACACAATTGCGGTTAACGCAATTAGCGTACTTCAAATGTACTCAAAATTGATATCTTTGAAGCCTGTTTTTTGCGGACCTTCTACCTTGGGAAGGTCAGTTTAATCTACCGAAACAATAAATAGTGTAAGATGAGTGAAGTGTCAGAATATGTACACCAGAACAAAGACCGGTTCTTGGAAGAATTGATGGAATTATTGAGAATTCCTTCAGTGAGTGCCGATCCAAAGTACAAAGAGGATGTAAACCGAGCTGCTGAATACATCTGTGAGAAACTGCAATCTGCAGGGGCTGACAATGTGGAGATATGCGTTACCGCTGGCCATCCGATAGTCTATGGCGAGAAAATCCTGGAACCCGATTTGCCAACCGTTTTGGTATATGGACATTATGATGTTCAGCCACCAGATCCTATTGAGCTATGGAACTCACCACCGTTCGAGCCGGTTATTGTGGACGAAAAGATCTATGCACGGGGGTCCTGTGATGATAAAGGTCAGATGTATATGCACATAAAAGCGTTCGAGGTAATGATGCAGGAAGGGAGTTTGCCTTGTAACGTTAAGTTTATGATTGAGGGGGAGGAAGAAATAGGTTCGGATAATCTTGGTGTATTCTGTACCGAGAATAAGGAGCGCCTGAAAGCAGATGTGGTGTTGATCTCTGATACATCCATTATCGACAATGAAGTGCCGTCGATCACTGTTGGCCTAAGAGGATTGAGTTATTTGGAGGTAGAGGTAACAGGGCCAAACCGGGATTTGCATTCTGGAGTATATGGGGGGGCGGTAGCAAATCCAATTAACGTATTGTGTGACATGATTGCCTCTTTAAAGGACGAAAACAATAGAATTTCCATCCCTGGGTTCTATGACAACGTTCAGACAGTAAATGAAGAGGAACGTGCAGAGATGGCTAAAGCACCGTTTGATGAAGCAGTATTTAAGAAGGATTTGGAGATTGAGGCTACTTCGGGAGAATCTGGGTATTCTGCCAGTGAACACACCTCAATAAGGCCATCATTGGATGTAAATGGAATATGGGGAGGTTATATTGGCGAAGGTGCCAAGACTGTATTGCCGTCCAAAGCTTTTGCTAAGATCTCAATGCGGCTAGTACCCAACCAATCATCGGAAGAGATCACCAACCTGTTTACCGATCATTTCAATGCTATTGCTCCAGATTATGTGAAGGTCAAGGTGACACCTCATCATGGAGGAGAGCCAGTCGTTACGCCTACAGATTCTATCGCGTACCAAGCTGCCAGCAAGGCTATGGAAAGCACCTTTGGCACAAAGCCTATTCCAGTTCGAGGTGGCGGAAGCATACCAATTGTAGCTTTGTTTGAAAATGAGTTGGGTATTAAGTCTGTATTGATGGGTTTTGGACTTGATTCAGATGACATACATTCGCCAAACGAGCATTATGGGATTTTTAATTTCTTCAAAGGAATAGAGACCATCCCTCTGTTTTTCAAAAATTTTACAGAGATGAGCTCAAGTTGATTGGTCTAACGAGTTACATTTCTCATATTCGCACAAGACTTGACGTCGTGACAGATCAATAGTAGGTGATTGTCGGGACTGTTGACTGACAAATTACATCAAATAATTAATCAAATTGAATACTGCTGTAGTATCAATAATCCTTGTACAATTGGTACTCGCAATGAGTTTTTGCAAGTTACCTGCACCGTTGGATGAAGTTGACAGGGAGTCACAAATAGCCATGGATACCACGACTCATAAATATACGAATAACCTGATTAATGAGACCAGTCCCTACCTGCTGCAGCATGCGCACAATCCTGTAAATTGGTATGCCTGGGGCCCCGAAGCTCTGGAAAAGGCAAAAAGAGAAAATAAGTTACTCATCATTAGCATTGGATATTCAGCGTGCCATTGGTGCCATGTTATGGAGCATGAGTGTTTTGAAGATGAGGAGGTTGCAAAAATGATGAATGATCATTTTGTTGCGATCAAAATTGACAGAGAGGAGCGGCCTGACATTGACCAAATATATATGAATGCAATCCATCAGATGGGCCAACGCGGCGGATGGCCATTGAATATGTTTGCCCTGCCTGACGGTAAACCGTTCACTGGGGGTACCTATTTCCCAAAGGCCCAATGGCTAGAACTTCTCGGTAAGACTTCTAATGCGTTTAGCCAAGACCCGGGGCAGGTATCAGAATATGCTGCTGAGCTTACAAGGAGGATTAAGGGCAGTGAACTGGTACAGGTCAATAGCCAGCCAGCAGAATTTACGGTTGAAATGCTGGAAGGGTATGTAGAAACCTGGTCAGAGAACTTTGATAATACGGAGGGCGGCAGCGATCGCGCCCCTAAATTCCCCATCCCCAATAATTACCAGTTTTTGCTGCGGTATGGGCACTTGAATAAGGATGAACAAGTGTTGGCGCATGTTAAACTCACCTTGGATAAAATTGCTTTCGGTGGTATTTACGACCAGTTGGGTGGGGGTTTTGCACGGTATTCAACTGATGCGGTCTGGAAGGTGCCTCACTTTGAAAAAATGCTTTATGACAACGCACAGTTGGTATCGTTATATTCAGAGGCCTATCAACTGACGAAGTCCCCACTTTACAGAAAGGCCGTGTATGAAACACTGGCGTTTGTAAAGCGTGAGCTCACTGATGAGACTGGGGCGTTTTACTCAGCGCTCGATGCAGATAGCGAAGGAGAAGAAGGCAAATTCTATGTCTGGGGTAAAGAAGAGTTAAAGTCAGCGCTGAGGGAGGACTATGAAGTATTTAAAGACTACTATAACGTAAATTCTACCGGGGCATGGGAAGGAAACTACATCCTTTTACGCAAGAAGTCAGATCAGGCAATTGCAGCAAAGCACAATATTTCCATCCAGGAACTGGACAATGTAATAGCCAGGTCAAAAGAGACTTTGATGCAAATCAGGGATACGAGGATTCGTCCGGGCCTGGATGACAAGTCTTTAACATCATGGAATGCACTGATGCTGAATGCCTATGTAGATGCCTATGATGTTTTTGGAGAAGCTGCGTTTTTGGAAGAGGCGTTGAAGAATGCAGAGTTTCTCGTGTCAACACAGCTGCGTGAAGATGGTGGACTGAATCATAGCTATAAGAATGGCAGAAGCACTATCAACGGTTATCTGGAAGACTACGCTTTTGTTGTTGAGGGGTTCATTGCTCTCTATCAAAGCACTTTTGACGAAAAGTGGTTGACTCATTCAAGAGGGCTTCTGGACTATTCCATCACCCACTTCTTTGACACTTCCAGTGGGATGTTCTATTTTACATCTGATATTGACCCGCCTTTGGTCGATAGAAAGATGGAGCTGAATGACAATGTTATACCAGCCTCAAATTCTTCAATTGCCAAGTCATTATCCTTGTTGGGGCATTATTATTATGATGAAGCCTATACTAAGAAAGCAATTCAGATGTTGAACAATGTTAAAATGCATATGAGTTCGTACCCATCTGGGTATTCAAATTGGGGAATGTTGATGTTAAACGAGACATTTGAGTTTTTTGAGGTGGCCATTGCTGGTAAGGATGCTGGCAAGCTTCGCGCAGAAATGAACGTTGAATACCATCCTAATATCCTATATGTGGGTGCAAGAAAAAATAGTGAGCTCCCATTATTGCAGAATAAATTTGTAGATCGGGAAACGATGATATATGTTTGCGTAAATAAAGCATGCCAGCTCCCGGTATTAGCGGCATCCCAAGCGCTTGAGCAGTTAAACTAATTGAAATGAGTAAAAAAAATGGATTGATCAAATTTGCTGTTGTGGGCATGGGCCACATCGGGAAACGTCACGCTGCGATGGTGCAGGAGCACCCTGAAGCCGAGCTTGTAGCCATGGTGGACGTTATGCCGAAGGAGTCTCTTGATATCTCCGACTTTGATGTCCCATTGTTTACAGACCTGGGCTCATTATTGTCTTCAGATATTGGTGTTGATGTGGTAAACATCTGTACTGCAAATGGGCTGCATTCAGCACAGGCCCTGGAAGCCCTGGAAGCCAAGAAGCACGTGGTGGTCGAAAAACCCCTTGGGCTTCGCACTGCCAATTGTGAGCAGGTTATTTCTACAGCACTGAATGTTTCGAGGCAGGTTTTTTGTGTAATGCAGAATCGCTATTCACCACCATCTCTCTGGCTGAAGGAGCTGATGGATGAAAAGAGGTTAGGGGAAATCAACATGGTACAGCTGAATTGCTTCTGGAACCGTGGGGATGAGTACTATAAAGGCGCTAAATGGAAAGGAACGAAAGCAATGGATGGGGGAGCATTATTTACTCAATTCTCTCACTTCATTGACATGATGTATTGGTTATTTGGGGACATCACTGATATAAATGCCAAGTTTGAAAATTTTGGGCATAAGGAGTCAACAGAATTTGAGGATTCCGGTCTCGTCACTTTCAAATTTGTCAATGGCGGTATGGGCAATCTGAATTATTCAACAGCGGTGTGGGATTCCAACATGGAGAGTAGTCTGATTGTCATTGGAAGCAAAGGCACCATAAAGGTAGCAGGGCAATATATGGATAAAGTGGAGTACTGTCATATTGAAAACTATGAGTTACCTGAGCTGAAACAGGCTTCTTCAAAATACGATTATGGAAATTACAAGGGGTCGGCGAACAATCACTTTTTTGTGTTAAGAAATGTGATTGAGACTTTGCAAGGCAAGTCCAATGTAAGCACCAATGCTTTGGAAGGGATGAAGGTGGTGAATATTATTGAACGCATTTATTCATATAGATAGCCATTAGAAGATATGTTTGAAGAGATACAGAAGAAAGAAGCTAAGATTGCTTTGATAGGTCTTGGTTATGTTGGGCTCCCAATCGCGCTTGCGTTTTCGAAACACGTGTCCGTCATTGGATTTGATATCAGCGAAGAGAGAGTGGAAATGATGAAGAATGGTGAAGACCCTAGTAAGGAACTAGATTCATCGGATTTCGAAAATAGCGATATCAAATTCACTACTTCCATCGATGTTTTGAAGGAAGCGCGGTTCTTTATCGTAGCTGTTCCTACACCGATTGATGAGCACAAGCTCCCGGATCTTACCCCATTATTAAGCGCTTCTACAACTATTGGCAAAGTGCTGAAGAAAGGCGATATAGTAGTCTATGAATCCACTGTGTATCCCGGATGTACGGAAGAGGATTGTATCCCGGTACTTGAAAGAGAATCGGGGTTGAAGTTCAGGGAGGATTTTAAGGTAGGATATTCACCAGAGAGAATTAACCCGGGGGATGCGAATCACACACTGAAGAAAGTTGTAAAGATTGTAGCTGGATGTGATCCGGATTCACTGGATACTATTGCCGATGTGTACGGGCTAGTGGTTGAAGCGGGGTTACACAAAGCACCTACTATAAAAGTGGCAGAGGCGGCGAAGTGTATTGAAAATACACAGCGTGATGTGAATATTGCACTCATGAATGAGTTTTCCATTATATTCAACAAGATGGATATTAACACGTATGATGTATTAGATGCTGCGGGCTCTAAGTGGAATTTTCTCAAGTTCAGCCCTGGGCTGGTAGGAGGTCATTGCATTGGTGTTGATCCATACTATCTGACTTATAAGGCAGAGGGTTACGGCTATCACGCCCAGGTGATCAACTCAGGTAGATACGTTAACGATTCCATGGGTTTTTATATCGCTAAGCAAACGGTTAAGATGATTATTGCTGCTGGAAAGCATATAGCAGAGGCCCGGGTGCTGATCATGGGAGCTACATTTAAAGAGGATGTAAGCGATATCAGAAACTCTAAAGTTGCAGACATTGTTCGTGAGTTAAAATCGTTTGCGGTTGCTGTGGATATTGTTGACCCGTTTGCATCTTCAGAAGAGCTTAATCACGAGTATGGATTTGGGCTTATTGACAAGCCTGGCGAGCAATATGATGCGGTAATTGTAGCGGTGAACCACAGTGATTATAAGGGCATTGAAGAAAGTTATTTTAAGCAGCTCCTAACTGACAAGGGAATATTAGTCGACATTAAAGGACTTTATAAGGATAAGATCGAGGACCTGCAGTACTGGAGTCTCTAATTGATAAACCTGTTTTTTGAAAGCTAAAATTCTCATAAACGGTGGATTGGGCTACATCGGTTCCCACACTGTTGTGGAAATGATGGCGGCTGATTATGAGGTGGTAATAATCGATAACCTCTCCAATTCAAGGATGGAGGTATTGGATCGAATAGAGAGCATTGCAGGACGCAAGCCCGGGTTTGCTCAACTTGACTTATGCAATCAGGAGGGGCTCAATTCATTTTTTCAATCAGAGGATGGTCAGGAGATTACGGCCATTATCCACTTTGCGGCACATAAGAACGTGGGCGAATCTGTAGAAAGTCCGCTTAAATACTATAACAACAATCTGGGTTCGCTAATCAATACCCTGACTGCCATGCAAGATTTTGATGTGCCTGCCCTGGTATATTCTTCTTCTTGCAGTGTCTATGGAAATGCTGAAACAATTCCAGTGACCGAGAAAACACCTTTGCAAAGAGCTGAATCACCCTATGGAAATACCAAAAAGATGGGTGAGGAAATCATTGAGGATACGGTTCTGGCGAGTGAAGTTAAAGCGATATCACTAAGGTATTTTAACCCAATAGGTGCTCATCCCTCCAATATTATTGGAGAGTTTCCCTCCGAATTTGCGGATAATGTCATGCCTGCGCTAATGGCAACGGTGAGGGGCCATAAGGAGAAGTTTTCTGTTTATGGCAACGGCTACAACACAGCAGATGGAACATGTATTCGTGACTATATCGATGTAGTTGACCTGGCAAAGGCACATGTCAGGGCGGTAGACCGAATATGCTCTGGAAATCATCAAAGTAGCTATGAGGTTTTTAATTTGGGAACGGGAACGGGAGCTAGTGTGATGGAGATGATCCAGATGGTTGAAAAAGTAACGGGCAAAAAGTTGAAATACGAAATAGAGCCTGCGAGGAAAGGCGATGTGGAGGCCGTGTATGCCAATCCTGCATTGGCAAATGATAAGCTTAACTGGAAAGCTGAAAGGACGCTCGAGGATACGATCAAGACATCATGGGATTGGTCTAACACACTTCAAAAATAATAGAGGCAATGAAAGGTAAACGTCTTCTTATCACTGGCGGTGCGGGTTTTATAGGCTCACACGTAGTTCGGCTATTCGTAAATAAATATCCTGAGTACCAGATATACAATCTCGACACCTTAACCTATGCAGGCAATCTCGAAAATATTGCGGATATACAAGATGCTGGAAATTACGAGTTCATAAAAGGAGATATCGTAGATCGCTCTACGGTAAGTACCGTGTTCAAAGATTTGAATATTGATCATGTTATCCACCTTGCAGCAGAATCTCACGTAGACAGATCCATTGAGGATCCGATGGCATTCATTGAAACCAACATTATTGGCACAATGAATTTACTTGATGCGGCACGGGAGTCCTGGAATGCTGATGATCGACACTTGTTCTATCACGTCTCTACAGATGAGGTATATGGATCGTTAGGCAAGAATGATAAGTTTTTGGAATCTACACCATACGATCCGCAATCGCCGTATTCGGCCTCAAAGGCCAGCTCTGATCATTTGGTTCGCGCCTATGATAATACGTATGGCCTGCCTGTGGTGATATCCAATTGCTCCAATAACTACGGGTCGCACCAATTTCCAGAGAAGCTGATTCCCCTTGCCATCAACAACATTAAGAATGAACAGGAGATCCCTGTTTATGGCAAAGGGGAAAATATCAGGGACTGGCTTTTTGTAGAGGACCATGCTGTAGCAATCGATATGATCTTTCATAACGGACAGAACGGAGAGACCTACAATGTAGGAGGTAACAATGAATGGACGAACATTGGCTTAATTCAACTGCTTTGCTCAATTATGGATAACAAACTGGGTAGGCAGGAAGGCGCATCAGCGGAACTCATCACATTCGTTAAGGATCGGGCAGGCCATGATCTGCGCTATGCCATCGATTCGTCTAAACTGCAACGTCAGCTGGGCTGGAGCCCCTCTTTGAAATTTGAAGAAGGCCTGAAAAAAACGGTGGACTGGTACCTGTCCAATGATGTATGGATGCAAGCGATCACATCAGGTAGTTATAAGGAATATTACGAGAAGCAATATGGGGCTTCTTAATAAGATCTTCAGCAAGAAAGAGGTCCTTCCCCCACTGAACCTGGGCAGGCTGAAAGTCGACATGCATTCTCATCTTATCCCCGGCATAGATGATGGTGCTGAGACAGTAAGTGCCGCCATAGAACTCATAGAAGCACTGCGAGAGCTGGGTTATACCAAACTCATAACCACACCTCATATCATGAGCGATTATTACAAGAATGACAGTGACATCATAAAAAGGGGATTGGAGACCGTGAGGGCTGAACTGCATAAGAGAAACATCCCTATTGAATTAGAAGTAGCAGCAGAGTATTACATGGATTATGAATTTGAAGCTAAAATTCACAATAAGGACCTGATGACCTTTGGAGATAATTATGTCCTTTTTGAAACATCATTTGTCAATGCACCTGATCAGCTTGATGATGTCATATTCAAAATGCGAACAGCAGGGTATACCCCCGTTCTTGCTCATGTTGAGCGATATCCTTATTGGTATTCTGATCCAGAAAAATACGAACAACTTGCATCTATGGGTGTCCTCTTACAATTAAATATTAGCTCTCTGGGTGGGCAATACGGCCCACCAGCTATGAAGGTAGGACGCAAGTTAATTGACAATAACATGATAGACCTCCTGGGTACGGATTGTCACAACATGACTTATATTGATTTCCTGCGATCAACCTTGAGTGATCCTCATTTGCACAAGGCGATTAACTCAGGGAAGTTGTTAAATGCCGGCTTATAGCCTCAATACACTGTTCTCTTAGAAAGAGTTGGTCTCCATCTTACGGTCAACTTTCTTGACCAATCCAACAAGCACATTTCCAGGGCCTACTTCGGTGAAAGAAGAAGCTCCGCCAGCAATCATATTTGATATTGTCTGGGTCCATAACACAGGTGAAGTTAGTTGAGCGATAAGATTCTTTTTGATCTCTGCAGGGTCTTTGATAGACTGTGCGCTCACATTCTGATAGATTGGGCAGACAGGTTCACTAAAGTGCGTAGTGTGAATAGCATCTTCAAGCTCAACACTTGCAGGTTCCATTAATGGAGAATGGAATGCACCGCCTACATTTAGCTTTAATGCCCTGCGGGCACCTGCTGCATCTAGCTGTTCACAGGCAGCATCAATTCCTAAAAACGATCCAGAGATTACAATTTGGCCCGGACTGTTGTAATTGGCAGGTACTACTACCTCTTTGATCCCCTTACAGATATTTTCTATTACTTCAGGGTCAAGGCCAATAATTGCTGCCATCGTAGACGGTTCTGCTTCACATGCTTTTTGCATGGCAGTAGCCCTCTTAAACACTAGCTGCAGGCCATCCTCAAAGCCCAACGCTTTATTGGCAACCAGAGCCGAAAACTCCCCCAGAGAGTGCCCGGCCACCATGTCTGGGTCGAAAGTCTTATCAGTAGCAATGGCCTGAACAACTGAATGTAGAAATATAGCAGGCTGGGTGATTCTGGTTTCCTTTAACTCATCTTCAGTCCCATTAAACATGGTGTCCGTAATGCGGAATCCAAGTATGTCATTGGCTTTCTCAAACAGCTCTTTGGCCAAAGTCGAACTATCGTATAGCTCCTTGCCCATGCCTGAAAATTGTGATCCCTGACCAGGAAAGATAAATGCTTTCATAGAAAAATTATGGATGAATATACCTGATTGCGTTTAGCTCAAGCTAGATGAAATCAGACTAATGAACTCAGACCGTGTCGAGTCCTTTAAAAAGGCGCCGGTGAAAGACGACGTACTCGCTACTGAATTTTGTTTCTGGATCCCCCGCATCAACATGCAAAGGTGTTTTGCCTCGATTACCACAGCCACCCCCAAAGGATTTAACGTGTCCTGTATACAATCTTTGATCTGATCTGTCAGGCGTTCCTGCACCTGTAGTCTTCGTGCAAATGCATCTACAACTCTGGGGATTTTACTCAGGCCAACAATATGCCCATTGGGTATATAAGCAATATGGGCTTTGCCGAAGAAGGGTAGCATGTGATGCTCGCACATAGAGTACAATTCAATGTCTTTTATCAATACCATGTGTTTATGATCTTCCTTAAACATCGCACTTTTCAAGATCT
>Ga0302120_10000488_pt1 | contig 17936 bp, 17 predicted proteins | sample AG5_Bottom_MG_FD_203118 | JGI IMG/M metagenome (GOLD analysis project Ga0302120, IMG submission 203118) | Marine microbial communities from Western Arctic Ocean, Canada - AG5_Bottom | ecosystem: Environmental > Aquatic > Marine > Oceanic | place: Canada: Western Arctic Ocean | collected 2017-10-01 | reverse complement strand
CTTAGCTGCTGCCTTAGGCTTAGCTGCTTTCTTCGCTACTTTTTTTGCTGTTGCCATTGTAATTTATGAATAATATTGAACCGGATTTGTGTTTACTTCAGATAAACGGAGGGCAAATTTAGCGAATTTTTTGTTAATTATTTCACTGATAAGCCCTTTGGTGAATGCTTCGCTTTCGTAGTGGCCAATATCAGCAATTACCAATCTGTCTTCTGCATCAAAAAACTCGTGGTACTTAAAATCTCCAGTAATGAATATATCAGCACGCTGAGCTATTGCATCCTTTAAGAGAAAACTTCCTGCGCCACCGCAAACTGCCACCTTTTTTATTTTACCTTTAAGCAACTCCGTGTGGCGAATGGTCCCACACTTCATGGATGATTTTAGCTTCTTAATAAAAGTCCTTGGTGCCATGCCCTCTCTTAACTCTCCGATAAGGCCAGAACCTATATCCCGGCGGGTATTGCCCAGCGAAACAATATCGTAAGGCACTTCTTCATAAGGATGGGCCACTAGTAACGCACCAATCATATTGCTCATCAAATGGCTTGGGCATAACATCTCTATTTTTACTTCGTCCTCATAATGCCGCTCACCTTTGGTCCCAACATATGGCGTGGCTAATACTCCTGGATTAAAGGAGCCTTTACCCATGATGTTAAAGCTGCACTCCTGATAATCACCTACGTTACCCCCACCCGCCTTAAACATTGCGTTTCTAACCTTATCTGCCGCGTGCATCGGACAGAAGGTATATATCTTCTTCAATGTTTCTGTCTTCGGTGAAAGAACCGTACAATTCTCTAATTTAAGGCGTTCGGCAATTTTCCAATTTACACCACCCCTGATATTGTCCAAATTAGTATGCATAGCATAGATTGCGACCTTGTTTCTGACCGCTTTTAGGATGGTGCGCTCCACATAAGTTGCACCGGTAATCGACTTCAGCCCCCGAAAAATCAACGGATGATGTGCGATAACCAAATCACACTTGTACTTCACCGCTTCATCAATCACCGCTTCTGTACAGTCCAGGGTGACCAGGGCTTTATTGACTTGTTGAGAAAATCCACCGATCTGCATGCCGGAATTGTCATAGCTTTCCTGATAGTGCAGAGGGGCATATTCTTCCAAATAATTTGTAAGGTCAAGTAGCTTCATTTTGCTCTGTTTATTTTACGCTAAAAATAGTTAATTCTAATGGTTATCTTTGATGTCTCATTGCAAATTTTATGGTTTCCACCCGATTGAAATATTCCTCTTTTTCACTTTTTTTTAGGAATTATCTGCTCGGCTGGGTATGTCTCGCTTTGCTGCTGCAATCCTGTAAGACAACTTCTGAAACCGGAGCTACTGCTGACATTGCAGCCAACCTGAATGAAATACATATCACGCCGAAGTATTATCAGACTTATCGAGCTGCAGCAACAAGGAAGCTGGACCTATTACACACTAAACTCAAGGTCCGATTCGACTGGCCCAACGCTTACCTGAATGGCAAAGCGACACTTACATTGAAACCTTACTTTTATGAAACTGACCACGCTATTTTAGATGCACAGGGGTTTGATTTTCACCGTGTGGCACTTGTAACAGATTCTGGAAAAATAGACCTGGAATATACCTACGAGGACAGTAAAATTACCATCGTGCTTGATCGAGTGTACAAGGCCACTGAAGAATTTAGCGTCTTTATGGATTATACGGCCAAACCCAATGAACTTGATGTGGAAGGGGCAAAGGCTATTACAGATGCCAAAGGCCTGTATTTCATCAATAACAAAAATGAAGAAAAAGACAAGCCACAACAGATTTGGACTCAGGGAGAAACAGAATCAAACTCTTGCTGGTTTCCAACGATTGACAAGCCAAATGAGCGGATGTCACAGGAAATATACATCACAGTTGATAACAAGTTCATTACTTTATCCAATGGCCTGCTGCTATATTCAACGGATAACGGGGATGGCACAAGAACAGATTACTGGAAGCAGGATCAGGAGCATGCACCGTACCTGGCGATGATGGGAGTTGGAGAATTCTCGGTGGTGAGAGACCAGTGGCGTGATATAGAAGTCAACTACTATGTTGAGAAAGAGTATGAACAATATGCGAAAGCGATTTTTGGCAACACGCCTGAAATGCTGCAATTCTACTCAGACCTGCTAGGGGTAGAATATCCCTGGGCCAAATACTCACAAATCGTGGTTAGGGATTATGTTTCAGGAGCGATGGAAAATACTACCGCGGTAATTCACGGAGAATTTTTACAACAAGATGATAGAGAATTATTGGACAAAACGCATGAGGATATTATCGCTCACGAGCTGTTTCACCACTGGTTCGGTGATCTGGTAACTTGTGAATCCTGGGCCAACTTGCCACTAAATGAGTCCTTTGCAACCTACGGAGAATACCTCTGGATCGATTATAAGTATGGAAGAGATGAAGCTGATTATTCCTTAAATAACGATCTGAACAACTATCTGTGGTCTTCAAAGAAGAATCAAGTGGACATCATACGCTATAGTTATCAGGATAAAGATGATATGTTTGACAGCCACTCTTATGCAAAGGGTGGACGTGTGCTGCACATGCTCAGGAAGTATGTGGGAGATGATGCCTTCTTTGCCTCTTTGAAACTCTATTTAGACAGGCATAAGTATAAGGCCGTAGAGATTCATGAGTTACGGCTGGCATTTGAAGAAATTACGGGTGAAGACCTCAATTGGTTCTTCAATCAGTGGTTTTTGAGCTCAGGTCATCCCACTCTATTGATTTCGCATGATTATGTTGATTCGCTACAACAGATCAGATTGTCTATCACGCAAAGCCAGAATATGGAAAATACTCCGTTGTACAAGCTACCCATTGAGGTAGATGTTTACGCAGGTGGTGAAGTAACCCGCCATTCAATAATGTGTGATTCTATCAGGCAGGTATTCGCCCTACCCTCTGCAACGAAGCCTGACCTGGTCAATGCAGATGCTGAGAAGATGCTCTTGTGCTCTAAGAAAGACTACAAGACCAAGGAGGCCTGGATTTTTATGTATAGGAATGCACCAAGGTATTTAGATAGACTGGAGGCGATAGTTCAACTGAGCACTTACAACGATGATACTCAGGCAATGATAGTTTTAGAGGAAGCCCTGAATGACCTGCACTGGAAAATCAGGCTGGATGCCACACAATATTTGAAAAGTGCAGTGAAACGAAGTAATAGTACGGCAAGGGATAAACTCATTTCATTGGCCAAAGAAGATCAAAAGGCAAACGTGAGATCCGGGGCCATCAAAGCTCTAAATTCTTACTACCATCCTGATAGCACAGGAACAAAGGATGATCAGCTCCGAAGTTTATATGAAGATGCCATGAGTGACCCATCCTACTCTGTCAATAGGGCAGCGCTAATTGCACTGGCTGCCTACGATTTCGACGCAATCGTAAATTTATCTCACCGGTTTGATGAAAAAACTGATGAGAAATTGAGGGTTACAGTTGCACAGATTTACGGGGAGCACGGAACGGAGGAGCAAAACGAATATTTCAAAAATCTATTCCCAAAATTATCAGATTACGAGAAGTACAATTTTTTGGAATATTATAATTCTTACCTGATGAGGCAGGATGACAACATCATAACAGAAGGGGTTGAGCTGATGGAAAAAGCGGCTTATGAAGAAGATTCCTGGTGGTCAAGGCTCACTACCGTCTATAGAATTAGGTCATTTGCTAATCTGTATGCAGAGAGGCACCAGGCACTTACTCTTGCTCTTAATGACAAAAAGAACACTGAAGAACAGATCTTGAACCTGTCAATAGAACAAGATGAGGTCCTCAGAATGATGGACAATATCCGGGAGACACTTGCGCGAATTAAAAACAGGGAAACTGACGAGAAAGTCCTTCAGTTTTGGGAAGGCGTTCCACAATAGCGCTGTCAGAACAATGCGGGAGCTCCAGGGTCATCTGGTTTATATCCTTCATCAGGAATCAGGTCACCCCCTTCTGCAGCTTCAACAGCCAGCTGATCACAGCGCTCATTCCCCGGTAATCCGGCATGGCCCTTCACCCAGTGAAATTTTACGGTGTGCTTCGGATAAATCTTGAGGAATCGCTTCCACAAATCCGAATTCTTCTTTTTTTTGAATCCTTTTTTTTCCCATCCGAACACCCATCGTTTTTCAACGGAATCCACCACATATTTGGAGTCCGAATAGATTGCGACTTCTGAACCTGAACCTTTTAGTGATTCCAGGGCGACAATCACAGCCAACAACTCCATGCGGTTGTTGGTAGTCAGCTCAAATCCTTGAGAAAGCTCTTTGCGATGCTTGGCGGCCTGCAAAACAACACCATAGCCACCTGGGCCAGGATTGCCCAATGCTGAGCCATCTGTATAGATGGTTATTCTATGCGGCAAAGGAGTCAAATGGATGATTTATTAGTAGGATAGTTTAGCAATAATACAAAAGATCAGAACAATTGACCCGGGTTAAAATCAGTGCCAGATGCAATCATCCGCATAGCTAATTTCTTTGATGGAAGATTGGACCGCTAAAAGTCTTGGGCAAATTTACAGAAGGCAAGATCAATTACTAAGAGCATCTGCTCCACTCACAATTTCTATCAGCTCGTTGGTAATAGACGCCTGTCGTGCCTTATTGTATCTGATTTTCAGCTCCTTTAGCATATCAGAAGCATTTTCAGTCGCTTTATGCATAGCCGTCATCCGTGCCCCATGTTCGGCAGCATAAGACTCCAGGATTGCACGATACAGCTGTACTTTCAAGGACTTGGGGATGAGTTCCTCCACAATTTCCTCCTTGGCAGGTTCAAAAATATAATCGTGTACCATCCCTTGCTCTCCTCTATCCTCAGGAGAAAGTACAGGGAGGTACTGTTCTGTTACCAAATTCTGTACTGCGGCATTCTTAAACTCATTGTAGATCAGTTCCACCTTATCAAACTGGCCAATCACATAATTTGACATTATGCTTTCTGCAACAGGAGCAATGTTATCATAGGCGAGGTCATCAAAAAGCACATGGAGTCGCTTCGGCAGATCTGATCCGATCACATGCAGCTCGGTTCCCTTAAAAGCATCGTCAGCTTTCTTCCCAATGGCCAACACGCTTACTTTACGGTCCTTGTATTTGCCATACGCTAGGGCCTTGGTTCTCTTGATCACATTAGAGTTAAAAGCACCACACAAGCCACGGTTGGAAGTGATAGCCACTAACAGCACAATCTGCACATCCCTGCCTCCTGAGTATACCGCTTGAGAGGAATCCGTTATACTAACCAGGTGCTGAAGGATTTCATTGAGCTTGTTCGCATATGGCCGCAATGAAACCACAGAATCCTGGGCACGCCTCAACTTCGCTGCAGATACCATCTTCATCGCAGAAGTGATCTGTTGTGTCGAGGTTACCGAAGCAATTCGGTTGCGAACTTCTTTAAGATTTGCCATTTTACCTTACAGGTTTACAACTATTCAGCACTTTCTGATTCCAATACTGACTCTGTTTCATATTTGGCGGTTAGTGACCCAATAACTTTTTCCAAGACCGCAGTAACATCGTCCGTGAGTAACCCTTTCCCCAGAGATTCTAAGACATCACTGTGTTTTGTTTCCAACACACTGAGAAGATTCGCTTCAAAGTCTCTCACCTCATTTACTGGAACATTCCCCAGAAGTCCTTTCACCCCACAATATATAATAGCCTGTTGTTGGGCAACTGTTAGCGGTTGATACTGACCCTGCTTGAGTATCTCTACGTTTCGAACCCCTTTATCAATTACCGCTTTGGTAGCGGCATCGAGATCTGATCCAAATTTAGCAAAGGCCTCTAGTTCCCGGTACTGAGCCTGATCAAGTTTCAATGTACCTGCAATCTTCTTCATTGACTTAATCTGAGCATTACCTCCAACCCTGGATACGGAAATACCCACGTTAATAGCAGGACGTACTCCTGCGTTGAATAAGTTGTTTTCCAGAAAAATTTGCCCATCGGTAATGGAGATTACATTGGTAGGTATGTATGCAGACACATCACCATCCTGTGTTTCAATGATTGGCAAAGCTGTAAGTGAGCCACCACCAACTACCTTGCCCTTCAGGCAATCCGGCAGATCATTCATCTCCTTGGCAACTTCATCAGAGTTAATAATTTTCGCGGCGCGCTCGAGTAAACGAGAGTGCAGGTAGAACACATCACCCGGATAGGCCTCACGTCCCGGGGGCCTACGTAACAATAGTGATACCTCACGATATGCTACAGCTTGTTTTGAAAGGTCGTCAAAGATGATCAAAGCCGGCCTCCCGGTATCTCTAAAGTACTCTCCGATCGCTGCACCAGTAAATGGCGCATAGAATTGCATGGGTGTAGGATCCGATGCCGTGGCCGACACAATGACTGTATAATCCATTGCCCCTTTGTCTTCCAAAATCTTCTGAATCCCAGCAACAGTTGATCCCTTTTGACCTATTGCCACGTAGATACAAAATACTGGCTCCCCCCTGTCATAAAATTTCTTTTGGTTGATAATCGTATCAATAGCGATCGCCGTTTTACCTGTTTGACGGTCCCCAATGATAAGTTCTCTTTGGCCCCTTCCAATAGGGATCATGGCATCAATCGCCTTAATACCTGTTTGCAGTGGCTCATTCACTGGTTGGCGGAATATTACACCTGGCGCTTTTCTCTCTAAAGGCATTTGATAAAGATCGCCTCCAATAGGTCCTTTGCCATCGATTGGTTTACCAAGGGTATCGACGACCCTACCTAACATCTCCTCACTTACATCAACAGAGGCAATCTTTCCTGTTCGCTTTACCACATCGCCCTCCTTGATGTCAGAAGAACGTCCCAGCAATACAGCTCCTACATTGTCCTCTTCAAGGTTCAGCACGATTCCCTGAAGACCTGTTTCAAACTCAATCAACTCACCGGACTGAACTCCCGAGAGCCCATAAATTCTGGCGATTCCATCCCCAACTTGCAGAACAGTTCCTACTTCTTCTAGCTCCGCTTCAGATTTGAAACCGGCTAGCTGTTGCCTTAGAATTGCAGATACTTCTGCTGGTTTAATTCCTGCCATTTTAATTTATTTTTATCAGTCCCTTGAGACTTGTTTTTACTAATTAACTATAAATGTGTTATTGTCAAACTCTTGTTTGAGGTCATTCAAACACCGCACTAAACTGCCATCGTATTGTTGATCACCAATTCGCAGGATGAGTCCTCCAATCAGCGCTTCATCTGTCCGCTCAATTAGCTCAACTTCTGAACGTGCATTATTTTTAATAAGCTTGAGCACCGCAGATTTCATGCTTGCGTCCAGCCCTGTAGCAGTAGTAACCGTAGCAGTTACAATCGAATTTTGGACTTTGTATTGATCCTGGTATTCAAGTGCAATCTCATAGAGGAATCCCTCACGTCTGTTACTGGTAATAATCTTAATAAAGCTAAATGTTAGTTCACTCAGCCTGCCTTTGAAAATCGCGCTCAAAATCGCCATCTTCTTATGCGCTTTCACAACAGGGCTTTTCAGGAGAAGCTCCAATTCCCTATTCTCCTGGCATACTTCAGCAACCAGCTTCATCTCCTCATATGTAGTTTCCTCCACGCCCTGTTCTCCTGCTAGCTGGAGAAGAGATTTTGCGTACCGGGATGCTACAATGACGTGCCTCATGATTAGTTGAGTTTAATTTCGTCAAGTAAGTTGCGAATCAAATCCTTCTGCTTTTTTTCTTCAGAAAGTTCCGATTTCAAGATCTTCTCAGCAATTTCAATTGACAAAGAGGCTACCTGGCCCCTAATTTCAGACATTGCTGCGTTCTTCTCACTCAATATTTCTTCCCTGGCCTGCTTAATCATTTTATCTGCCTCTTCCTTCGCCAGATTCTTGGCATCAGCCACGATTGCACTCTTGGTATCTCTGGCCTCTTTGAGGATTGCATCTCTTTCCTCCTGAACTTCATGAATGAGTTCATTGTTCTTGACTTTCAGAAGAGACACTTCTTCTCTGGCAAGCCTTGCTTCACTGAGCGCAGAAGTTATAGAAGTTTCACGCTCTTTTAATGCCTCTAATATTGGCCTCCATGCGAACTTTCGCAAGATAATGAGTACCGAGGTAAAAGCAAGGAACATCCAAAACAGCAACCCTATACCAGGTGTAATTAAATCCATTGTATCAGATTTTAATGATTAATACCATCCACATATGCGGAAAACCAGTATCGCGGTACTAGTTAGCTAGTCCCACAATAAATCCAAGCGCTACAGCTCCAAGCGCAACACCTTCAATAAGTGCAGCTGCAAGAATCATATTACCCACAATATCGCCTTTGGCTTCCGGCTGTCGAGCAATAGATTCAAGGGCCGAACCGCCGATTTTTCCTATTCCAGTTCCAGCACCAACAGCTGCCAGTCCTGCTCCTACTACAGCGCCTGCTTTAGCTATTCCCATTCCTGTAGTCATAAGTAATATTCCTGATGTAATCATGATCTAAAATTTGGTGCCTGCTTATATTTTACAGACAAGGTTAATCTAATTTCAATTAATGCCCATCATCGGTAGCCATACCGAAGTACACAGCCGATAATAATGTAAATACGTATGCCTGGATCGCTCCGACCAATATTTCCAATATGTTCAAAAAGATTGCAAACGCCGTTGCTGGAACAGATGCAATCAATCCTCCGGTAGTCGATTGACCATTCTCTCCAAAGATGAATATCAAACTAATGAATACAAGGATGACAATATGGCCAGCAGTGATATTTGCAAACAAGCGTATTACAAGTACGATGGGTTTTATAAACACTCCCGCCAGTTCAATAACCATCATCAGTGGCTTAATCACTACAGGCACTCCTGGCATCCACAGTATGTGCTGCCAATAATGTTTATTTCCAACTGCCAAAGTGATAACGAAGGTGAATAGGGCCAGTACCATGGGTACAGCAACATTGCCCGTCACATTTGCTCCTCCTGGAATAAATGGGATCAACCCCATTATATTATTGATCCAGATAAAAAAGAAAATCGTTAACAGGTAAGGCATATAGCGCTCATAATTGTGCTTGATAGAGACTTTAGCGACATCATCACGTACAAATAGTATTACCGGTTCTAACAAAGCCTGCATACCCTTCGGGGCTTCGTCAGGGTGCTTTTTATATCTTCTGGCGATAGTAATGAAAATGAGAAGCAGCAATCCAACGCTAATAAGGAGGGCAAAAGCATTCTTTGTAATTGAAAGATCCCAGATTTTAGAAGTCGCCTCTAAGTCAATCTCTCCATTTGCATTAACAGCCTTGATTTTTTCATTATCAATACCATAGCCATTATAGGTTGTCGCGCCATGCTCAAACCTAGAAGAACTAAAAACAGCAAGCCCCCGGGCTTCGTCATAGATAATGATAGGCAAAGGGAATGATACAGGGTGGCCGTTCCAATCCCAAAGATGCCAATCATGGGCATCCATGATATGGTGAATAATCATCTCACCAGGATTAAATCCCTCGTTTGAATCAGCGTGTGCAGCGGCATTATTTTCATGCGTAGCCAAGTGATCCTGATCTACCTGATCTGCATACCCCAATGTGCCTTGAAGCAAGACAAAAACGAGTAACAAAATCACGGAAATTCTAAAATTTATCACTGTATTCCCACCTCTAATTATGAGTACCTCTGCTTTTTTGAGTCTGCCTGCTGGTACGCGGGTGCAAAAGTAGATAATTATCGACGCATTAAAAACAAATAACAGTGCTATTTTTTAGTAAAAACTATAATGAAAATCAGCATCAGCTGATCAGCCTATCCTACGAAGAAATTGCTTGATTAAAACAACTTCAAAAACAGTGTAGAGGAGATAGAAACCGAACAGCGTTAAAAACAGAGTGAGATTGGCATTTTGGCCCTCAAAAATATCACCTCCCATATATACAAGTATTCCGAAGGAGCCACTATAAATAAATATTTTAATCGTGGTTGCCAGCAAGAAATTGAACATAAACTGCTGCACACGGATCTCTGCAGTAGCCGAGAGCATCAGAAAAACATGTACAGCCGCCGTTACAACCAGCACAAAAGCCTGAATAGACAATGATGTCTGTATAGACAAGTTGAGATACTCCAGGTGAATGGCCCAGTAAACAAAGTTGCCCAGCAGCAAGGAATACAAGACTATCCTAACTAAAAACCGTGCTATCTCTCCCTTCAAATCCATTGGCTCATCTTCTAACCTGCCGGAACACATAATACATCGCAATAAAAATCGAGAGCAAAGCTGCTACAGCTGTGATAATAGGTTGTTTGTAACCCAGGTAATCGTTAAGTTCATTTCCGCCCCAGCTGCCAAATAGTATAATCACGAACATCTGCAAACCGATGCCTGTATATTTAACGTAATCCTTCAAAGGCGGTTAGTGCTTAATTTTCTGTTCAGCCTCACTCAGATCAAAATCATCCAAAAAGTTTGTCGTGTATTTGCCTGTAATGAAGGCTTCACTTTTCATGAGATACTCGTGAAAGGGTTTTGTTGTTTCTATGCCCTCCAGTATAAATTCCTCCAGGGCTCTGGTCATTTTTGCAATGGCCTCTTCCCGGGTCTGGGCCACGCATATTAATTTGGCGATCAGTGAATCATAGTGAGGCGGAATGGTATAACCCGAATAGACATGTGTATCAACCCTGACACCGTGCCCCCCAGGCTTGTGAAAATTGGTGATCTGCCCCGGACATGGCCGAAAATTGTTATATGGATCTTCTGCATTAATTCTACATTCAATGGCATGTCCCACCGGCAATAAATTCTTGCCAGATATTTTTTTACCCGCTGCAATCTTAATTTGCTCTTTTACCAGATCATAATTGGTCACCTCTTCGGTAATAGGATGTTCAACCTGAATCCTGGTATTCATCTCCATAAAATAAAATGCCCCTTTCTTATCAACCAGGAACTCTACAGTGCCTACACCTTCATATCTAACAGACTTCCCAGCCTTTATTGCTGCCTTGCCCATTCTTTCACGGAGCTTTAGAGTCATAAATGGAGAGGGGACTTCCTCTACCAGTTTCTGGTGCCTTCTTTGAATCGAGCAATCCCGCTCTGAAAGGTGCGATACGCTACCGTATTGATCCCCTGCAATCTGGATTTCTATATGACGAGGTTCTTCAATAAATTTCTCCACATACATATCATCATTGCCAAATGATGCCATTGCTTCAGCTTTGGCTTTCTCAACTGCTTCTTCTAATTCTTCCTCACTACGTACGACTCTCATGCCCTTTCCACCGCCACCTGCAGAAGCCTTCACCATGACTGGGTATTTGATCTTCTGTGCAATCTCCTTCATGGTCTTTATATCTTTCACCAGTCCGTTTGACCCAGGGATAGTTGGCACACCGGCCTTGTGCATCATTTTGATTGCATTGGCCTTATCTCCCACTGAATCGATCATTTTGGCGGAGGCTCCGATGAATTTGATCTTATGTTCTTCACATATCTTAGAGAATTTGGCATTCTCTGCCAGAAATCCATACCCAGGGTGAATGGCATCTGAATTCGTGATCTCAGCAGCTGCAATAATATTTGGGATACTCAGATATGATTGATTACTGGGTGCAGGGCCAATGCAGACCGCCTCATCTGCAAACTTCACTGGCAATGAGTCTTTATCAGCAGTTGAGTACACAGCAACTGTTGCCACGCCCATCTCCTTGCAGGTTCTGATAATCCGCAGTGCGATCTCTCCTCTGTTGGCTATTAATATCTTCTTAAACATGTACTATTATGATAACAATCTGCAGAGCGCCCCTTAATGAGGTTCCACTAAAAAGATAGGCTGATCGTACTCGACTGGAGAAGCATCATCCACCAGAACCTTAACTATTTTTCCTGACACCTCAGCTTCAATCTCATTAAATAGCTTCATAGCCTCCACAATGCAAATGACGTCACCCTCGTTAAAGCTGTCACCCACATTTAGGAATGGTGGCTTATCAGGTGCCGAAGCTCGGTAGAATGTTCCTATCATTGGAGACTTGATGGTCACATATTTTTCCTCGTCAACTTCTGATAATCCTAATCGACCAGCTCCCTCTGCTGTTGAAGAAGCTGCAGCGTTATCCGTGACAGCTACAGGAGCTGGAGCTGCTACTGGAGCTTGTGCCACCACCACCTGTGGAACAACAGGAATGACCGGCATAGGAGTATCGTCAATTATCTCCGAGGAGTCAACTAAACCACCCCTTCTTTTACGGGCAGGGGTTTTAATGTTGATCTTAAAATCCTTCAATTCCAATTCTATTTCCGTAACTCCTGATTTAGCTACAAATCTGATGAGTTCCTGTATTTCCGATAGTTTCATAACTTCTATTCTCTAAATCACGTTGGCTCTTTTGCAAAAAACTGCCACAAGCGCCTGCTTTAGTGGCTGGGACAAAAGTAAAAAATTCTAATGTTACACATTATATGCCCACTTCAAATATGTTGCTCCCCAGGTAAACCCGCCTCCAAAAGCTGCAAGGATCAGGTTGTCGCCCTTCTTAAGCTGGCCTTCCCAATCCCATAGGCAAAGTGGCAAAGTCCCTGATGTTGTATTGCCGTATTTGGCAATATTGAGCATCACCTTAGAATGGTCAAGATCCATCATATTGGCAGTAGCATCAATAATTCTCCTGTTGGCCTGGTGAGGAACCAACCAGTCAATATCAGCTCCCGTCAAATTATTTCTCTCCATTACCTCAACAGATACTTGTGCCATCTTTTTAACAGCAAATTTGAAAACTGTTTGACCCTCCTGGTAAATAAAATGCTCCTTTTTATCCACTGTTTCATGGCTGGCTGGCCGTGCTGACCCACCTGCTTTAAGATGAAGAAATTCACTTCCTGACCCATCACTTCGCAACACAGAGTCAATTATTCCGTTGTCATCCTCACTAGGCTCCAACAAAACTGCTCCAGCTCCGTCGCCAAAGATAATACAGGTAGATCTATCTGTATAATCCACAATAGACGACATCTTATCAGCTCCTACCACCACTACTTTTTTATGCGAACCAGACTCAATAAATTTGGAACCAGTGGTCAGCGCATACAAAAATCCGGAACAGGCAGCCATCACATCAAACCCAAAGGCATTGACAATGCCTACTTTATCCGCAATGAGGTTGGCCGTAGCAGGGAACAACATATCTGGGGTAGCAGTTGCGCAGATCAACATGTCAATCTCACTAGGGTCTATGCCCCTCTTTTCACAGAGGCCTTTGACCGCCTCAGCACCCAACACCGAAGAACCCTGTCCCTCGCCTTTTAATATCCTTCGCTCTTTTACACCAGTCCTACTCTGTATCCACTCATCATTGGTGTCAACCATGGTTGCCAATTCCTCATTAGTCAATACATAGTCGGGAACGTATCCATTCACCGCTGTTATCGCTGCTCGTATACCTGCCATTATCTAAAAGCTTCTTTTATTCGATCTGAAATTTGAGATTCAATAATCTCTTTAGTGAGCATAACCATATTTTTTACCGCAATATCATTAGATGCTCCATGGCCTATCACCACAGGGGCATTGATGCCGAGGAAAGGAGTGCCTCCATAATTCTCATAATTAAACTGGTCCAGATATTCATCCTCTATTCCGCGCATCTTAATTATATCGTAGAACGCTTCAATTTCCTTTAACACGACGTTTCCAGTAAAACCATCACAGACAATAACATCTACTTCCTCACTAAAAATGTCACGCCCTTCCACGTTGCCAATAAAGTTAAAGTCGGTGGTACCCTTCATCATTGTGTAAGTTGATTGTGTCAACAAATTCCCTTTGCCCTCTTCTGCTCCTATATTAAGGAGGCCTACCTTGGGACTAACAACATTATAAACAGACTCCGCATAAAGTGAACCCAAAACAGCAAATTGATACAACACATCAGGCTTGCAGTCTGCGTTAATGCCAACATCCAACAGAATGGTCACACCCCCGTTCATCTTAGGCACTGGCGTCACAGCACATGGCCGATAAATACCAGAGATGGCGCCAACACTTCTCATTGCTCCAACCAGCATAGCACCAGAGTTGCCAGTGCTGGCAAATCCATTTAGCTCACCCTCTTTAAGCATATTAAATCCCAGTGCGATTCCAGAATTGCGCTTTTGCGATAATGCTTTGGTGGGTGAATCGCCCATTTCAATGACCTCATCCGCATGAACAATCTCAAATTGTGAACTGTCGTGACCCTCAAGACGCGTATTGATCTCACCCTCACTGCCGATCAATACAAGGCTAACATCTGAAGAAAGTTCTTTTTTAGCTAAAAGCGCTCCTGCAATAGTCGTATCTGGAGCGAAATCCCCGCCCATAATGTCAAGACCAATCTTCATATAAAGAAGCTTGTAAGATAGTACGCTTAAATTGAGACAGATTTCTCAACTGCTTGCTTACCTTTATAGTAACCGCATTCAGGACAGACTCTATGGTACTTCACGGGAGAATTACAATTAGAGCAGGTTGCCATTGTTGGCACTACCGCTTTGTAGTGTGTCCTTCGCTTATCCCTTCTGGATTTCGATATTTTACGTTTCGGATGTGCCATCGAAAATTATATTTGTTAATCTTATTCGTTCCTCACAGAATGACCTTTGCGGTAATCCATTTTGAAAAACGGACACGAAACTAATCAATAATATGCAAATTCCCCATTTTTGAATGAACCGAATTTGAGTTTATACTATAGCACTTCTTTCAACGCATCCCACCGGGGGTCACTCCCCTTAAATTTCCTGGAAGCACTGAGTTCGTTCAGTCTATCAACCACCTCCTGATCACAGTCACCTTCAGGATGCACCCTTTTTTGTGGTAAGAGGAGGTGAATAAATTCATATATGTACAATGTGATGGCCATTTCACTCTCCCCCCGGGGAAGCACCAATATGTCATCTGTATTGTGGTGTGCCTCATCACCGAATTTTACTATTAGCTGATTCTCTCCCTTGGTTTCCTGATCATACAGTTCAGAGCATCGGTCGCACATGATATTGACAGTGCCTGCTATATCAAAATCCAACACCAGCATAGTCTCCTCCTTGATCATATCAACCTTCACGAACAAGTCCCCTTTTCTTATCTCCCCAAATTCTATCGAATCAAAGAAATCATCAGCAACCTTGAACCTAAACTGATGTGCACCCAAGGCCAATCCAGAAAATTTTATTGTGTATTTATTTCCCATGGAAAAGGGTGTGTTGAATATATCAAATGTAGGAAATTAAGCTGAAACATTAAACCCCATAATACTTAGGTCGTTTATCTGCAGCCTACACTATGCTCTAAGGTCATTTGGGGAATATTTCTATTGGCTGACCAGAACGCCTCTGGCAAATAGCACACCCCAATCTGACGGCCTCTCCAAAAGATGTAGGGGACGCGATACCCCGCCCTGCAAGGTCGTATGCCACCCCATGTCCCGGGGATGTCCGCACTATAGAAAGGCCTGCTGTAAAATTAACTCCAGTATCAAATGATATGGCCTTGAAGGGAATTAATCCCTGATCATGGTACATGGCCAGCACACCGTCATATTCCTTATAAGCTCCAGATCCAAAAAAGCCATCAGCACTTATCGGACCGTCAGCATCGATCCCGAACTCATTGGCTTTACTCACAGCAGGAGCTATTGTATCAATCTCCTCTTTGCCAATTAACCCATCATCGCCAGCATGCGGGTTCAGTCCCAACACGGCAATAGAGGGCGCCTCTATACCAAAGTCGTCTATAAGGCTTTGTTTCAACGAGGTGATCTTCTCGAATATCAGGTCAACAGTCAAACACCCTGCAACCTCGGAAACAGGGATATGGCCGGTGACCAAAGCCACCTTAACCTCTTCGCTGGCCATGATCATAATTGCGTCCTTCCCAAACTGTTCTGCGAGAAAGCCCGTATGTCCGTTGAAACCAATATGGTCAATGTTGCTCTTATTCAAGGGGGCCGTGATCATCAGGTCAACTGCTCCTTGTTTAATAGCCTCACTGGCTCTTTGGAGCGATTCTAAAGCGTACCTGCCACCTGATGGTCTATTCTCACCCAAGTTCACAGACACCGGTTCGCTACCAATCGAGAAAACATTCAACACACCCTCTTTAGCATGGGACTCATCATTGATAACGTTCAATGCTAAGTCCCGCAAATTCAACGCCTCCACATGATAATTTATCACCGCAATGTCACCATATACTATAGGGACGCACATGTCCAGTAGAGACTGTTGGCCAAAAGATCTTAAAACTACCTCAACACCAACTCCATTGGTATCTCCAATTGTAATTCCTGCCAGAATTTTACTCACACTACGATTGGCCATAAGTTTGCCGCTACTTCCGCTTAAAGAAATCGAAAAGCAGCCTTACTCCCACGCCGGTTCCTCCTATCGTCCGATATCCGTCAGGGGCAGTCAAGAAGGCAGGGCCTGCAATATCCAGGTGTATCCACGGGTACTCTGTGAAGTGATGCAGGAACTTTCCCGCTGTTATGGCCCCGGCTGTTGGGCCGCCCAGGTTTTTAATATCTGCTACCGAAGACTTTATCAGCGCATCATATTCAGACCAAAATGGCATTTCCGCCAACCGCTCGTGTACTGCGTGGCCACTTTTTTTCAAGAGCTCATTTTCTTTTTCCGCACCTTCCTGCATAGATACAACACCATAGTGCCCTATTGCTGCCATAGCTGCTCCAGTAAGTGTCGCTAAATCAATGACCAGCTCAGGTTTGTACTTCTTTGCGTAAGTCAACGCATCAGCTAAAATAAGCCTACCCTCAGCATCGGTATTCAGCACTTCTACCGTAGTACCATCGTACATGGTAAGCACATCTCCGGGAACATATGCATTGCCAGAGGGGCGGTTGTCAGTTGCAGGTATCAGGCCGACCACGTGCACCGGCAGCTTCGCCTTTGCCACTGCATACATGGTGCCGGCCACAGCTGCCGCACCGCCCATATCACATTTCATCATATCCATCGAGTTAGGCGTTGGCTTGAGGCTCAAGCCCCCCGTGTCGAAAACCACTCCTTTACCCACCAAAACATATGGCTTCTTATTACGGGCTTTTTTCGGCTTCCACTCCATAATATTGAAGGTAGGCGGGTCTACACTGCCCTTATTGACTCCGAGGAGTCCTCCCATTTTTAATGCTTCTATCTTGCTTTTAGTCAGCACTTCCACCTTAAACCCCGACTCTTTAGCAAAGGACCTGATCTCTTTTGAAAGCTGAACTGCGGTTAAGAAAGACAATGGTTCATTGACCAAGGTACGGGCCTTTATCGTTCCTTCCAGCACGCAGATAAGGTGCGATACATCTGTAGCGGCAAGTTTTCTGGAGTATATATTAACGTGTTTGAGGATAGGGGCAGCTTTGGAATCCGTGTAATACTTGACGAACTTGTAGTTTCCAAGCACTAAACCTTCTACCATGGCCAATGTTGCGCTTTCGTTACCGGCAACATCTACAACCGTGACCTTTGCGATCTTACTATGATTCAGCGCTGCTGCTAACTGAGCACCAGCCCGGCGCACCGCCTCGAGCGTTAAGTCAATCGTGTTCTTCTTAGGGATTACCTGTACCCATATCTTTCTGCCGAATTGATCAATCACAATTGATTCCTCCTTCTCTTTTATGAGACACTTTCTTACATAATCGACCTCCTTGCCGGTAAGTCCCAAGCCTGTCCAGGCGCTGTTCTTGTTACCTAAAAGGATGAGGGATTCTCCCTTAGGGACAGAAGTGCTCCTTGATATTTTCGTGTTCATAATATGATTAGATTTGCTCCCGAATTAGCCTTGCTCCAAGGCCTGACAGGTAGCAGCAGGCAGGCAAGAATTTTGGCGGAGTGCTAATTTAGAAATTATATCTGATAAAGA
>Ga0302120_10000487_pt1 | contig 17947 bp, 12 predicted proteins | sample AG5_Bottom_MG_FD_203118 | JGI IMG/M metagenome (GOLD analysis project Ga0302120, IMG submission 203118) | Marine microbial communities from Western Arctic Ocean, Canada - AG5_Bottom | ecosystem: Environmental > Aquatic > Marine > Oceanic | place: Canada: Western Arctic Ocean | collected 2017-10-01 | reverse complement strand
CGAAATTCATGACCTTTCTTCTCACGGTCTCAATTGAGTTATCTAAGGATGCATTTAGTTCGAAGGGTTCGCACTGCATATCATGACAAAGTGCTCTTGCAAGAGTTGTTTTACCCAGCCCTGCACCCCCATAAAAAATCATATTTGGGATAGTCTTCTTGCTCTTAATATTCGTGATGAGTTGCTGAATATCACTGGTAAGAATCACGTCAGATACTTTTGTTGGTCTATAGGTTTCGGTAAACATCCAAAAACCATACCAGAGACTGCCGCAGGGAGCCACACCTTTGCGTAGTTGGTCTAGAGTTAAAAAACCCTATATACCTATAGAGAAATAAAAAAGTCATACACATATGGTCGTGCATGAGAAGTAAGGGAAGTCATTGAGTTATCCAAACCTTCAATCTAAACATAAGAACGATACGACTGATGCCAGAAGTCTTGCAGTGCATCTATGCAACACCAAGACATGATGATGCGTGAACAACCACAGCATCAGTCTCCGATTGTAATCAAAACTGCTTAAGGAGATGCCATTGGGTTTAGTAGATAAAAGGAGACCGACCAATCACCCTTACCTGTAATAAGGTTCTACTGTTTTGAGTATCTGAAAACTTCAAGTTCAGAGAGATACATTTCATCTTGATAGGTGAAGTGTGTCTGCTTCTTAAGTTCAGATAACACATTAATCAATACAAACATTAAACCTCAGAACCGAAGGTTCTGTTGCAACCAAAGGTTGCAAGGATTCAATAACAATGACATTACAGAAAAATAATAGGTACAAGGATTATGTTCTTGAACTAGAACACATCAAATACAGCTATCTTGATAAAAAGATTGGATTTGACCCACTCCAAAGACAGTTTTGGATTAAAAGGACGGCACTTATCAATAAGCAAATAGAGGATTACCTAAATACTACTAATGACACTATCTGAACAAATAAAAATGACCCATCAAACGATACTCATCCCTACAAGTCTTAAATATGTGGGGGCCCCTTATGAAAGTGCAGTCAAAGAGATTATCGATCTAGTAGACGACAGTAATGATGAGCAGACGGATGTCATCCATAAATGTGACTTGATCACTAATGCACTCAGGAAGAGTCTCAGTCTGATGGATGAGGTGGTGCAACAGGGTATGAAACAGAACTATGACCATCACCTATCCCTTAAGAAAAAGGATTTTATTATTCAAGGATTAAAGTCCTTCAATGATTTTCAAAAGAAGACTGCAGTCACAAAGAAACCCACCATTAAGAAAACTGATGGATTGTCTGATACAGAACGCAAAGTCCTGAAGTCACTTAAATAATCCTCAATACATCTACTTATATTCAAAGGAAACTATTAAAAATATGAAAAAATACACCGACAATCCATTACAAGTTCGTTTATTCCATGTGCAAGAGAATAAATTAAACGATTTATTAAATAATGAGACTTACTGCAGAAGCAAAGGAATATATTCGAAGGCAGACGTAGTAAGAAACTCAATTAATAATATATTGAGAGACTACGAATTAACTACTCTTGGAACTCAATAAACAGTGTTTGTATTCAGAGAGAGGTTCGTCCTAAACCTCTTTTTATTTGGGAGTAAATCGTCTCTAAATCCAAGTTTATTGTAAATAAATGTGACAGAGGGAGTCGCAGATCTCTGTGTCACTTAATGATTACCAAATGGTTAGTCTTCTTTATCCAACGAGTAGCGACCGGGCCCTTTAAAAAAGAAATGAATCAAGGCTCCAAGAATAGCTATATTCTTAAAAAATGGCCCCATGTGACCTGGGGCTGGTACTTCCTGTCGACGATCCTGGATGATTACTCCCGCTACATCATCACCTGGCGCTTGACAACAACCATGGCCGCTGCTGATGTCACTAGCACCCTGGAAGATGCACTGGAGGCGACTGGTTTGTCCGAGGCCCGAGTAAAACACAAGCCAAGACTACTGTCGGATAACGGGCCCTGTTACATCAGTGGTGAGCTCAAGGATTGGCTAAAAAAGCAGGACATGGAGCATACCCGTGGTGCGCCGTATCACCCGCAGACCCAGGGTAAGATTGAACGCTATCACCGTTCAATGAAGAACGTGGTCAAGCTGGAACATTACTACTATCCGTGGGAACTGGAAAAGGCTATTTCTGAGTGGGTCGAGCACTACAACCACGAGCGATACCATGAGTCGTTGGACAACGTGACGCCCGCAGATGTTTATGACGGACGGAGAAACGAGATCCTAGATCAACGCGCTGTGGTGAAGGCCAGGACGATGACGAAGCGTAAAGTACACAACCTGCGATTAGTAGGCTAGAATGGAGAAATGACTGGCAGAAAAGTGTCTCTTAGAAAACGGGCTGATTGGTCCCAAATGGTCTGACGACGTACAGCCATAACCGAACTAATTAATTAAGCTATTGTTTTGTAAAATTAATGTATGCGACCCTTGATGAACAATCGGTGATCATGCCTGACTTGGCAGAAAGAGAGCGTCGTTTGCAAGAACAGTAAAAGCTCAGAGCTCTTACATGTTAAATTAAGTACTCCGAAAGTGCTCTATAAATACTTTTTGCAGCTTTTCCACAGCCGGTTCTATTTCATATTCATTCATTCCTGCATAGCCCAGTATTAATCCCTGTATGGGTTCCCTGAAGAGGAAATGTCCAGAAAGTGGCGTGAGTTTTAAATTGTGTGTTTTCGCAGTATTGGCTAATGCCGTATCACTAGTGCTATTTTTGAGTTGCCATGCGGTCTGCAATCCGGCACCCTTATCCAATTGTTCTAGCCATGTACTCATTTTTTCATCAATGCTTCCTTTAAATAACGCTCTGCGCTGGCCGTAGATTCTCTTCATTTTTCGCAAGTGTTTTGCAAAGTGTCCGTGCATCATAAATTCAGCGAGCGCTGCCTGTAAAAATAGTGGCGCTATGTTCCCAAGCAGATAATTCATTTTGCTGATTTCTTCAGTAACATTGCCGGGAAAAACGATGAATCCGATGCGCAACCCGGGGAATAGCGTTTTTGAAAATGAGCCAATATACAAGGTGACCCTGTTATGAGAAGTACCCTGTAAAGCAGGAATTGGTTTTGTCGAAAAACGATATTCACTGTCAAAGTCATCTTCAATAATCCATGCGTCTTTTCGTTCCGAATAATCAATTAATCTCAATCGTTGCTCAATGGGCATGGTCAACCCTAAAGGGAATTGGCACGAAGGTGTTAAATAAATTAACTTGGGGTTTATCTTGTTTAAGTTTTTAATGTGCCAGCCTTTGGAGTCTACTATCAGCGGTCTCAATTTCACGTTGGCAGATCGAAATGCGCCCTGAGCGCCGGTGTATCCAGGGTCTTCAAATAAAACTTCGTCGCCGGGATCGGTGTATAGTTCAGCCAGTAAATTAATGGCGCTTTGCGCACCATTGGTTACCAGGACCTGACTTGCTGAGCATACTACCCCTCGAGATGTTTCTACATAAGAAGCTATTTCCTCTCTTAATGCAGGGTGCCCGGCAAAGCTGTGGTAACCGAAAACGTCATTTGCTTGATATTTAAGTTTCTCGGTCACGCAACGCCGCCACAGTGCCAGCGGAAATTCCCTCATATCCGGCATTCCCGGTTGAAAGAGATTGGTGGTAGCACTCCCCGAGGTGTGGTGTTGAATGATGACACTATGTCCCCTCTTGGAAATATTTTTAGTTAAATCAACAAGAGGTGTTAAATCTTCTGTATTTGACATGGAGGGAAGATCAGAAATGCGAGCCAATAAGCCATGAGATGTCTCGATAAAACCTTCGGTTTCTAATTGCTCGTAAGCGGTAATGACAGTATTTCTGGCAATTTTTAAATCAGTGGCAAGTGACCGAGACGATGGCAAGCACATACCAGCCCGCAAGGATCCTTGCCGAATTAAGTTGCGTAACTGTTCATAAAGTTGCTGGTATTGAGGTGCTTTATTTTTCTTTTCAATATTGATGGTATCCAGAACAACTTCATGATGTTTTTGTATTTTATCTTTTACCATGGCTATACTAATGTAAGTAAAAATTTTTAAAAAATCAAGAAATTACGTCCACATGCTTTACAAAGCAAAGTCGGGCTTGATGGTTATTTTCAGAGTTCTTTTGATCATAGGTGTCAATGATAACTGCTCTTTTCCTTTTGATTTAACGTCGTCATCACAGCATGTTTTTTGATGTGGTTCTATTCGAAATAAAAATAGTGGTACTTTACTTAGATCCTGATTATTTGTAGGATTTAGCTATATTTATTAAGGGGTGACTGTGGCTAAAGCACTCTTGTCTGATAACGCATTAGATGCAATAGGAACGCTAATGTTTGAAAAGAATGACATCCAGAGACTTGATGCCAAGGCTCGCAATAATACGATTTTCTCTTTGGTTTCCAAAGAGGATATGAATACATCCGGTCCAAGCCTGTATATGTCTGGAGACGGCAATTATGTGGTTGATCACAAAGGGCGCCGATTCCTGGATATGTTGAGTTCGACTACTCGTTCAAATTCCCTGGGTTACGGCAATAAGGAAATCGCTCAGGTTATGTATGACCAAGCTGAGAATATGCAGTATTCAGGGGCAGGTTTATACGTGAGCGAGCCGCAGGTGGAGCTCGCTGCCAAACTGGCAGAATTGGCTCCGGGCAAGCTTACAAAAACCTGTCTGGTCAGTGGCGGTTCAGAAGCGACTGAAACTGCGATAAAGCTGGCAAGGCAGTATCAGCACCAAAGCGGCAGTAAGCCCAACTCCTACAAGATTATCTCTCGCTGGAATGCTTATCACGGTTCAACCATGGGAGCACTGTCGGTTACTGACTGGCTGAGTGTGAGAGAAATTGAGGCACCTCGTATGCCGGGCGCGAGCTTTGTGGCTAACCCTATGTGCTACAGAAATCCATATGGTATGGATGAAGACGCCTATTTTGATCACTGTGCCCAGCATCTTGAGCGTCAGATTTTGCATGAGGGGCCTGATCAGGTTATGGCCTTTATCGGTGAGCCGATTATGCAGGCTAATGGGGTGCAGATTCCCTCCAAAAAATATTGGAAAACGGTCCGTGAAATATGTAGCCACTATGGAGTCTTGTTAATCATGGATGAGGTGATTACAGGATTTGGTCGTACCGGTCACTGGTTTGCTTCTGAGTATTTCGATGTTGAGCCAGATATTCTTAATATGGCGAAATCCATGAGTGCAGGGTTTGCCCCAGTGGGTGCTGTGATGACCACAAAAGAAATAGCGGACACCATGCCGCTGTTTCGTCACGTGCACACATTTGGTGGCCACGCCACCTGTTGCGCAGCTGCCAATAAGGTGATTGAAATCAAACAGCGTGATGGCTTAATTGATAAGGCCAAAAACCTGGGAGAGCAATTTGGAGCTGACCTTAAGGCCACATTGTTGGAGCACCCCATTGTGGGTGATGTTCGTGGTCTGGGTTTCTGGCATGCGGTTGATTTCACCAGTGATAAAGTAACCAAAGCTGTGTTTGAAGATGACACGGTGACAGCCATTGTGCAGAGAATGCGCGACCATGGGGTCATTGTTGGGCCCATTGGCACGTCATTGGAAATAGCACCGCCGTTGACATCAACCAAAGAGGAGCTCGACGAGTGTGTGCGCGTATGTGCTCAAAGTATTGATGAAATTGCTAAAGAACGATCCTTGGCCTGATATTAAGTTGATATTAGGTTGATCGTTTCTGCGGTACTCCGGTCATGAAGTAATCCAAGTGAGTTTGATATGTCTGTTTCTGTAAACAATTTTGCGATGCCCTTTTCTAATGTTTCCCATTTGTCCTTTGTTGACAAATTGAGGGCAACAAAGCTCGCAGGATGGAATGAAATGTCCATTATGCCCATACAGGTTCAGCAAATTGTTGCCGAGGGCATCAGCATCAAGGATATGCTCAGTATGGCAGAGGATCATGGGGTTCGGATTGCGCGCCTGGACCCTCTGAATACCTGGCCTCGCATTTGGGTGCCTGACAATATGGATGACGCCTACATTGCCACCGTAGACACCAGTACAGATGATTTCTTTGAGCTAACCGACGCGCTGGGCTGCACACATATGAGCCTGAATGCCACTTTTCCTTCAGATGCCATGCCTTTCAATGAAATCGTCGAGCATTATGCGGCAATTTGTGATCACGCCAGGGCACATGGTCTGGTTTGTGATTTAGAACCTATTCCACTCTGGGGTGTGCCAACATTGGAGATGGGGTGGGATATCGTGCGTCAGGCAGGGGCCTCTAATGGCGGTTTGGTGTTTGACAGTTGGCATTTTGTGCGCAGTAAATCGAGCCTGGAAACGTTGAAGCAGATACCCGGAGAGCAAATTCATTGCGTGCAATTATCGGATGGGCCACTTCAGTTGCCTGCAGGCGTAACTATCAAAGAAAACTGTTATGACCGATTTTTCCCTGGTGACGGTGAATTTCCCAACGTCGAAGTTGTTCAAATTTTGGCAGAAAAAGGGGCACTGAATGAAGTTGGACCGGAAGTGTTTTCACCCATGCTGGATAGTATGAGCGTAGAGCAGGTAGCTGAGAAATCTTCTCAGTCTATTGGAAACGTTCTCACTTTAGCTGGCGTGAATTCCTGACTCAGTTGTTCAACATAATTGAGGCATAAAACTATACAGATGTCAGGGGTTGTTTTGGTTGGAGCATCGTTGGTGGTTTTGGGTGGTTCATTAGTTGCAACGGCATAAAAAATTTACGAAAAACTAATAGGAGAATTCAATGAAACTAACAGGCGGACAAGTCATCGCAAAAGCGCTAAAGGAATACGGCGTAGAGTATATTGCCGGAGTACCTGGTCATGGTATCTGGTCGTTATTCGATGCGTTTATGCAGGAAGATTCTGAAATACCCTTCATTCAGGTAATGCACGAGCAGAGCGCTGTGCACATGGCTGATGGTTATTATCGTGCCAGTGGCAAGCCTATGGCGTGTTCTACGTCTATTGGCCCAGGTGCGACGAATACCATTATAGGATTGGCAACCTGCTATGCAGACTCGACCTCGGTATTTTATGTATCTGGCGGCCCTGCAACCCATATGAAGGGACACGGCGTCCTGCAGGAAATTGAGCGCCAGCAGGAAAATGCCTTTCCGCGTATTACCGAGCAGGTAACCAAACGTGTTTATAAGGCGGGTCGTGTTGATGAACTGCCATTTATGATGCATCGAGCGTTCAATACCATGTTGAGTGGCCGTCCCGGTCCTGTGCATGTAGAAGTTCCTATGGATATTCAAACTGAAGCGGCGGATGTTGAAATTCACCCATTGGAAAAACGTATGGCGATAGGTGTCAGTTATCCAGATCCAGTTGCCATTAAAAAAGCGGTTGATTTATTGTTGAGTGCAAAACGTCCGGTGATTGTTGCAGGCGGTGGTGCTATTTCCGCTAATGCGTCTCAAGCGTTGCGGGCGCTGGTTGAAAAGGTAGGGGCAGCAGTGTCTTCAACCTGGAATGGTAAGGGGGCGTTCCCTGAGGACCACCTATTAAGTATTGGTGCGGTTGGTCAGACGGGTACCAGTTGTGGTAACGAAATAACAACGTCTGCAGATGTGGTGATGTCAGTGGGCTGTCGATTCACTGACTGGTCAGCTTCCAGTTATCGCAGAGGCTCCAGTTTCTCTATCCCCCCAGGTAAATTGATTCATATTGATTTGGATCATCATGAAATTGGTAAAAACTATCCTACCGAGGTTGGTATTGTTGCTGATGCCAAAGTCACGCTTGAAGCCATGGTAGAAATGATTTCCGAACAACAGTCCATAGATATGCTCGCTACGCGGGATGCATTTTTTGCCGAAGTTAAAGAAAAAAAGGCTGTATGGGAAGAGCAGCTGGCTGCACGTCGTGATTCTACGGAAACGCCATTTACGTCGCAATATCCGCTAGGTGTGTTACGTGAAGTGATGGATAGAGACAGTATTATTCTCGCTGGATCTGGTAACACTCAAGGTGCAGTTAAGCAAACCTTTCCAGTATATGAGCCCAGAACGCACTTAACCTCTGGCAGTTATTCCCCTATGGGATGGGCAGTGCCTGCAGCACTGGGTGCGAAGCTGGCATGCCCTGATAAGCAAGTTGTGGCGGTTTTGGGTGATGGTGATTTTATGATGTCATTGCCGGAAATGGGGACGGCGGTGATGAATAATATACCTGCAGTTTTCATAGTTCAAAACAATAGTGGTTATATGTCTATTCGTGGCGGTCAGCGTAAATTCCTCGGTCGACACATAGGCAGTGAATTTAATTACCATAAAGAAGGTGGTGACTCTTATTCGGCCAATATCAGTGAAGTGGCAAAAAACTTCGGTATGGAGGCCTGGAAGGTAACCAAAGCAGAAGAAATGAGACCTGCTCTAGAAGCAGCCCTTGCCTGTGGTAAACCAGCGCTGGTCGAAGTGATTACCAGTCGTAGTGCGGCAGGCCCATTTACTCCCGGCTGGTGGGATTTCCCGTCTCCTGCCTACTATGAACCCGAGCAAGCGGCGTATGCTGAAGGCAGAGCACTTGAACAGCATATGTAAATCCATTTAATCAAAGTCAATTTTGTCACTTTCATTTTAATGTTTGCTTGTTATCAATGATTGGAAATAATCGGTGATTAGTGCTTCGCGCATTAATCACCTGTGCCTTACTAAGGTTTTACTATGGTTTATAAGTTAAAGTCTCGTGTAAATAATGAGCAAGTTGACCAGAAAAACATTCAATTAACGGAAACAGTTAGTGCGATTCTGGATAATGTTTTTAGTCGTGGTGATGCCGCCGTACGTGAATTATCGTTAAGGTTTGATGGCTATGCTCGGGATGAATTCCGTCTTTCTGGTACAGAAATACAATCTTGTCTGGATAGCTTAACCTCGCAACAACGCGATGATATTTTATTCGCAAGAGATCAGGTCAAAGGCTTCGCGGAGGCGCAGAGAGCCTGCATTCAAGATCTGGAGGTAGAGACACTGCCCGGGGTCATATTAGGGCATAAAAATATTCCTGTTCAAAATGTAGGTTGCTATGTGCCCGGTGGCCGGTATCCATTATTGGCGTCAGCGCATATGTCTGTTTTAACGGCTAAAGTTGCAGGATGCGAGCGGGTGATCACCTGTGCGCCACCTTTTAAGGGGCAGCCAGCGAACTTTATTGTGGCCACCCAATATTTTGCCGGAGCAGACGAAATATATTGTTTGGGTGGTGTGCAGGCAATTGCTGCCATGGCGCTAGGTACCGAAAGTATTAAGCCAACTGATATGGTGGTTGGCCCCGGTAACGCTTATGTGGCCGAGGCAAAGCGAATATTGTTTGGTAAAGTTGGTATCGACTTGCTCGCGGGGCCGACAGAAACATTGGTGATAGCCGACGATAGCGCAGACCCGGAAGTCTGTGCCACAGATCTGCTTGGTCAGGCAGAACACGGGCCCGATTCCTCCGCGGTTTTATTGACAAACTCCGAGTCATTGGCAAAGGCAACCTTGAAGGAAATTGATCGCTTGCTGGACATATTGCCTACAGCGGAGGTCGCCAGGGTTGCATGGGAAAATTTCGGCGAAGTGATTATTTGTGAAAACCCGAAAGAAATGGTTAGGCAGGCCGATAACCTTGCCTCTGAACATGTTCAGGTGATGACCGAGGATCCCGATTACTTTTTCGATAATATGACCAATTACGGTGCTTTGTTCCTTGGTGAACGTACCAATGTTGCCTATGGAGATAAAGTGATTGGTACTAACCACACGTTGCCAACAAACGGTACCGCTCGTTATACCGGTGGCTTGTGGGTCGGTAAATTCTTGAAAACCTGTACATTCCAAAAAGTATTAACAGATGAAGCGACCACAAAAGTCGGTGAATACTGCTCTCGTCTTTGTGCATTGGAGGGGTTCTATGGTCATGGTGAGCAGGCGAACATTCGGGTGAGAAAGTTTTCTGACAAAGAAGTCCCCTATGCAAGTGCAGTAGATATAGCTGATTAACTGGTTTTAGAGGCGTACACGGGGTAATGGTAGTGCGTTAAAAAAACAATAAATGCCATGAAAAGGTGATACAAGTGGAATTGATTGACTGGATGATTGTTGGCGGATTTATGATGCTGACCTTATGCGTGGGCTTGTGGACAAGCCGAAAGGCGGCAGTAGATAGTTCCAGTTACTTTTTGGGCTCAAGAAATATGCCCTGGTGGCTACTGGGTATGTCTATGGTAGCCACTACCTTCTCCACGGATACCCCAAATCTTGTTACCAATATTGTGCGTACTAATGGTGTGGCAGGTAACTGGTCCTGGTGGTGTTTTCTATTGACTGGCATGGTAACCACCTTTGTCTATGCGCGACTTTGGCGTCGTCTCGGGGTGACAACAGATATTGAGTTCTATGAAAAACGTTATGCCGGAAAAGCAGCGTCGTTTTTACGTTGTTTTAGAGGTATTTATCTCGGTATCTTTTTCAATGTGATGATTATGGGGGGAGTCACCCTTGCTGCGATCAAAATTGGTGGTGTGATCTTTGGGGTATCGCCAGTTGCAGTTGTTCTTATCGCTGGTCTGGTGACGGTAGTTTTTTCAACCGCGGGTGGTTTCTTGGGTGTACTGATTACCGATATGATTTTATTTTTCACGGCCATGGTTGGCGCCGTATTGGTTGCCTGGTTTGCCCTTGATCATCCAGCGGTGGGCGGTTTGAACGGTTTGCTCGACAATCCAGTGGTAGCCAGCAAAGCATCAATATTTCCTAGCTTTTCTGACCCATCATCTTACATTCCGTTGTTGATTATTCCGCTGACGATGCAGTGGTGGTCTGCCTGGTATCCTGGCTCTGAACCCGGTGGTGGTGGTTATGCCGCTCAACGTATGCTTGCTGCAAAAAATGAAAAACACGCAATTGGTGCATCGGCGTTCTTTAACTTTGCACATTATGCCTTACGCCCCTGGCCTTGGATTATTGTTGCCTTGGCGTCACTGGTAGTATTCCCCGATATTGAATCATTACATCGTGCATTGCCTCATGTTGAGCCGTCCATTATCGGACACGATATTGCTTATGCTGCCATGTTAACGCTATTGCCTACAGGCATTTTAGGACTGGTGGTCGCATCGCTTGTCTGTGCTTATATTTCAACCATTTCCACCCACCTTAACTGGGGGGCATCGTATATTGTTAATGATCTTTATGTTCGCTTTTTGAAGCCAGATGCCTCTGCTAAAAATCAGGTTTTAGTTGGCAGGATTGCCACTGTCATTTTAATGATTTTTGCTTGTATCGTTGCGTTACTCCTGGAAGATGCCTTGCAAATCTTCCGGCTGTTGTTGACTGTTGGTGCCGGCACTGGGCTGCTGTTCTTATTGCGTTGGTTCTGGATGCGAATAAGCGTCTGGAGTGAGATCAGCGCTATGATTGTTTCATTTCTGGTGGCGATTTTTATGGAAGTTATTGATCCGGAGATGATTCAAGGATGGGAGAGATTTGTTGTCAGTGTAGCAATAACCACCGTGAGCTGGATTTTTGTTACATTGTTGGTGCCACCGGCTAGTCAGGGTGCAGTGGATCAGTTGAAGCGGGAGCTTACCGGTTCTGAGGGCTTGGCCCGTGTGATCCGGCTGGATTTATTGTTGGCGTTACTGTCTTCCCTGGCAATTTATGGGATGTTATTTTCCATTGGCAGTATTATCTATAGTGACCTGATTGATTTTATGGTGTGGTTGGGTATTGCCATTGTCTCTGGGTTGACGGCACTTTTTCTATGGAAGTATCGCATTAATAAATTTTCGTAGTAACATCGCCTAATATTTTAAGTCAGGGTTGCTTTGTCAAACCTGACTTGATCGGGGTCATTTTCTAGTTTTAATTATGGGTTAAGTTATTTTTAAGTGCAGAGTATTTTCACTGGATAGAATACTTTAAGATTGAATTAATCACCTCAGATGTGGGAGTTTTAGAATGATAATGGGGTATACCGATAAACTTAGTGTTCGCGCTGAAGATCGTATTCGCTTTATGGTAAGTACTGAAGCGAAAAATTATCGAGCAGACTTAGTTCGGTTAGTACATGGAGATACGAACCCACAAGGGCCTGGTTTTAAGGAAGAAGTTTTGGTCGCACCATTTTCAGGCGAATACGCAGGTAAAAATCAACCATTACATCCCGGATCTTATATTAGTGTGGACGCTAAACCTGCGCTAAAAATAGGGAATAATTTCTCTTTTGTTACCTGGATCTTTCCGACTAAATTAAATTCTGGAAAACAGATGATCGTGTCAAACTGGTCATCACAACAGCAATCTGGCTTTCAACTGTATGTAAATGATGATTGTTACTTGAGTGTCCAGTTGGGCAGAGATAGCCACCCATCAGTGACTCTGATCATGCCAGAATTGTTATTGGAAAATCGTTGGCAGTTTGTTGGTTTCACTTATAATGCGCTTTCTAAAAAAGTTACTGTGTTTCGAAAATTACCGGCCAATGACTTTACCTCCGTTGTTCAAGACAGCCTTTCTGTGCAAGTTGATTCCGTGAATTTGTCAGCTGACCAATGTCCATTGATTCTGGCAGCAAGTGTTGAGCATAAAAAATTAGTAAAAAATTGCTTCAATGGAAAAATTTCTGCTCCTAGGTTGTTTGCCAATGTCTTGAATGAAGAGACGATTGAAAACCTTAGAAGAAATGTGGCAGTTGGCGTCAGTGAACAGGATCATTTGATTGCGGAGTGGGATTTTTCAAAACATATGTCATCCGATGTGATCGCCGATATTTCAGGTAACGGCTTGCATGGTGTGGCCGTTAATATGCCTATGCGGGCAGTCACTGGCCCAAATTGGCTTGGATACGAAGATAATTATGCGCAGATACCGGACCAGTACAATGCCATCCATTTTCATGAAGATGATCTGGAAGATGCCGGATGGGACGCGTGTTTTGAGTTTGATATACCCAGTGAATTAAATTCTGGTATCTACGCAGTTAGGTTAGTGGCGGGTGGCGAAGAAGATTACCTGCCTTTTTTTGTCTGCCCGGAAAAAGGAACCAGCAATGCAGATATTGCTTTTTTAATACCCACATTCAGTTATCTGGCATACAGCAATGAGGGTGTTAGCACTCCTGGATTACAAAGCCTGTACAGTGAGCATAGCGATGGTAGCGGTGTGGAGTATGCCTCCCTAATGAAGCCGCTAATCAACATAAGGCCAAAATCTGGAAATCTACGTTCGGTAGAGGGCAATCTTTTTGCGCGGCATCTAAGTGCCGATCTGTACTTTGTTGATTGGCTGGAATCACGGGGTATTGCCTATGACATCATCACCGATCATGAACTTGCAGAAGAGGGAAAGACGTTGCTGGAGAGCTATAAAGTTGTCGCCACCGGATCACACCCTGAATACGTATCGGAAACCATCCTAGATGGGTTGCAAGGGTATTTAAGTGGCGGTGGTCGAGTAACGTACTTTGGTGGAAATGGTTTTTACTGGGTGACCTCACAATTCTCGGAAAAGCCCCACGTTATCGAAGTGCGTCGCGCCAATGGTTCTCGACCATGGATGTCTGAACCCGGCGAATATTATCATGCATCTACCGGCGAAATGGGCGGGTTGTGGCGTTTTCGTGGGAGACCGCCTAATCAACTTGTGGGTGTCGGCTTTAGTGCGCAAGGTTGGCGTTCCGATGATGCCTGTGGCTTGAACAGTTCTTATGTGCGACAACCAGGGAGTTTTGACTCCAGGGTGTCTTTTATCTTTGATGGTGTAAGCCGTGAAGAAGTAATAGCTGATTTTCCATCTCTGGGTCTTGGTGTAGGGGCCGCAGGAGATGAAATTGATCGTTTGGATTACAGTTTAGGATCTCCCGCCCATACCTTGATTTTGGCAACCGCTTCAGATTTTACTGATGATTATCAGTACGTTATTGAAGAGCGAAATGGAGTGAATGAAAGCTCGACGGTTCCTGGGCATGAGAAAGTTCGAGCGGATATGGTCTATTTCGAATGTCCAAATAATGGCGCAGTATTTTCCGTAGGTTCTATCAGTTGGTTTAGCTGTTTGTCCTACAACAACTATCAAAACAACGTGTCGACGATAACGGGCAACGTGTTAAAGGCTTTCTCAACGGGCAAGCTGGCTTGACATTAAGTACTGCTAAACTTTGCAGAACGTTCTTGGTTGACAAAGCTCCGACCGACTAATCAGAGCAAAGTACTTCCACGCATTTCTGAGTTTCCGACGCAAAACTGGCTCTAACATTCTTTCCCCAAATGGCTCTTTTTATATGGCCAGTTATCTACTAGCATTAGAGTACACGAGCGAGCCACGCTCAAAGTTAAGGATTGGGCTTTGTAATTATCGTTAATTGCAACTCGCCTTAGCGACACACTTTTGAGGGAGTACTCAAAGATGCCTACATACAAGAAAGCATTATTATCACTAGCAAACATCGTGGCACTTGGCTTGCTTGCAAGTCCCATATATGCCCAGTATGAAATCGAGGAAATCGTCGTAACCGGCAGCATTCAAGATGCGCTATTGCAGTCGCGAGAATTTAAGAGAAATTCATCGGGCGTCGTTGACGCTATTATTTCTACAGACATCGCGAAGTTCCCAGACGAAAATTTGGGCGAGGCATTGCAACGTCTGCCTGGCGTTACAGTACTACGGACAGAAGAAGGGCAGGGCGGGACATACTCCGTGCGAGGATTGGGCCCCGACTTTACCAAGACGTTGGTGAACGGTATGTCTGTGCCCTCAACTGGTGTCATTACCGGGAGTTACGCAGGTGGGGGTGGCGGCGGTCGCGGATTGGACGTGCAAGCCTTCTCCGCGGACCTTTTTCAAAGTGCTATCGTCTACAAGACGTATTCAGCTGAAATTGCTGAAGGCGGCATTGCCGGAACTGTGATGTTAGAGACCGCGAGCCCTTTCGATTATGACGGTCAGCAAGTGGTGTTTTCGGCCAAAGCCAGTGAGGCGAGTCGCGCCGAGGAAACCGATCCTGGATTATCGTTCTTGTACAGCAACACGTTTGCGGACGATAAGTTTGGGCTCCTGTTTGCCATAAACCGTAACGAGCGAACCGCACGAACAGACGATGCAAATCAAGCCCGAGCAAATTATCTATCCCGGTTTCCGAGCGTTGGCGATAACAGTCCGCTTTCGAATGTGCTTGGACCCGAACTACCCAGAACAATAACGTTTTACGAACAACTCGAGCGCACGGGATTTGGTCTCGTCCTGCAGGGACGGCCGACCGAAGATTTCGACATCAATCTAAATTATCTGTCCGCAAACTTGGAAAGGCAGCACGAACGGCATAGCATGGGCGCTTGGCTACGCGGCAATTGGTTCACCGGCGACCAGGATTTGGTAAATCCAGTAGTGGCGGACGGTGCGTTTGTTTCTGGCACCTTTACAAACACGATCGTCTGGACTGACGAATCTAGGGTGAATCGAGAAACGGATTTCCATCAGGTGGTGCTAGATGCGGAGTGGCGGGTCTCAGACGATTGGACCGTTTCCGGGTTGTTGGGCGCTAGTACGGTAGAACTAAACACCCCAGTCAATCTGCGGCCCTACGCGGCGCTGGTGACCGATGTGTTTGTCTCTCTTGAAAATGACAATTTTCCAGTTTTCACTCCTGCCAATACCAGCGTCACCGATCCCACTGGGTGGATCATGCAGCGCCACCGAAATCAGTCTTCGCAGTCTGAGGACAGCGTGGACTCGTTTTCGCTTAATGCCGAACGGCTATTCGATGATACGGGTTTGACCGGGATCAATTTTGGAGTGCAGCTTGAAAACAAGGAGGTCAAACTCGATCGATACCGAACGCAATTTGGGAACCAAAACTTCATTGACGCAGGCTTGCCAGTTGATTTAGGGTTTGCAAACGTCACGCGCTTGATCTCAGATCAGGTTGCAGGTGGGCCGTTTCTCAGCGGCGAAAGTCTTCCTGATGGCTATATCGCTCAAAATTTCTTCACTCTGGATTTTGATGCAGTAGTGGCTCTCTACGAGCAAGCTAACTCGACACCGGGCTCGTTCCCGGGGATCAGGAGTTTTGAATCATTCGAGGTTGGCGAGGACACCACGGCGTTCTACGCAAAATTCGACTTTGAATATGACCTAGGCGGCATGCCTCTTGTTGCAGATGTCGGTTTGCGCTACGTCGAAACAGATCAACAGACAACTTCGCAGGAAACTGATCCGCTTGACGTCAATAATCGAGCCTTCGTCACGCGAAATCGTACTTACAATGATACGTTACCGAGTCTCAACGCACGATTAGAATTCAATGACGAATGGATCGGTCGACTATCCTACTCGAAGGTCATCAACCGACCGACGATCACCAGTCTGCCAGCGTTCCTGAGTATTGACTCCAGTGGTTTTGAGGGAAGCGGTGGCAACCCTGAATTGGAGCCATTTCGTGCTGATCGCTACGATCTTGCGCTCGAATACTATTTTGGCGAGGCAGGTCTGGTGGCTCTAACGTTTTTCCATTATGACGTTGAGTCCTTCATTCAATCGGAAACTGAGATGGAATACATCCCAGAACTTGTTGGCGGCGGCATTAACGGCAACGCCGATGGCAACGTTAATGTTACAAGACCTCGAAATGGCACGGGAGGGAGCGTCAATGGGTTTGAATTCAGTACGTTTTTGCCATTTACGTTCCTTCCGATTGAGGGTTTTGGCAGCGTATTCAACTATACGTCCTTGGATTCGGGAGCAACCAACACAACGTTTACCGGTTTTCCGGCGCCACTGCCACTTTTAACCGATAAGTCGTGGAACGCGGTGTTGTACTACGAGAATGATAAGTTTAACGCACGTTTCGCGTACAGCCAGCGTAGCGAGTATCTCCTAGAAGTCACGAACGGATTTCCCGAGTTCCTCGACGACCGCGGACAACTTGACTTCTCCGCACGATATAATATCAACGACAATTGGCAGCTTACGTTCGACGGAATGAATCTCACGAAAGAGAACCAGACTGGTACGGTCAAAGCGGTTGGCGGTGCCAGCATTGACAACGGCAATATGTTCTTTGAACGTAGACTTGCGTTGGGCGTACGTGCGACCTTTTAATCGATAACGGCCGGTGAGTGCAGTATCTCCCCTGGGACTGCCTCGTCGGCCCGTTTTCTCCGTTGTCCGCCGGGATCCGCGCGCGCCCTGTCGAGAGCCACAGGCGTACCGCAGCCCACTATTAACCGCATTCTTAGTGAGGTGACTCGTGAACCTAGAAGAGACTCAGTCGTTAGAATAGCTAATTTTTTTGGCATCACTCCAGAGTCGCTTTATGAGTCTGGTAGTGCTAAAGCAGCCCGAACTCCTACAGCAGAGACAGTCGAAGAAATATACAAGCGGATAGCCATGTTAAGTATTACTGAGCGAGCTGAGCTGTTTGATCGAGTGTCTACTAACCTTAAGTAGAATACTCGTCGAGTGTGGTGATTAAGTTCACCCCTTCGTCGTTTGGTAGTTCTGCTACAAACTCTCGGAAAACTTCTGACCTGGATCGACATGAATGGCCAATGTAATTGGCACCCGCGTTTGCGTGGTGGTTGAAAGGCATGAACTAAGTGACACAGGGAGTCGCAACTCATCGAGTATTTCTTTTAATTGTTCTAAGAAACCTATTAGTTCGTTGTTATAATTAGATACAAAGTTTGTAAGGATCAAAGGGATTCAATGAGGTTTTTAAGAAAAACATTAGGGTCAAAGGAATGTGTCTCTTACAAAGGTCTTACAAAGTATTCTAGAAACCCAGTAAATACGGGGGTCTTAGAGGGCGCAATCACTGAGTGGGAGTAGTCGAGTAGGTATAACCCATTGATTTATATAGAGTTGATAGTTAAAAACTTGTTACAAACCACCCCTAAAAAAGGGGGTTTTACAAAGAAAGTTACAAACGGTTGCGATTACTG
>Ga0302120_10000486_pt1 | contig 17967 bp, 19 predicted proteins | sample AG5_Bottom_MG_FD_203118 | JGI IMG/M metagenome (GOLD analysis project Ga0302120, IMG submission 203118) | Marine microbial communities from Western Arctic Ocean, Canada - AG5_Bottom | ecosystem: Environmental > Aquatic > Marine > Oceanic | place: Canada: Western Arctic Ocean | collected 2017-10-01 | reverse complement strand
TCCGAGAAAAAGATTACCAGCTCGATGAGCCGCTATTCCATCCAGAGGGCTGGCATGTCTATTTCTTTGACGCGTTTGAAGACGGCTATAGTGGTACCGCAATATACAGCCGGCACCAACCAAAAGCGATCATGACAGGTTTAGGATTTCCTGGGTGTGATTTTGAGGGTCGTTTTATTCAGGCCGACTTCGATAAAATTAGCATAGCCTCTATCTCAGTGCCTTCTGGCTTAGGAGATGATGATAAACAAGATGCTAAAAATGAATTCATGGAACAGTTTAGCAACCACTTACGCAAAACCCTACGTAAACGTCGCGACTTTATTTTTTGTGGCACCATAAATACAGCCCACAAACCTGAAGACCTTTCTGGATGGTATGTAAACCAAAAGAATTCTGGCTTTTTACCAGAAGAACGTGGAGTCTTGGATGAGATCTTTTTCCAGCTGGAATTTTGCGATGCCTTTCGTCAAGTCAACCAAAACGAACGTCAGTTCACTTGGTGGCCAGACTACAACCGTGCATTCAAGCTTAACGAAGGTGCACGATTAGATTATCAAATCACTACACCTAACTTACGCCGCAACGTCCGCAATGCTGGCATTTACCGTGAGCAGCGCTTCTCTAATCATTCACCATTGATTATTGATTATACCTGCGATTTGTAATGCCACGGCAGAAGGGCTGTCCACGACAGCCCTAAGTCTCACTCAGCCAACGCCGCAGTTTGTAACGCTGTAATCTCCGTAATACCCTTACGAGCTAAAGCCAACATTGCCGTCATCTGGTCTTGCGTATAAGGCGAACCCTCAGCAGTGCCCTGCACTTCGATAAACCCACCATCTGCAGTCATAACTACATTCATGTCTGTTTCGGCCTTAGAGTCTTCGTCGTAGTCCAAATCAAGCACTGGCTCATCTTTATAAATGCCCACCGAAATAGCTGCAATTTGACGTTTAAGAGGATTGCCTCTCATGGCCCCATTTTTATCTTTCTTCAGCACGTTGATGGCATCCACCATAGCGATGTAAGCGCCAGTGATAGAGGCCGTGCGAGTACCGCCGTCAGCTTGTAACACATCACAATCTAACGTGATCGTGTTTTCGCCCAACTTTTCTAAATTTAGCGACGCACGTAAAGAGCGTCCAATTAAACGTTGGATTTCTAAAGTACGTCCACCTTGCTTACCACGAGCTGCTTCACGACCATTACGAGAATGGGTAGCACGTGGCAACATGCCATATTCAGCCGTTACCCAACCACTGCCAGAGCCACGTAAAAAACGTGGCACACCACGTTCGACAGTAGCAGTGCACAACACACGGGTATCACCAAATTCTATCAATACCGAGCCTTCTGCATGCTTGGTAAAGCCACGAGTGATTTTGATGTCGCGCAGTTGATCAATTGCTCGGCCGCTAGGGCGTGTGAAATTGAGCTTGATGCCCTTAAGCTGATCAGTAATAGAGGATGTCATGGGTAACCTTGGTTGATTAATGATTAGCCACCATTTTAGTCGAGTTGGGCACAGATGACATCTAGCATTTTGCTATTTACTAGCATGCCAATAGCACTGACTGCCAAACTATGGACCATTGTTAAGCTGACATTCCCCCCAAGCTTGCATATAATTGCACTTTGTTTCTTTGTTTTTAATACAGCGGCCCAATCATGTCCAACACTTCCGGCGCACTCTATATTCTTTCTGCTCCTTCTGGTGCAGGTAAAACTAGCCTGGTAAAAGCTCTCTTAGCACAAGATGATCAAGTGTGTGTATCCGTGTCTCACACCACACGAACTATTCGGGCCGGAGAGCAGAATGGCGTGGACTACAACTTTGTGTCTCAACAAGACTTTGCTTTTTTAGTGGAGCAGCAGCAAATGCTTGAGTATGCGACAGTGTTTGAAAACAGCTATGGCACGTCTAGAAAATGGGTTGAATCAAGCCTTGCCCAAGGCAAGGATGTGATCTTAGAAATTGATTGGCAGGGTCGCGACCAAGTCTTGGCTATTTTTCCACAGGCCATTGCCGTGACTATATTGCCGCCATCTCGGCACGCTTTAGAGCACCGCTTGCAAGGTAGAGGCACAGATAGTGATGTAATTATTGCTAAGCGGATGTCCGAAGCACACAGCGAAATTAGCCATTACTCCGGCAGCCACTTTTTAGTGATCAACGACGATTTTCAGCATGCTTTAGCTGATTTACAGTGCATTTTTACCTGCAGGCGCTTAAAAACCCCTCAACAAACACATAATCATCACCAATTATTGCAAGAACTCTTGTCAACAGGTGACTAAATTTTGTACACTAGCGCGTCTAAATTACGGCCCCTAATACAAGCCGACACTGCATTGATCATAAATAACAGGTAACACACATGGCTCGCGTAACCGTAGAAGATTGTTTGGAAAACGTTGATAACCGCTTTGAGCTCATCATGGTGTCAACAAAACGTGCCCGCCAGCTTGCAACTGGTGGCAAAGAAGCCCACATCGATTGGGAAGATGACAAGTGCACTGTGGTTGCTTTGCGCGAGATCGCTGAAGGCTTTATTAACGCTAGCATTTTGGACGATCACGACGAGATCAACCAGCAGTTTACTGACGTTCCAGCTGACCAAGACGTGCTTGACGAAGTGACACAAACTGTCGCTGAAGAAAGTGAAGGCGTTGCTCAGGGTAGCCCTGACATCGACGAGTAATTTTATGGCTACTCTTTAGCCCATAATTTACCATAACTAAAAGAGCCTATGGGCTCTTTTTTTGTGGGTTTTTGTTAATCAATTCAACAAAACTGCACAGCATGGATCACTTTCCGTTACTATGGGTCTATAACTTAAAAAGGGTGCTGAATTATGCCTACCATTGACGCCCTCGCAACGCGTCTTGACGACTACCTTGAACCCACTCAGGTGAACGCAGTTCGGCGGGCATATTATTATGCCGAACAGGCCCATGATGGCCAAATGCGCAAGAGTGGCGAAGCCTACGTCACTCACCCCCTTGCCGTGGCAAGCATCCTCGGCAACATGCACATGGATTATGAAAGCCTGATGGCTGCCATGCTGCATGATGTTATTGAAGACACCCAGGTTGACAAACAAGGTATTGAAAGTCAGTTTGGAGAAACCGTTGCCAGTTTGGTTGATGGTGTCAGCAAACTCACCCACCTAGAATTTAAAACTCGCGCCGAAAGCCAAGCCCACAATTTTCAGAAGATGGCCATTGCTATGGCCAAAGACATCCGCGTTATATTGGTCAAACTAGCAGACCGCCTGCACAACATGCGCACGATTGGTGCCATGCGTCCAGACAGTCGCCGCCGAATTGCTAAAGAAACCACTGATATATACGCACCTATTGCTGGTCGTCTAGGCATGCATGACCTGAAAATAGAGTTAGAAGATTTAGCCTTTTCAGCCTACCACCCCATGCGTCATCGGTATATTCAACGAGCTGTGGCTGCAGCACGCGGCGAACGTAAAGCGCTGTTGGAGCAAGTACAGATTGCCCTAGTAGACTGCTTGGAACACGAAGAGCTACCCGGCGTCATTAGTGGGCGTCAAAAACATTTGGCAGGCATCTATAATAAAATGCGTGAGCAGAGCAAATCTTTCCGAGAAATCATGGATGTATTTGCCTTTCGTATTGTAACCGACAAGGTAGACACCTGTTATCGTATTTTAGGAGCGGTGCATCACCTCAATTTATATCGCCCGGTTCCTGGACGCTTTAAAGATTATATTGCAATCCCTAAGTCCAACGGCTACCAATCCATTCACACCACACTATATCGAGCGGGCTCAGGGGTACATACCCCTATCGAAATACAAATACGCACCAAAGAAATGGACGACATCGCTAACCATGGCGTAGCAGAGCACTGGCTCTACAAAAACACCAATAGCCGTGCTCAGCGAGCCCATAACCACGCGCAGAAATGGATCCAAGAGCTGGTAGAGATGCAAAAACGCTCTGGCAACGCTATGGAGTTCATTAACCATGTTAAGCATGACCTATTCCCAGATGAAGTCTATGTTTTCTCCCCTAAAGGGGGTGTGTTTTCATTACCTGCGGGGGCCACGCCAGTTGATTTTGCCTACGCTGTACATACGGATATCGGTAATACTTGTATTGCCTGTCGTATCAATCGTCGCCTAGCGCCACTCAGCCAAAAGTTAGAAAGCGGGGACACCATAGAGATTGTCACCACTGCCAGCGCAAAACCCAACATGAGTTGGCTTAACTTTGTTGCCACAGCCAAAGCTAGCAGCAATATTCGCCATGCTCTAAAGCACCAAGCCACAGATGACGCTGTCAATTTAGGGCGTCGCTTACTAAACCAAGAATTAGGCAGTAACGCGTTAAGCGTGGAGACCATAGACCCGAAACAATTAGAAGGCTATATCCGTGAGCATAAATTACCTGACGTAGACGCTTTATTAGCCGAAATTGGTTCCGGAAAACGTTTGGCGTACATTATCGCCTCAGCGTTGACCCGGGACGCCACTGATACGGAAGGCCACGCTAGTGGCATTGGGCCTATGGAAATCCATGGCACCGAAGGTATTATGATTCGTTATTCACGATGTTGCCGGCCTATTCCAGGCGATAACATTGTTGGCCATGTTAATGCAGGCCATGGCATTGCAGTGCACCGAAGCTTCTGTAATAACATTCAAGACATCGGTCGAGACAAAGACAAAACCTTAGCTTTAGTCTGGGCAGAAACGGGAGACCGAGACTTTGATGTGTGCTTAGAGATTGAAGTATCCGCCAGCCGCGGCATCATCGCCAGCCTTGCCACCAGTGCCGCCCAAGATAATGCCAATGTTGAGAAAATTGATGTGAGTGAAAAAGATGCTCGCCTTTCTGTAGTTAACTTAGAAATCTCAGTACTTAATCGCGTTCACTTAGCGCAAGTCATTAAGTCCATGCGCAAAATTCCAGGCGTCATTCGTCTTAACCGCACCTAAGGCCTGATGTCATGGAAATGACTCAACTCAATGGCGTGGGCCCTGCACTAGCCGCTAAATTAGGAAAGCTGGGCTTACATACAGTTCAAGATCTCCTGTTCCACCTGCCCAACCGCTACCAAGACCGCACACGACTTGTGCCGTTACACGCCCTCAAGCCAAAAACAGCATGTTTAATAGAAGGGCAAATCGTTAGTACGTCGCTACAACGAGGGCGCCGTGTGAGCCTACGGGTTGGCATCAGTCAAAATAACGCAACCCTCGGTCTGCGGTTTATGCATTTTCATGCTAACCAGGCCAAAAGCTTTACTACCGGTCGTAATATTCGTTGTTTTGGTGAAATTAGGCCGGGGCCACAGGGGTTAGAGATGGTGCACCCAGAATATGCACTATTTGATGATGTACCTCCCGCTTTAGCAGATGAGTTAACCCCCATCTACCCCACAACTGAAGGCCTGAGTTTAACGCGCATGGGGCAACTCATTGCCTTAGCGTGGCAACAACTAGAACAAGGCGGCCTGATACTAGATGAACTGCTGCCACACCAGCTGATTACCCACTACCAATTACCCAGCTTAGAAGAAAGCTTAAGGCAGCTACATTATCCAAATTTAAGTCAGGACCTAAATCAGCTACAAAATGAGGTGACTCCAGCAAAGTTGAGATTGATACTTGAAGAATTAATTGCTCAACAGCTCACTCTAAGTCAAGCCAAGCAGCGCAGCCAACAGTTGCCCGCGCCTATAATGGCGGTGAAGCAAGATTTAGAACACGCTCTTCTTAAAAACCTACCGTTTCAGCTTACTAATGCACAAGAGCGAGTGTGGCAAGAGGTGGCAACAGACCTTACCACGCCAGCGCCAATGGTTAGAATGGTACAAGGGGATGTGGGCTCAGGTAAAACCGTATTGGCTGCCTTAGCCGCTTGTCGTGCCATTGATAACGGCTGCCAGGTCGCCGTACTAGCGCCTACTGAAATTTTGGCAGAGCAACACCTGCATAGCTTTAGTCACTGGTTAAACCCCCTTGGAGTTAATGTTGTATGGCTTACAGGTAACCAAAAAGCCCAAACAAAGCGTCAATCTCTCGCTGCCATTAGCAGCGGTGAGGGGGAAGTGATTATAGGCACCCATGCTCTGTTTCAAGAAGCTGTTCACTACCAACATTTGGGCCTAGTGATCATCGATGAACAGCACCGCTTCGGCGTAGCTCAACGCCACAGTTTAGTCAAAAAGGCGCCACAGGGGAGCGGGCTTCATCAGTTGGTAATGACAGCCACTCCCATCCCTCGTACCCTTGCTATGAGTGCGTATGGTGACCTTGACCATTCTGTAATTGATGAGCTACCTCCAGGGCGAAAACCCATTAATAGTGTGTTACTCAACAACAATAGACGTGCTGATGTAGTAGAGCGCATCCACCTGGCCTGTAATAGTGGTCAGCAGGTTTACTGGATCTGCCCTCTTATAGAAACGTCAGAGTTGTTGCAATGTGAAGCAGCTCAGGACACTGCGGCCCTCCTTACTCAACAACTTAATAATATCAACGTCGGCTTAGTTCATGGCCGCCTGACCGGTGTTGAAAAGGCTGATGTCATGGCGCGTTTTAAGTCTGGTGACATTCAGCTGTTAGTGGCGACGACTGTTGTAGAGGTGGGAGTTGACGTGCCCAACGCTAACCTTATGGTCATCGATAATGCTGAACGTTTGGGTTTGGCCCAGCTACACCAATTACGCGGACGTGTTGGCCGTGGGCAGGCCCAGAGCCATTGTTTGTTTATGTACCAGGCCCCTTTGTCTAAAATGGGGCGACAACGATTAGATATTTTACGCCAATCTAACGACGGTTTTGTGATTGCAGAAAAAGATCTGCAACTGCGAGGGCCGGGGGAAGTACTCGGTACTCGGCAAGCAGGTGCCATTGGTTTGCGAATTGCTGACTTAATGCGCGACGCCCATCTGTTGCCTGAAGTCAGGCGTATTGCCTCGGGTTACGCGCCCCACCCAGACAAAATCGCCCAGATTATCTTAAGATGGGTGGGCGACAAGAAAGCATTTGCCAAGGTTTAAATTAGCATATAGTGGAAATAGTTTATTATAGGAAATATAATCCATAAATATCTGCGCTTTATATCAATATAAGGTCGCTTTATTCATAAGAGATGATTTTATTGGTTTACAATTCGTCAAATTCGTCTATCATCATCAATCTGAACTGTGAATTATAACTCTCGTGAATAACGGGGATAGAGTAACCACTGTTTTCAGTAATAATAATAATAATAACCATTTTACTTTTTACTGCAATAAAATGACAAAGCCCTTAGGAGGCTCCTTACTATGAAATTAATCAATAAAGTTTTAACAGGCGTGGCACTAACAGCTATGACTGCTACGGTTGCTCAAGCTTCTACTCTAGAAGATGTGCGCGCTGCTGACGAATTGAAGTGTGTTGTAACTACCGGCTTGGCTGGTTTTGCGGCACCAGATGCTAATGGCCGCTGGGAAGGCTTTGACGCCGACTTCTGTCGTGCTGTAGCTGCTGCTGTGCTAGGTGATGGCGACAAAGTTAAGTTTGTACCTTCTACAGGTAAGACTCGCTTTACTATGCTGAACTCTGGTGAAGGCGACATCTTGTTCCGTAACACTACTGAAACTCTTAGTCGTGACGTTGACTTGAAGCTAAGCTTCTTGCCAGTTAACTTCTATGATGGTCAGGGATTTATGGTTCCTGCATCACTAGGCGTAGCTTCTGCAATGGACCTTGACGGTGCTTCTGTATGTATCCAAACAGGTACGACTACAGAATTGAACTTGGCTGACTTCTTCCGTGCAAATGGAATGTCTTATGAGCCAGTTCCCATCGAAACAAACGAAGAAGGCTTTACTAACTACGTAGCTGGCCGTTGTGACGTTTACACAACTGATGCTTCAGGTTTAGCATCTACTCGGGCAAAGTTCGATGATCCTTCACAGCATGTTGTACTTCCTGAAATCATTTCTAAAGAGCCACTAGGTGGTGCCGTACGTCATGGCGACGACCAATGGCATGATATTGGTAAGTGGGTTGTTAACGCTTTGATCAACGCTGAAGAAATGGGTATCACTCAAGCTAACGCTATGAACCTTGCTGCAAACGTTGGCAACAACCCTGGCATCAACCGTTTGGTTGGTTCTGAAGGTTCTATGGGCGCAATGCTAGGTCTAGATGCTAAGTGGGCTGCTCGTGCTGTTGCACAAGGTGGTAACTACGGCGAAATCTACGAGCGTAACGTGGGTCCAAATACCCCTCTACAAATTGCACGTGGTTTAAACAACTTGTGGAATAACGGTGGTGTTCTTTACGCTGCTCCAATTCGTTAATTAATACGAATTTGTCGATAAACTGGGGTGCTACGGCGCCCCAGTTCATATCTGGAACTTAATAATCTTTGGTTGCTACACCTCTGGTTACTAATCAAATGTTAAGTAGGCAGGTTGCCCTTAATTGCTGATATCTACGTAGCACGGTCCTCCCTATGAGCAGTCCCACATCTAGTACCAACCCTTTATTACGCGCTTGGTATGACAAAGAAACCCGTTCAGTCATTGTGCAGATTATCGCCGCCGCACTGATCATTTCATTTTTCGCCTACATCATTAATAATGCAGTAGTTAACTTATCTAACATTGGCAAAGACATAAATTTTAGCTTTCTATGGGATAATGCTAGCTATGACATCAACCAACACCTAATTGAATACAGTTCCACCTCTAGCCACTTTACGGCCATGATAGTGGGCCTCATTAATACCCTATTAGTTGCCGTTGCAGGTATTGTGCTGGCCACAATTCTTGGTTTTCTTCTAGGAGTTATGCGCTTATCTAACAACTGGTTAACGCAAAAAATTGCCTATGTTTATATTGAATACATTCGTAATGTTCCCGTTTTATTGCATATTCTGTTGCTGCACGGCCTCATTGTAAGTTCGTTACCACGCCCTAAAGGTTCTTATAATTTTGGTGACACCTTTTTCTTAAACAATCGCGGCTTTCAAATGCCCAGCCCTGATTTTCAATCTTTATTTTTGATAGTGGGTGCCTTTATTGTTGGTGGCATAACCTTTGCTTGGTGGTTTAGCCGCCACGCGCAAAAAGTACAAGATGAAACTGGCAAGGCATACCCAGTGGCGATAATTAACATTGCAGCTATCGTTCTGCTTCCTCTAGCTGTCTACTTTGTTTTAGGCAGCCCTATTGAGTGGGACGTACCTGCCCTTAAAGGTTTTAACTTTAAAGGTGGCATGGTTGTCCGTCCTGAATTCATCGCCCTTTGGTTAGCTTTGTCTTTTTATACGGCGGCCTTTATTGGCGAAATTGTGCGTTCTGGTATCGTTGCCATAGACCATGGACAAACTGAAGCTGCCCAAGCCCTTGGCATATCTAACAGCCGTGTTTTGAAGTTGGTAGTTATTCCACAAGCGTTGCGGGTGATTATTCCACCTCTGACCAGCCAGTATCTGAACCTAGCTAAAAACTCATCGTTGGCACTGGCTATTGGTTACATGGACATTGTTGCCACCATTGGTGGCATATCTCTTAACCAGACAGGCCGGGAAATGGAATGTATGTTAATTGTAATGGCTATTTATTTAGCGATTTCTTTGATCATTTCCTCTGGTATGAACTGGTACAACAATCGCATGCAATTAGTGGAACGTTAAGGTAGACATGACAATGACTAAGCAAACCTATGCACCAGGCACTCACCCTAGCCTACCCCCACCAAAAAACACCATTGGCGTTACTTTTTGGTTAAAGGAAAATTTATTTTCATCAGCCACTAACTCTATCGTCACCTTGGTATCTATTTACCTTTTGTACTTGGCCTTACCATCAGCCATTAATTGGCTGTTTATTGATGCCACATACGTTGGTACAAACCGCAAAGACTGCGCCCCAGATGGGGCCTGTCTAGCGTTCATTGGTGAACGCTTTAATCTGTTTGTGTATGGCTTCTATCCAGCAGAACTGCGCTGGCGCGTTAACCTTGCAACCATTCTTTTGGCAGTTGCTGGCGCCGCAGTATTATGGGATAAAATTCCTGCACGTAAGCATATGCTGAAATTTGCTTTGGCTTACCCTTTTATTGGCGCTTGGTTGTTGAGTGGCGGCTTGGGTCTAGAACCAGTAGGGACCCATCTATTTGGTGGCCTAATGCTCACACTCACCATTGGTGTAACTGGCATTGTTGGCTCTTTACCACTGGGTATTTTGCTGGCGTTGGGCCGTCAATCTGATTTACCTATTATTAAGTACTTTTGTATCGGCTTTATCGAGTTTATTCGTGGCGTGCCGTTGATCACTTTACTTTTTGTAGCTTCAACCATGCTGAGTTATTTCTTGCCTCCTGGCACCACCTTCGACTTATTGATGCGAGTACTCATAATGGTTACTTTGTTTGCTTCAGCCTACATGGCCGAAGTAATCCGTGGTGGCTTACAGGCGTTACCGAAGGGGCAGCTAGAAGCTGCAGAGTCCTTAGGTTTGAACTATGGCCAAGCCGTGCGTTTCATCATTCTGCCACAGGCATTAAAGATCTCGATTCCTGGTATTGTTAACACCTTTATTGGTCTATACAAAGACAGTACCTTGGTCATCGTTATCGGCTTGTTAGACCCGCTTGGTATTGGTCGTGCGTCTGTTGCCGACTCCGACTGGCTAGGCTTGTCGACTGAAGTTTATCTCTTCGTCGCCGTTTTCTTCTTTATTTCGTGTTTTGGTATGGCTCGGTACTCTCTTTATCTTGAGAACAAGCTCAACACCGGCCACAAGCGATAGCAACTAATTTTAAAGGTTTATTAAGATGTCAGAAACACAAAGTAATGCCACCACCGATCTCTGTATTGAAATTCGTAACATGAATAAATGGTATGGAGACTTCCACGTTCTAAAGAATATTAACCTTGCCGTCACTCGGGGTGAGAAAATTGTCATTTGTGGCCCTTCTGGATCTGGCAAATCAACTATGATTCGCTGTATTAACCGTTTAGAAGAGCACCAAGAAGGTGACATTATTGTTGATGGCACTGAGTTGACCAACGACCTTAAAAACATTGATGCTGTGCGCCGCGAAGTAGGTATGGTATTCCAACACTTTAACTTGTTCCCGCACTTAACCGTTTTAGAGAACTGCACTTTGGCTCCAATCTGGGTGCGTAAAGTCCCTAGGGCTGAAGCAGAAGCTACGGCGATGGAATTTCTTGAACGGGTTAAGATCCCTGAGCAAGCTAACAAGTATCCTGGCCAACTGTCTGGTGGACAGCAGCAACGAGTGGCTATCGCCCGTTCTTTATGCATGCGTCCAAACATTATGCTGTTTGACGAGCCGACATCTGCCCTTGACCCTGAAATGATCAAGGAAGTACTTGATACTATGGTGTCTTTGGCTGAAGAAGGCATCACCATGTTGTGTGTCACACACGAAATGGGCTTCGCTAAGAAAGTGGCAGACCGAGTGATCTTTATGGACGAAGGCGAAATCATTGAATCAAACACACCTCATGAATTCTTTGACAACCCACAGCATGACCGTACTAAGTTATTTTTAAGCCAGATCTTAGGTCACTAAGACAACGTTCTCATGGTACTCACGTAACGCGTGGGTGCCATGATTAAACCTTACTCGTTTTTCTAGCCACCCAAACAATCATGCTCTTGCCCCAACAACTTGCGATTATTGAACAACAGATAGGCCGCCGTCCCAGAGGTTTGAAAGCAATTGCGTCCAGCTCTGCTAATGGTGTTCCTTTAGTTCTTAAGATGCGACCTTTAGTCGATAACAAGCCATTCCCTACTTTGTACTGGCTATCGTCCAGGGACCTTCATAAGGCCATTAGCCAGATAGAAATGGTAGGCACCGTAAAAAGGCTAGAAAAGCGTTTGCAAGATGATCCAGATTGGATGGCCGCTTATCAAGCAAATCAGCGCGAGTACGTAGCTGAACGTTGGGCAAGTTGCTCATCAGAGGACGTGGTTGAGCTTACTCGTTTGGGTTATGTCGATCTACTTGACACATATGGCATCGGGGGATTGCGCGATTGGGAGCAAATACGCTGCCTGCACATGCACTACGCCCACCACCTTTGCGGTAATAATGTTATTGGCCAATGGCTAGATGAGCATTATGGTCTCAATGATTTGCTCATCACCAACTAACAGCTCTGCTATAGGTCCTGAAACTGCGCCTGAGCACGATTTTTGGAAACCTTGTCAACATCATAGATCCTTCCACTCATGCACAGGTACACCCCTTCTGGGAGCGCCTGCACCGCAGCTACAGCCACGCCTAGATTAAAATCTGCATCTGTTAGCTTCATTATAGCTGGCTGCATCGCCCCCATGATCACCACAGTTTTCCCCAAGGCCTGCTTTAGCACCTGCCCGGTATCCACCATAGTGTCAGTGCCGTGAGTAATAATCACATGATTGGCAGGATGAGCCTGTACTGCGGCAAGAATCTCTTCACGATCGGCATCGGTCATGTCCAAACTATCTTTGGAAATCATCTGTCTGACGTCATAATCAAAATTCACTTTAACCCGTTGTAGGATTTCAGTGGCGGCAGGCGACCCAATTTTATAGTCACTAAGGGCGTCAAAATAAACCTTATCGATGGTGCCACCAACAGCAAGAATATGTAACTTCATAAAACCATTCCTATTTTCCCCAGGGGCAAAGTGATTCGACCTTTTCACGGCCAAGTTTATTGAGTGTTTCAATGTTGTCTGCGTATATCTGCTGAGGATCCGCCACGTGTGCCAGCGCTTTGGTCATTTGCGCCTGCCGAATAAGATGTATGGTTGGGTAGGGAGCACGGTTGGTGAAATGACTTAGGTCGTCAAAATCCACACCCTCAAATTGATATTGCGGATGGAATGATGCCAGCTGTACATGCTCGGTTAAGTCCGCTTGTTCTAGTAACTGCTGAAACCAATCCAGCACGTCTAGGTAATCATCAAATACCTCTAGGCCCTGGGAAAACATCAGCAAGCTAGTGGCAATGGTATTTTCATCAGCATCAAGTAAACGCTGCAATTCCGTCACATAAAACTGCTTTAGCTGTGCGTCCTTCGTTCCATCACAAACTGCATAGCGCACCTGGTCTTGTGCCACCACACTATGAGAAAATGGGCATAGATTTAAACCTACCACCATTTGATCAAGCCACTGGCGAGTGATCTTAATCACCTCTTGATGAGCTAGGGATAGTGTCTTAGGGCTAAACTTGTTGATACAATGGTTCCTTTCTTTTTCGCTTAATTAATGAGCTTACTGTGCCTATTTCTCTAGTTCATTCACAAAAGCCTTACCCTACGACGTGGCGCAGTTACAGGCGCCCTATGTGCTATAGGGTACCTAGGCACTGGCAAGCTTGGCTGCAGGATAAAGGCTCTTTGACACAGCGCCTTATACACGCAAGTCATGGCCACTTTTCAGTCCGCGTGGTAAGCAATCAATGGGGTATCCCCAGCCCGTCTGAGACCCAAGCACTGGCCCTTAAACCACGGCAAAAAGCTATTATCCGCGAAGTTGAGTTACTTTGTCACGGCCAAGTGTGGGTGTGTGCCCGTAGCATTATACCCCACAGCACCCTTACTGGTGGCTTACGACAATTTAAAAATATTGGCACCAAACCGCTAGGCGCTATGTTATTCAAACACCCTAATATGGTGCGCGGCGCATTAGAAGTGACATGCCTTCAACAAATGGGTAGCCCACATCAACATTGGGCCCGGCGGTCTGTATTTTATTTAGACAATAAAGGCATTTTGGTGACGGAGGTGTTTATGCCACCGATGGCGTCTGTATTGCCGCAAGACGCTTAGGTAGCAGTTCTTGTAAGCTGAAAAACAGCAGCTCATAGGCCGCAAGACCGCAGTTTAAAGGATCTACAAGTTCATGAGCCCCTGCTAGCAACTCACACCGGGGAAAGCTGTCTTGATTTAATTCGGTACCTAGCTGGGTCGCACAATCAAGGTGCTCCTGGGTCATTGCCCACACATCATCTGCCCAACGCAAGTCTGCGACTGTCAGCGGCTGACTAGTCCCTTGCCAATGAATTTGGGCTTGAGATAGCACTAAAATTGCTTCTGCCGTTGTAGCATCTCCTGCATTTGCTCTAATGCCCCGGGACTCAATTTCAACATTTAGGCCATTTAACTGCGCCCATTGGTGAGCCATAGCGTGGGCCATTTGGGATCTACAGGTATTACCTGTGCAGAGTAACAGCAGCTTATGTATTTTTGTTGGCATGATGATAACTTTCAGCAGCGACAGTAAAGACGCATATGGTAGCATGGTGACTTTACTATGAGTTGAACCATTATTGTGATTTCGTTACTTTTCCGCTGGCCCCGCTGGCCCCATTTTAAAAGCCTCATGCGTCTAGAACGGCCAGTAGGCACCTATTTGCTTCTATGGCCTACGTTATGGGGCCTTTGGTTAGCTGCTGAAGGTTTGCCAAGACTGGATGTATTACTTATCTTTGTAGCCGGGGTGTATCTAATGAGGGCTGCAGGCTGCGTGATCAATGATTACGCAGATCGTAAGGTTGACGGATACGTTGAACGGACTAAGCAAAGGCCATTAGCAACAGGCCAAATTAGTCCTAAAGAAGCCCTGGTGCTGTTTTTTGGCTTATGTTTAGCAGCGTTTATATTAGTGCTGTTTACTAATGGTTATACCATTGCCCTATCTATTGTGGCTGTTCTCCTAGCAGCTGCTTACCCGTTTATGAAACGTTATACCCATTGGCCTCAAGCCGTATTAGGGGCCGCATTTGCCATGGCTATACCCATGGGCTTTGCTGCGCAAACACACTCAACAAACCTAACGGCTTGGCTAACCTTCGCTGCGGCTGTATGCATGACTATAGCCTACGACACTTATTATGCCATGGTAGATAGGGAAGATGATTTGAAAATTGGCGTCAAATCCACCGCTGTGCTTTTTGGCAGCTGGGATCTAGCCATCATTACTGCGTTTCAGGCGGTCTGTGTGGGGTTACTATTTGCTGTAGGTCTCATCAATAACCTTAACAGCCCTTTCTACTTGGGTTTGGCCATCATGACAGGGCTATTTATATATCAAAATCACTTAGGCCGGAGCAGAGAAAACAATAACTACTTTAAGGCCTTTATTAATAACCACTGGGCGGCGTTAAGTGTCTGGATTGGCCTATTGGTCAACTATATCTAACGACTCGTGTTCATTCACATAGAGCGCTGTAGCCCCCGCCACTGCTATTGGCATGGCAAAGAAGTTAACCACGGGAAGCATTAACAAAAGCGACACACCACCACCAAACCCAAGATGTAACAAACGCTGCTGGCTCAAACCTCGCTTCATTTTTTGAAAACTCACCCCATTATTGTCCATTGGATAGTCGACATACTGAATGGCCATCATCCAGGCACTGAATAAGATCCACAACCAAGGTGCTACTACGTTTATTCCGGGAATTAGTGTTAACACTAGCAAGAGCAGGATCCTTGGGAGGTAGTAGGTCAATTTGCTGATTTCTCGACCAACAGACCGAGGAATACTGGCTACAATTGAGCCCAAATGGGCTGCACCTAGGTCTTGGCCAGTTAGATGAAGTTGTACTTTTTCAGCCAATAGTCCATTAAGTGGTGCCGCAATAAAGTTCGCTAATAAGTTAAAACTAAAGAACACTGCCATACCAAAAAAGATTACGAATAAGAACCACAAAAACGACGTAATGCCACTCATCCACTCTGGTAACCAGGCCACAACGCCGCCCATCCAACCGCCTACGAAGGAAATCAGGACAACCAGCCCCAGAGCAAACATAATGATGTTTACCAACAGTGGAAGCAGTACAAATAACCTTAAGCCTGGATGCAAAAGTAATCTTGCCCCCTGGAGTATGTAGCCAAACCCCTTAACTAATTTCATAACTTACTCTCTTTGCTAAAATGTGGGTAATTGATTTATTGGTAATCAATCGAGCTGCATTGCATCTGCACCTGTCGCATGAGTAACTTGCAGGTATTCGCTTCTGGTCTTTCAAAACACACGTCACGTAACCAATCCATACTGGCCTGATCTTTAGCTTCCGTGAATTCTGGCACCCCCACACACAGTTTAGAACTGGGAGCTGCGACTTGAAGGCACGCCTTAAAGAACTTGCCATAGTAGACTCCACAACTGAAGTCGCTGCACCCTTGGCTCTTACTAAAGATTTCGTCTAAACAGGCTTGCTGATCTTGCAGCTGACCAAAAGCGTCTCCGGCTGCTATGAACTCGGGTACACGCTGTAGGTGCTTAGCATTAAGGTTAGTTTGATATTGATTAAAACCGACATACGCAACTGAAATAAGAACTAAAATTATGATCAATTTTAGTAATCGGTTGTTCAAATTGGACATAGATACTCTTTATGAATACAGCAAAAATTTAGCGTTAGCCATGGCTCATGCTGATGCCAATATTGCTCACTCCATCCGCCATAGCCATCGACTTAAGCTGATCAATTTGTGATGCTTTAGCGACATTTTGAGAGACCAAAAGCTGCATCACATCAGCTTGAAAAGCGAGTTCTTGCACCATCAATTCGTGGGTCGAAATATGGCGAATAAGTTGCTCGTCACTTAACTCATCATCAGCATGTAGCTCAACGAACTTAGCCACACTCTCACGTGACAAGTGGGCCACGCTGGCGGCATCTTCAAAACTTGCATTGTCGACACAGTGCAGAGTCGCCATCAATGCAACTAAGGCATCAAAGGCCAGCCCGGCACCAAAGCTTTCATCTTCTTCACCGTGAACAATAGCTTCAATTTTAGTGAGTTGAGTGTCCGCATTCATGTTGCCGCGCAAGGATAACTGCTTCCACACTTGGTCTAAGGCTGTTCTGGCAATAGTGGCCTGATTAGTTTCTGACAGGCTATCGTATAATGCATAGTGAGGAAAGATCCGCTCGCAAAGCGCCGCAGAGAAGGCTGTTTGCTGCCAATCCTGCATATCCCGAAGCGGTGCGTATAACTCATCGAAGTACATAATGTTCCACCAAAGTAACCAATAGGTCACTATTATAAAGGGTTATTGCGCTAGGGTCATGGTCGGTAAATTAAGAGACCTGAATCTAGCATGAAATTAACCTCGTGCAACTGCAATTGCTGCGATGATTATGCCTCCACCTAGCACTCTTGATATGGTGTTGGCCCAAGTAGATTCACCCATATAGTTAAACATCCGACGCCCCATAAGGCCATAGCTAAGCATGACCACAGCTAAACACGTCATTTTTATCGCACCAAAATAGACGATGTCGTGGGCAAAGTAATCTGGCCTAGTAAACTGTGGGAATAACGCCATAAAAAACAACAGGGCTTTTGGATTAGACAAGGATGTAAACATGCCTTGGCGATAGCTGGCCCAGGTACTTTTGAATTGCCCGGCATGTGTATTTTCATCAGCATGAGGTTTACCCATGCCGTAGCGAATGATTTTGTATCCCAAATAAACTAAGTAACCTGCTCCGATATAACGCAAAGTATCAAATATAGCGGGGTTTTGAGTTAACACTAAGCCTAAACCTGTGGCCACCAAACTAATCCAAATAACATTAGATGTTAATAGTCCCAGTGTTCCCGCAAGCGCATTACGAAAACTAAAGGCCGATTGATAAAGGATAAACAACACGGCTGGCCCAGGAGTCACTTCTAGGAACAAGGTGATTGCTAAAAATTGTAATGTTGATTCGAGCATCGGTGAGCTTCCCAGTTTTGGTTGGCGGATTGTAGCACTTGAAAAACGGGTGTGCATGAGAACAATTGAACCACTGCACTATTAAGAGGGTGAGCGCAGCTGATGGCTTTGTAGCAGCCAATAAAAAACCCCTAGCCTTTTGGGGCTAGAGGTTTTTTAGTACTAAATGAGGTGCTTGGCGATGACCTACTCTCACATGGGGAAACCCCACACTA
>Ga0302120_10000483_pt1 | contig 18033 bp, 14 predicted proteins | sample AG5_Bottom_MG_FD_203118 | JGI IMG/M metagenome (GOLD analysis project Ga0302120, IMG submission 203118) | Marine microbial communities from Western Arctic Ocean, Canada - AG5_Bottom | ecosystem: Environmental > Aquatic > Marine > Oceanic | place: Canada: Western Arctic Ocean | collected 2017-10-01 | reverse complement strand
TCTTCCCACTCACGAACCGCGTAGTACTCCTTGAGCATGTCAGCGAGTTCGGACACATGCCCCTTGGAGCCGGCCTCGGTGGAGGGCTCCTCGGTAAAGCGGGCGGGCAACGTATCCGATCCCTCGCCAATACCCGCCCGGTTGTTGTAGTAGCGCTCCAGGTTGTAGATACGCTCGCCGGTGAGCATCACCTCCTCGGGCCCAAAAGAAATTCCCATGGCGGTGGCGTACTGGGCGGCATACTCCTCGGCCCCCTCGGCGAACGCGCTGAATTTGCAGAGGTCAAGACTGTCGGAAAAAGCGTGGAGATCCTGGAAGGTCTTCACGAGTTCGCCCTTGCCCTCCCAGGCCAGGGGATCGCTTTCGATGGGGACGACGCCCAATTCAGCCGCCGCCACGTAGGCCCGCAGGTGGCAGGCCCCTCGGTTGCTCGTCGCGTAGCCAAGCCCCATCCCCTTGAGGCCCCGGGGATCATAGGCGGCCACTGCCTGTCCCTTGACCGCCATGGCAATCTCCGGGTGTCCAACGCTCTCCGCCGCCCGGGCCGGGCCCTCGGCAAGGATATCGCCCACGCCCTCGCGCACCGCGATGGCCTCGGTGAGAGCCACCATGGCCAATTCGTCCCCCCAGGCCAGACCCTGGCCCTCAGGGACCCAGCCCCTTTCGGTGGCCTCCATCCACATGGAGAATGCATTGCCGAGCTCAATGGGGTCCATGCCCAGGTCGTTGCATTGGTCGATGATCTTCGCCACCGAGGCCACGTTGGCGTTGTCGCAGTTCGAACCCAGGCTCCAAGCCGGCTCGTACTCAACGCTCTCCATCTTCAGCCCCGCCCAGGGCCCATCCTTGATCTCGACTTCCTTCTTGCACGCCACCGGGCAGGCGTGGCAGGTGGGGTTTCCTACCAGAATATTTTGCTCGACATATTCGCCACTGATCAGTTCGGCCTTGTCACCGAAGGACGTCAACTGGCTGTTACGGGTTCCCAGGGCTCCGATGGTATTCGTGACATTCATCAAAACGTTGGTGCCGTAGACCGACAGGCCGCCCTTCTTGGGGCTCGTGATATTGGCCTCGTCCCGAATCGTGTCCAGTGCCTGGCGACGAACCGTCTTCCATGCATCGGAATCCGGCACCTCGCTCCTACGCTGCTTGGCCCGAATCACAATAGCCTTGAGATTCTTGGAGCCGGCCACGGCGCCTGTGCCGCCGCGACCAAATGCTCGGTCGTCCTCGTTGACTTGGGCAGCGAATCGCACACAATTTTCACCCGCCGGCCCAATGGCGTTCACCGACAGGTTCTTCGCCCCGTAGCGCTCCTGGAAGAAGTCCACCGTGGCGTGAATCCCCTGACCCCACACCTCCGAGGCGTCGCGCAGGGAAATCTCACCGTCCTCGATAAACGCGTAGACGGGAGTCTCCGAGCGGCCGTCGAAAACCAGTCCGTCGAATCCGGCCCAACGCGCCCGGGCAGCCGACCAGCCGCCCTGATGGCTATCCGTCACCGTTTGCGTCAAGGGAGACTTGGTGACGCACGCCCAGCGACCGCTCATGCTGGCTTCCGATCCCGTGAGCGGGCCGTTCATGAAGCACAACAGGTTCTCCGGGGACAGCGGGTCGACCTCGGGACCATTCTCGAGCAGGTAGCGGACGCCCAGGCCCCGAGCCCCGATGTATTTCTCCACCCAGTCTCTGGGGGCGGGTTTCATCTGCCAGGTTCCCCGGGTCAGATCAATGTGGGCAACGTTCTGTCCGAATTCACGAAGCTTCATGTCTCGATGCTCCTCTCAATGCTCCCTGGGCTGGGTTCCCCGGCATCCTAGCCGATGTCCACCGGCAAAAGGCAGACCCGCTCGGGGGCGGGTCCGGGCGGACGGGAAGGGGAAGGGGGAGGGGAAAAGGGGAAGGGGAAGCCGGCGAACACAATTGGGAAACTCGCTTCCACTGGGCCCCGGATCAAAAAAATCAATTGGACGGAAATCCGGTAAAACATCGAATTTAATGACGAAATCAATTCCCCCCATACGCTGCCAACGGTACGTGTATTGCAGTTACTCGGTTCGCTGTCCTTTTGGGAAGGGGGACGCGCGGGTCGCGAACCGAGCTCCGTCCCGGTTTGCCAGATCACCCATGGGCTTCAACCCAAGTTCTACGCACGCGAAGCATCATGGCGGCCTAGCTCCTCGCGACAGCACGGGGAATCAGCTCGATGATCTGATGACTGCAGACTCCCCCGGGAGTCTGCAGCCTCTCCCCCGAAGCGGCCGGGCCGAACGGCACTTCCCGGCATCCGGCTTCCCGAACATGCCGCCGAATCGAATCCATGCTGGCCGCATACTGCTCGGCCGAGCACACCCATCAGGCACTGGCAGCCCCCAAAAAAAGCCGCGACATCATCCTGCGCCTTCCGTTCGCGTCAGGTCGGGCGCCCATGTCGGGCTGGCAGCCGGCGACGCCGTCCGGCCAGCCACGCCAGGATCAGAATCGTGGCCCCCGCCTGGGCCTCAACGCCGGGTTCGGGCAGATTGATGACGTCGGTCACCGAAACGAGATAGTCGAGCTGCGAGGACACTCCGTCGTTGGGGTAGTCGATGAGCGGCGTTTCACCGAAGGGCGAAGGATTCAGCGCCCAGATCGTTTGGGCCGCCATGGCATCCACCACGTCCATGCCCAGGGTGACCTCTCCAAACACTGCATAGCCCGAATCGAATTGCGGGTTGTCCTGCACATTGATGAACCATTGGCTGGTGGCCGAATTCGGATCATCCGTGCGCGCCATCGCGATGGTGCCGCGTAGATTCTCGAGACCCACCAACTCACGAGCAATGGGTGGACGTGTGGTCACCGAATCTATGAACGTCCCGGAGTTGATAAAGAACCCCCCGCCCTGGACGATAAAAATGTTTTCCTGGACACTTCGGTGCACAAAACCCGTATTCGTATACGCACCCTCGTCCACGTACTGGAGGAAGTTGTCGACGGTGGCCGGCACGTCGGCGCTGCACAGAAGGAGCTCAATCTCCCCAAGAGTCGTCATCATCTGGACTCGGGGACGGTCGGGGGCAGAGGTGCAACGGGGAGCCGCCAGAGCCGCATGGGCTCCCAGCGCCAGCCAGAGACCCGCCGCAAAAAAAGAAATAAATCCCCAGCCCGAGCCCTGTGACTTCATCATTTCACTTGCTCCCGGAGTACGCCCCCAAGGACCGAGCCTACCACGAGCGGGGGAGACGGGGAATTCCCGAGTTCGGCGTTCGCCGCCCCCCGGTCCCGGGCTCGGTGGCCGTTCACGGCGATGCTGAACGAAGCCCGACAACGAGCCCCTTTCGACTCCCGCCGCTTGCGGGGCCAGTCGGCAGATCCTATAACGACAGCATGACAGAAAAAAGCAATGCACAATGGCGCCTGAGGGCCCGGCCTGTGGGTCTGGTCAAGGAATCTGATTTCGAACTGGTTCACGAACCCCTTGCTCGTCCAGGGGATGGGCAGGTGCTGGTACGCAACCATTACCTCGCCTTCGAACCCGCCATGCGAGGCTGGCTCAATGACGTGCCCAGCTATATCCCGCCGGTGGGCCTGGGTGAGGTGATGCGCGCCTCTACCGTGGGCGAGATCGTCGAATCCAATCATTCCGACTATGCAGTGGGCGACATGGTCTCGGGCATGCTCGGCTGGCAGCAATTCGCGCTGACCGACGGAGCCCCCGGACCCATGGGTGGGCTCACGAAGGTTCCCGCAGGCGTCCCGCCGGAGTTGATGCTGAGCGCCCTGGGTGGCACGGGTTTGACCGCCTATTTTGGAATGGTAGAGATCGGTGAGATCCGGGAGGGGGACACCGTCCTGGTTTCCGGCGCGGCCGGAGCGACGGGAAGCGTCGCGGCCCAGATCGCTCGGCTCAGGGGCGCGGCCAAGGTCGTGGGCATCGCGGGCGGCCCGGAAAAATGCAAATGGCTCACCGAGCAGGCCGGCCTGGATGCGGCCATCGACTACAAATCTGAAAAGGTTTCCGCGCGTATTCGGGAAGAATTTCCCAAAGGCGTCAGCCTCTTCTACGACAATGTCGGTGGCGACATCCTCGATCAAACCCTGCTCCAAATGGCTCCCTTTGGCCGCGTTGTCCTCTGCGGGGGCATCTCGGCGTACAACGAAGAGAAGCTGCCCCCTGGACCGGCGAACTACATGCAGATCGTCATCCGTCGCCTGACCGTGAAAGGATTCATCCTCATCGACCACTTTGCCAAGGCGGGGGAAGCCATCGGCGCCTTGTCGGATTGGATTCGCCGGGGTGAACTCGTGCACGCCGAAGATATCCAAGAGGGTTTCGAGAACGCGCCCAAAACTTTCTTGCGACTTTTCGAGGGTCAGAACCTCGGCAAGCAGTTGCTCAAGATCGCCGGCCCCTAGGCAGCCGAATCCCTCCGTCGCGGATCAACAGGCCCGAAAAGAACAGCGCCAGCACAAACACAATGCTCCCCATCAAGATGAGGGTCAGGCGTTCGCCGATCCGATCCGCCAGCATCCCATAGGGGAGCGCCATAATGCCAAAGCCCGCGAATGCGAGCAGGGCAAGGGACATCACCCGGCCGATATAGTGCGGTTCGGTCTCCCGGGCGATCACGGCGCCGTTCAGCGATTGGAAGCCGCCGCTCCCAATCCCCACACCAAACATCCCCCAAAGAACCCAGGGATAGCTCGGCGCCCAGCCCACGCCGAGCAGGCCCACGCCGAAAATCGCAGCCATGCAGGCGTAGACGAGATCTGCGTGGACGGAATCGCCAAAGCGAACGACCCAAACACTGGCCATGAGCGCCCCCACGGCCGAGGCCAGAAAAAGTTCGCTCACCTGATCCGCGCTGCGATGGAAAACATTCTCGGCCAGCCCGGGCAGAACCGTCACGTGGGGGAACCCCGAAAAAATCACCAATACAAAAAAGAGAACCAGCAAACGCAAGCGGGGATAGCCCCAGACATAGCGGAACCCATCGGCCACATCCGCGAGAACGTGGCTCTCCCGCGCACCCGGTCGAACACGTGAGGCCGGTAAAAGCAGGAGTGAAAGGGCCGAACCCGTGTAGAAAAGTGCCATGACGAGATACGCGCCCACTGCGCCGGAAAATTCCCAGCCCAGCAGCAAACCCGCCACCACCGGACCGAAAACTCGTGAACCGGTATTGGCCACGGTGTTGATCGCCATGGCATTGCCCCGACGCTCCGAGGGAACGAGTTCGACCACGAGCCCTTGACGCGCCGGTCCCAGAAAGGCCAGGGTGACGCCGATCAGAAAGGCGCTCAGGGTCAACAGGGGAATCGTGATGTTCTCGCTGTAGATGAGGTACGCCGTGGTGACGAAAACCACAGCCGCCGTAATCTGCCCGCAGGCCACTACCCGGCGCTTGGGCCAGCGATCCGCGAAAGCACCGCCGAAGGGACCCAGCACCCCCATTCCCAACCCCTGGGCAAAAACAACCGTTCCCACGGCACTGTTGTTCCCGGCGATCTGGAAGGCCACCACCCCCTGGACGATCATCGCCATGAAGAAGGCGACAAACGAGAGCAGGGTACCAAGCCAGAGAACGCGAAAGTCGCGGATCCGAAGCGCCGAGAACATGAGCCCGTAATTCCCTCCGGAAGATTGAAAGCTGAACATACCCGACCCGAACCCGGTCCGTAGGCTAGATTCCCGGACCCCAAGTGCGAAACAAGGAGAAAAAATGAGAATTGGACTCGTCAACGCAACCGCCGAAAATCCGAACGCCGGGCTTCAAGACGTCGTCGACGAACTGAAAAAAATCGATGCCGAGAAGTTTCCCTTTGTGTCCCTCCCCAACATTTTTGGCGTGGACGCCATCACGGCCATCGCCCTGGCCGGCCGGGAAACCCAGAAACTTGAAATGGCCACCGGCGTCGTCCCCACCCCGCCCCGACACCCCACAGCCCTCGCCCAGCAGGCACTCACTACCCAGGAGGCCTGCGGTGGACGATTCACACTGGGGATCGGCCTCTCGCACAAGATCGTGATCGAGAACATGTTTGGCTTGTCCTACTCGAAGCCCGCCGCCCAGATGCGGGAATACCTCGAAGTCCTGATACCCCTGCTCGAAGGCAAGCCCGCCGCCTTCGCGGGCGATCATTACAACGTCAATGCGGGGTTGCAGATTCCCGGTGGCGTCCCCGTTCCGGTCCTGGTCGCTGCCCTCGGACCGCTGATGCTCGAGGTGGCGGGGCAGCTCACCCAGGGCACCACTACCTGGATGACGGGGCTCAAGACCCTGGGCGACCATGTCGTGCCCACCATCACCGCGGCCGCAGACGCGGCTGGCCGGCCCCAACCCCGGGTTCTCGCCGCGATTCCGGTGGCTCTCACCGAGGATGTCGAAGCGGCACGGGAAGCCTGCAACAAGGCTTTCGCCATCTACCCGACCCTGCCCTCCTACAAAGCCATGCTCGATCGCGAAGGGGTCGCGAGCGCCTCTGAGATCGCTCTACTCGGCGACGAAAGCACAATCCTGAAAGGCATCGCGCAGTTCCGCGATGCCGGCGTCACGGATTTTGCGGCCAGCATTTTTCCGGCCGGGCCCGGCACTTCTGAGCGAACCCGGGAGTTGCTTCTGAGCGCGCAGTAGATCGCGATGGGCATTCTTTCCAAGCGCTTATCTTCCAGGCGCTTATCCACCAGGCGCTTATCCACCAAACGCTTATCCACCAGGCGCTTGTCCACCAGGCGCTTGTTCAGGCGCTTCGACTTCGTGCCTCGAAGCGCCTGGTGGGTCATCGGCGCCCGGGGGCTTCGTGCCTTTGCCCACGGATTCCTGTCGGTCGGGCTAGCGATCTTCCTGACCGACAAGGGGTTGGGACTCGGCGGCGTCGGCCTTTTCTTGAGCGCCGGGGTCGCCGGAGGAGCGCTTTGGGCCCTCGGTCTGGGTGCGCTGATTTCCCGATTCGGCCGCAGGCGAAGCCTGGTCGGGCTGACCCTGGTTTCAGCGGGCTTTAGCGCGGCTCTCCTCACCACCGATTCCCCCGCCTGGCTGGCCATCTTCTCGCTTCTGGGCGGTCTGTCCGGCGTGGGCGGAGCCGGGGGGGCCGGCCCCGCCCAGCCCCTGGAACAAACCATCCTGGCCGACGCGTGCCCATCCTCCCGGCACGCCTCACTGTTCGCCCTGTACCGATTCGTCGCCAGCGGGGCGACGGCGGCCGGAGGACTCGCCGCCGGGATACCCGGTTGGCTGGAGTCCGCGGGTCTCCTCTCCATGACGACGGGACTCGCTTGCCTGGTGGCCGCGTTCGCGTTGTGCCTTTTGGCAGTGGCCGGTCTTTATTCCCGTCTCCCCGCGAGCGTCGAGTCCGAACCCACGCAACCCGCGTGGTCCAATCCTCTCAACACTCCTTCACGCCATTTGATCCTGCGCCTCAACGCACTCTTCGGGGTCGACCAACTGGGTTCTTCCCTGGTACCCACCGCCCTGCTCACCTATTGGTTCCACAGCGAATTCGGGCTGGAACTCGGCGAACTCGCGGTGCTGGCCGCCAGCGCGCACCTGCTCAGCGCCTTCTCCATGGTGCTCTCCGTCCGACTCTCGGCCCGGATCGGCTACGTCCGCACCATGGTTTTCAGTCATCTACCGGCAAGCCTGATGCTCGTGGCCCTGCCCTTCGCCCCGAACGTCGCAGTCGCGGTGGCGCTTTGGCTCGGGCGCGGGCTCCTCAGCCAGATGGATATTCCCGCCCGAGATGCACTCATCATGGCCGCGGTTCCCCCGGACGAACGGGTCGCCATGGCAAGCGTCCACCTGATGGGGCGCAACGGCATGGGGACCGTGGGGCCCGTACTCGCCACTGCACTCTGGCAGTCCTGGTCCGCGGCAGCTCCCCTGCTCGGAGGGGGACTACTCAAGGTCGGATACGATCTCGCCCTCTATAGCGCCTACCGCAAGCATCGCTTCGACGAGAGCGAGTAGGCCATCCCGCGAAGAGACAAACGACGTCGAAAGGACGCGCTTGTTCTAAACGCGCTTTCGGGCATGCTTCCCTCATGCCGTCACTCAACTACTACGTCGACGTCGACGATGTGCTTTCGGAGACCACTCGGGCCCTGGCCCGACTGGCCAACACACGCTTTGGCAAAGCAGCCTCCTTTGAGGCGATGACGGTCTTCGACCTTTCGATTTCCCTGGGCCTGGACGCCGACGAATTTCCAGGTTTCATGGCGGCCGCCCACGAGCCCGATTTTCTTCTGGCCCTTGAACCCATTCACGGAGCGCGCGAAACCCTCGAGGACTGGCGCAATCGCGGCATAAAAATCAGCGTCGTGACAGGCCGACCCCCGGAATGCAGGGAACCGACACAGCAGTGGCTGGAGGTCCAAGGGTTCCCCTTCGACGAGTTGGAGTTCGTCGATAAGTACGCCCGCTTCGACGACCCCCGTGCGACCACGCCGGCTGATTTGGTGGACCGGGGTTACCACGCGGTGATCGAGGATGCGGACAGCATGGCCCACTATCTCGCTCTTCATACAGACGCCCAGGTCCTGCTCTTCGACCGACCCTGGAATAGGGAATCTGTCGCCGAAGCGAGCGGCGCTCAAAGGGTCCATGACTGGGCGGAGATTCGACGATCCATCCCGAGCCCAGGCTGAACGGCGATCGCGGGATCCTGGGCGCTTGTCGTGGTAGGCTCGCGGCTATGGATCATCCCGAAGCCATTCGCCCCGAGGAACACGCCGTCTACGCCAAAGAGAAGATGGGCAAGAGCACCCTCTTCTCTTCGTCCCGGATCATGGTCGGGCTCAACGCCTTTGAAGCCGGCCAGGAGCACAAGCTCCACGCCCACGAAGGCATGGACAAGGTCTACCACGTCCTCGAGGGCTCGGGGGTCTTCGTCCTGGAGGATCGTACCCTCCCCATGGAAGCCGGAGTCATGCTGATCGCGCCCGAAGGCGTACCCCACGGAATACGCAACACCGGCGAGGGGAGGCTTCTGGTCCTCGCCATTCTCGCCCCCGCGCCCTGAGCGGAACATCCCGGCGCCTTGTTACTCACGCCTTGTTACTCACGCTTAGTGACTCGCGCTTTGTTACTCACGCTTAGTGACTCGCACCTAGTCACCAGCGCCTAGTAGCCGGTCCCTGTGCCCATCCTCCGATGCCCGATTCCCCGTGCGTAGCGGATCATCGATGGGGGTCGGGCCTGGTGAAATTAGGCTTGGAAGTAGGGGTTCGCCCCGGAGGCGTGATCGGTGGTGTCGAAAATTTCCGTGATCTCCGGGATCTCCGTCCGCAGGGTTGTCTCCACCCCGTGCTTCAAAGTCGCCGCGGACATGGAGCAACCCTGACAGCCTCCCCCCATATGGATGAAGACCCGGCTGCCCTGCACGTCCAGGAGATCGATGTAGCCTCCGTGAGAGGCCACTGAGGGATTGATTTGATCCTCGATGATTGCGTTGATCCGGATTCGAAGCGCCGCTTCGGCTTCCGAATCTTCGGATCCTGCGGAAGGCGCCGGCTGCGCTGGAGCGGCGGGCGTTGCCACCCGAACGGGTTGGCTCACTTGAACCTTCCCCTCGTTCTCGAAGGCGGCCCCCAGGGCGGGCTCGATACGCGACAGGATCTCCGGCCAGTCGGCCGCCCCATGCCGGGCCACCACCAGGACATCGCCCTTTCCGATAACGGAGTGAACCCCGGGAATTCCCAGAAGAGCCCGGGCTGCAGGCCATGCTTGGGCTTCTTCCGGAGTTTCAAAAAGAGAGGTACCGCCGGGCGAAACCGCTCGGTCAAAACGAACCGGGCAGGTCACGGCTTCCGCAGCCGGGGGCTCGAATCGAACCTCGAGCCAGGCACCCTCTTCGGCAGCTTCCAGCGGGGATTCCGGGGCTCCGTTTGACCCGTGGTCACTCACGGCCACTCCTTCGGACTCCTCGGAGCCCACCAATCCTTTGATTCGATTCATCCAACTCATGACACATCTCTTTCATCTCGCTCTCATTGGAATTCAAAAAGCTTCCGCTCTCGCTGGCCGGATCCGTCTTGGGCGATCCTGGCTGGCCGGGCCCTATTCGTGAGAGCCTGTTTCCGGCTGACTCGGCGAGGGCGCGGTCAACAGTAGCACCCGGTGCTCCATTTCCTTCAAGGGCATGAGGTCCCCCTTTCTCGAGGCGACTTCCATTCCTGCCCTGTAGACCGCCTCAGCGTCTCCACCCAGGCCGACCTGCTCGAGCGCCTTGCCGTGGGCCAGGTAAATCGCCGAGTTCTCCGCCTCGACTCCGCTCGCCCGGGCATAGGCGGAAACGGCGGCATCCCACTCCCCGAGGGCCGCAGCCGCGTTTCCGAGCCCAAAAAGCGCGATGGGGTCATCGGCGTCGATTTCAAGGATCTGCCCAAACATTTCCTTTTTCCGGCGCGCATCGGCCTCCATCTGCTCGAGCATCACCCGATCCAACGCCTCGGAATCCACCGTTCGGCCGCTCTTCTGGGCCATTTCTTTCTGCATGGCCCGAGCCGCTTCCGCCTCCGCGCTTTCCTTGTCGCCGATCTTCATGAAGTAGAGAGAGAGATTGGTATTCACCATGGGCTCGTGGGGGGCGATCTCTTCCAGACGCTTAAAAATATCGATGGCCTCATGAAACCGTTCGGAACGTCCCAGCATCACGCCCACGGCTTCGTATCCGTCGGAGAAAGAGGGATCGAGGCGAAGAGCTTCCTCGAGCATATCGAGCGCCTCGTCCTCTCGACTTTCGGCAAAATTCCGAACCGCGCGATCGTAAAGCCAGGCCACCCGTTCGGCGAGACCCGGAGCGCTGTAGAAGGGGAGCAGCCCTACCTTGGCGCCAACGCTTTCCTCGCCAAGTTTGACCCGCAATTCAGTCCCAGGAGTTCGGTGAGACTTGTCGAGATAGGCATAGGCGACCGGTGCATCCATTATGGGTGAGAGGGTTCGCGAGCCGATCTGGCCGACTTTGGTCCCGTCCTCAAGAATCAGCGGCTCGCCTTCTTCGGGAAGCCGCTCGAGAATCCCCGCATCCTGGGAATCAAAGATCAGACCGCGCAATCCAAATCGAAGCGCGCCATATGTCCGAATCCGGGCAATCACCTCCTGCCCGAGGTAGCAACCCTTTGTATAACTGACCGCGTATTGTTCGAGACCCGTTTCGGGCAGAACCCGCTTGCGGCCCCGAGTATCCGGACCAATCCGAACGATGCCGGCTTCGATGCGTAGAACCTCCAGCACTCTTGAAAGCACGGGCTCTTCGATCACGCAAAAGTTCGAAGCCCGGGCTTCAGCCTCAAATTGCTCTTCGCAAGCAACGGAACTCTCGTCTCCAGAGGGGAGGGCTAGGAGAAAGCCGGGGTCCCCTCCCAGGGATCGACTGATCACTCGGGTTCCTCTGGGCGCACCCAAATGCCCAGGCGTTCGCAGGGAGAAACTCGCCGAGTCGCTCCAAGGACCTTTGGCCTCGGGCCAGATTCGATCGAGCAAATCGGCCGACCCGGGCCCCTGGAGAGTCGACCATCGGTAAGCATCGCTCGCATCAGCCAGGTCAACTTCATCGGCAAAGAGCACGGATTCGAAATCGGCCATTAAGGAGGCGATGCGATCGCGTTCCAAGACCAGCCAGAGTTCGACGCTTTCTTCGGCGTCCAGACGGTGAACACCGAAGAGTTCCACCAGTTGCCCCTGAAGGGTCACCCGGGCCGAGTAGTTGCCCTCGCCCGGCGCCAATCCCTCGACTTCGTTCGTCACTTGGGAGTGAATAAAGGAAAGAGCATCTCGACCGCTCACCCGGAGAACACCCGGACAAGCCAAACCGCCGTCTCCGTCTCCGAGCCGCGCAAAAAAACCAACCCCACGAACCGTTCGGGCGAGTTCCTGGGTTTCGGGGTCGTGTGTAATTAGGCGAGCCATCATTGCTCTACGTCATGGTCCTAGATCATAGTCCTACGTGAAAGTCCTAGATGGAGGCTCTAGGCGGAGGTTCTAGATGGAGTTTCTAGATGGAGGTTCTAGATGGAGAAGCTCTCCCCACACCCACACGTATTGCTCGCCTGGGGGTTGTGAAATACGAAGCCACGGCCGTCAAGCCCCCCCTGATGGTCCAGGGTTATGTCGCGTAGGTAAATGGTGGATTTTCGGTCGAGGAAAACTTGGAATCCGTCGAAATCGATGACGGTGTCGCCCTCTCGTGCATCGGTGAACTCAAGCTGATAGCTCAGCCCGGAGCAGCCTCCGCCCTTAATCCCGAGCCGGAGGCCCGGTTGGCCTTCGACTTCGATCAACCGGCGGACCTCCTCCCGCGCAGAGTCGGTCAGCATGATGATCGGATCGGCCGCAGGCGCAGTCTCACCCGAGCCGGACAGCGTCCAGTTGGCCGGCATTGAAACCAGATTGGGTCCTTCTGTATCGGATCCTGACGCCATGATCGTCCCTCTCGGAAGCCCCAAAATGGGCCTAGCAGTAAGGCGCTTCGTGCCGACCCCGCTGGGAGTGACCCTGCACAACTCCAGGGCACCGTGCCAGGGTCTTCGCCGGTAACTCTGCATTCTACTCTTCGGCTGCCCCAGCCACAAGCGCGAGGACTGAAACTCTCTTCCCCTTGGGCGAGAATCGGGGTCGGGTTTGGCGAAGCCGGGACGCGGGTGCGATGGTGAGGCCTTGAGGAGGCTCCCATCGTGACCCCAGGCCCAGAATCCGCTCCAGCGGCCCCTGATTCAGTGAGCGGATCGGGCGATTCCGAGGACGACTATCAGGCCTTCATCCAGCGGAATCTGACGCGCAACTACCTGGCCCATGTGCTGCACGGCCTGCTTGGCCAAACAGGCTTCCGGCTCGTCAATGCGCCTACTTTTCTGCCCGCCTACGTGCTCCTCCTGTCCGGGTCCGAGTTTGTCGTGGGACTCGCCCGATCAATCCAATACCTCGGCATGTTCCTCTCGCCCTTGATCGCCGCCAACCTGATCGAGCATCGTCGTCGGGTTCTTCCCATGGGCTTCATCATGGGTGCCCTGATGCGGGTGCAGGTGCTTGGCCTCGCCCTGGCCGGCCTCCTTCTTGAGCCCGACCGCGCCGTCCAGGCCATCTGTTTCTTTCTCTTCTTTCTGGGTTTTTTCATGGGCATGCAGGGCGTGATCTTCAACTACCTGATGTCCAAAGTAATCCCCGTCAAACGGAGGGGGCGGCTGCTCGGCCTGCGCAACGCCTTGGCGGGAATCACTGCAGCCATCGTTGCCTATCTCGGCGGCGAGTTCCTGGTAGGAGAAAACTTCCTCGGCAACGGCTACGCGGCCACCTTTCTGCTCGCCTTTGCCTTGACGTCCCTGGGCCTCGGCATGTTGCTACTCGTCCGAGAACCCCAGCCTCCCGAAGTTCGACTCCCCAGCCAGCTACGCCAGCGACTCCGGGAACTCCCCGCACTGTTCCGTGAGGATCGGGCGTACACATATTATACTCTCTGCCGCGCCCTAGCGACCATGGGCCGCATGGCCACGCCTTTCTATATCGTTTACGCCCGGGATACCATTGGGCTTACAGGCACAAATATCGGGATCCTAAGCACAGCCTTCGTGGCGGCCAACTCGGTCAGTAACCTGGCCTGGGGGGCAATGGCCGATCGCAGCGGATTCCGTGGCGTTTTTGTCGTGACCCTGGTTTTGTGGATTGTCTCCGTTCTTGGCATGATGGCCTCGAGTTCCATCGCCGGTTTCGTCCTCGCGTTTATTGGCATCGGAGCCGGTATGGGCGGATTCCAGATGGCCGCCCAGAACATGGTTCTTGAATATGGAAGCCGAAAAGACCTGCCCATTCGAATTGCCGTGGCCAACTCCGCCCAAGAAGCCGTCGGCGCAATCGGACCCCTGCTCGGCGGTCTCCTCGCTGTCTTTTTCGGGCTCGACTTCCTGTTTGGTCTGGCCATCGCATTTCAGGTTGCGGCCATAGCCCTGGTTCTCTCTCGGGTCGATGAACCCCGCCACCGAAAAACCTGATCACCCCATATGAAATCCCACGAACACCCCAATCCCCCAAAAAGGAAACTTCATGTCCACTGAACCGCGCGTCCATGGCCACTGCGACACACGCTTCGAAGGCGTGAGACAAATCCTTGAGAAAAACCTCGCGAGTGGAGCCGATCTTGGTGCCGGAGTCTCTTTCACGCTCCACGGAGAAACCGTCGTCGATCTGTGGGGCGGATTCCTCGAGCCGGACTCGAGCGATGAGTGGCAGCGCGATACGCTGGTCAACCTGTACTCCACCACCAAGGGGATGGTCGCGATCTGCGCCGCCCAGCTGGTCGAACGCGGACTTCTGGACGTCGACGCACCCGTTGCCGAATACTGGCCCGAATTCGCGGCCCGGGGCAAGCAACAGATTCCGGTTCGCCAACTCCTCTGCCACCAAGCGGGATTGCCCGCGGTGCGTGAGCCCTTGGAAACCTCGGTCCTCTACGACTGGGAAGCCTTCACTTCGGCCCTTGCGGCCCAGGAACCCTGGTGGGAACCGGGCACGCGACACGGCTACCACGCCATCACTTTCGGCCACTTGGTGGGCGAGGTGATACGCCGGGTTTCGGGACAAACCGTTGGGCACTTCTTTCGTCAAAACGTGGCGGAGCCCCTGGGCATCGATTTTCACATCGGCCTGCCCGACAAAGAACACGCGCGCACATCTCGGCTCCACGGCCGATTGATCGGGGGCGACGGTGCGAAATCCGGGAGTTCCGTCCCGGAACCCCTCAAGGCATTCATGCGCGAGATGGCCGACCCCAGCACCATGACCGGTGGCGCCTTTAACAACCCACGGATTCCACCCGACGCGGTCAACACCCCCGAATGGAGACGGGCTGAAATCCCGGCGGCCAATGGCCACGGTACGGCCCGCGCCCTGGCCCGGGTCTACGGCGCCATGGCCCTGGGCGGCGAACTGGACGGAATTCGAATCCTCGAAAGCAAGAGCATCGAACGAGCCATCGAGACCCAGGCCGAAGGACCCGACGCGGTCCTGGGCGGCATGCCCATGCGCTTTGGCCTCGGCTTTATGCTTCGCTCCGCCGTCATGCCCCTGTCCCCGAGCAAGCGTGCATTCGGGCATCCGGGGGCGGGTGGGTCCATCGGCATGGCGGATCCCGACGCGGGGGTGGGCTTTGGCTATACGCCGAACAAGATGCAGATGGGACTAGTTGGCGGCGCAGGCGGCTTTGCCATGCTGAAAGCCTTCTTCGATGCCCTCTAGCTTCTGGCCGAACGAGCCAAGACTCAGACAGGCCGGGGGCGGAAAAGTATCAGCACCCAAAGCCCAAAGATTACGCACACCGCTGCGCCCATCAAAATTGTGTTCGGCGAACCCAAGGGCTCGGCCAGAAAACCCATAGCGAGACTTCCGAATGGGACCAGACCCGCCCAGGCCACCTGGAACAGGCTCATCACCCGCCCGCGTTTCGATTCGTCAACGATGCTCTGAATCAGAGTCTGCAGGCTGGTCATCACCGAAAAGTAGAAATAACCCACCACCATCTGGGCCATCAGCGCGAACTCAATGCCGGTGTTGAGTGAAAAAGCCACCAACGCCAACCCGTAACCGGACATCCCGCGCCCGGCTCGCCACATGGACGGCTCCCGGCCCACCCTTCCTGCCCTCAAAGCACCCACCATGGCCCCCACACCCGTCGCCGCAGCAAGCCAAGCGAAATAGTCCGCCGATCCGAGCACGTCCGCAGCGAAGGAAGGGATCAGCACCGTATGGGAGACGCCGAAGAAGGAAAGGGTCGCGACGGTCAAAAGCGCGGGGACCGCAGGTCGGCGTTCCCGGGCGTGGACGAAACCGCTGGACATCCGAGCCAGGATTCCACCCGCCTCTTCTTCAGGCATGTAGCGACTGATCCGCATGGCCGCTGTCAGAATCGCAGCCACGAGCGCGGCGACCATATAAATCCCAAAAGACCATTCAAAACGGGAAGTAGCGACCAAGGGTGCCGCCAGGAGTGGGCCGATCACCCGGGTCAGGTTGTTGGCCGCCGATTGAAGGGAGACCGCGCTGGGAAGATCTGGCATCGAAACTGCGTTCGCCGCGATGGCGTGGCTGGCGGGCCCCGAGAAGGCGAACGAAAGGCCCAAGGCAAAGGCAAAGCCAAGAAGCCGGCCGGGTGTCAGCCAATCGCTTGCAGTGGCTATCCCCAGCCCCCCGCAGCAGATGATCACCGAGCAATAGCAGGCAAGAACGATTTTCTTGCGATCAAAGTGATCCGCGGCCACACCGGCGATGGGGGCTAGCAGAAAGGCCGGGAGAAAAAGTACGAAGAAAAGAAGTCCGTTTTGACGGGTGTCGTTATCGGAGAGCTCGACCATCAGCCCCTGAAGCGAAATGTGCGAGATCCAAAACCCGGTCTGATTGATGAGGAAGGAAATGAAGAGCAACCGGAAGGGCCGGTGGGAAAGCGCACGAAAGGCGCCCGAACCCAGGCCCATCCGCTCGCGAGTCCGGGACGAGGGGACACCCATGGCAACGGAATCGGCAGGATTGAGTGCAGCATCCCCGGGATTCGCGCCCAGGCTTTCTTCTACGTGCGATTTGACCATGCGAGCTCACTGCGGCCGGGGCCGGGAAGGACGGCACCCTAGCCCGAAAGACGACGAATGGCTTACTGGGACTCGCGATTGGCACGGGACCGCTCGTCCAGGGCCTGGCGAACTTGCCTGTGTTCATCTTCGTTGAAGTCAAAGCCCGCAAAGATGAGAGCGCCCGCGGCGTAACAAAAAGCCGGAGTGAAGGAAAAGAGAACGCGAAGCGCCATTTTCGTTCCCTCGGTCTGCTCCTGGTTGGGGAGGAAATCGAATTCCTGAAGTACCCATCCAGTGAGAAGTGCCGTTATCGCGCCAGCCGATTTACGGATGAAGTTCCAGACAGCGAGATAGGTTCCCTCCTTGCGTTCCTCTGTCAGGTACTCGTCGAAGTCAATGATGTCCGCCTTGATGGACGGTGCCACGATGGGCCCGCAGCCTCCTGCCATTCCAAGGATCGGAGGAACGATCCAAATCAGAAAGTTGTCGCCCGTTCCGACGAAAAAAAGCGCAGCAAAGCCCAGGGCGCTCACCCACATGGAGGCAAGCCAAAGCTGCTTTTTTCCGAAGCGCCTGGACAAACGAATCCACACCGGGGTAAGCAGAAATTGGGGAAGGAAGTAGAGGAGGATAATAGGCAGCGCCAACTCGGATCGATTGAGGACATATTGAGTCACGTACGGGACGAGCATGCCTATGCTTGCCACCCCAAAGCTGTCTATGAAGTAGACCGCCAGTAGCCTGGCCGCATGGCGATTTCGCAAGACGTCGCCGAATGAACTCAGGATCGCCCCCGCCCCCCGCCCTTGGTACTCGGCCCGCTCGGGCAATCGCCAGGTCGCGTAGAGGCAGAGAACCGCGACCAAGGGGGCTCCCACCCAACCCATCAGCATCGCTGCCGTCTCGCGCATGTTCTCGGACTGATCGATCAAATGGTATGCGCCCAGCCCCAGCATCAAGCCCAGGGCAGAAATCACATGGCGGTAACCAAAGAGCCGAGTTCGTTCATGGTATTGATCGGTGAGTTCAACCCCCAGTGCGCCGTGGGGAATAAAAAAAGCGGTACTGGCAGTCTCGTAGACAAGAAGCGCGAGCCCCATCCAGGCCACGATCTCCCAACCAATCAAAGACTGAGGGGGTGACCACAGCATCCAGATCCCCACCGCCACAGGAATACTGGCGGCGAACATCCACGATCGACGGCGGCCGAATCTCGACCGAGTACGATCCGAGAGATATCCGACCATGGGATCCGAGACTGCATCCCATAGGCGCGAAACCGCGATCAACGTACCGATCACTCCAGGGGCTATCAGCAAAACGTCGGTGCTGAACTTCATCAAGTAGATGACAAAGAGAAGCCCAGTAAAACCAAAGCCCACCGAGGGGAGCGCGAAAGTGATGATCACGCCCAGGGAGAGCCGAGACTCGTCCGTTGAAACAGGCCGTGGACTTGAGTCTGATTTCGCGCTCACACCCGATTCCCCATTCGAATTTCA
>Ga0302120_10000481_pt1 | contig 18036 bp, 21 predicted proteins | sample AG5_Bottom_MG_FD_203118 | JGI IMG/M metagenome (GOLD analysis project Ga0302120, IMG submission 203118) | Marine microbial communities from Western Arctic Ocean, Canada - AG5_Bottom | ecosystem: Environmental > Aquatic > Marine > Oceanic | place: Canada: Western Arctic Ocean | collected 2017-10-01 | reverse complement strand
CGCCGCTTAAGCCGGCGAGAATTTTTAGCAATGAAGTCTTGCCACTTCCATTGGCGCCAGAAACTCTTAAAATTTCACCCGAGGTTAGCGAGAATGAGAGATCGCTAAAAAGGTTGTTATAACCCCTTTGGCAGCTTAGTTTATTAACGATTAATTCGGACATAAAGGTATTTTACTAGATTGATCTTTAACCGTCGAATAGGGTGGTTTTAGCGTTACACTTATTCTTCTTGGTTGTTGAATAAACCGCCAAGGCCACTGTCATCGATAACTGATAATAAATTGCCTGAAAAAATCAGCGTTAAGCGGTAATGAATTACCTCTTCACCATCAATTGTTGAGTGATGAATGTAGTCCCATTGGTCTTCGTGAAAAAGATCATTAATGCTTGGTGAGCCGATAAGCTCCATCACTGCATTTTTACTCATGCCTAATTGCAATTGCTCAACAGCATCAGGTTCAAGCACCGAGCCTTGAATAACGGTCGGTTTGTGAACGTCAATACTGGGCCACGAAGGCGTTAAGAAGCTCGGCCAACTTGGTACCGAGACCTTAGAAAAGTCAGGCATTGATATTGAAGGCATTTTCGGCATGGACACTCCACAGCCCGTTAGCAAAGGCAAAATAAGCACAAGCAAAGTTAGTCTTTTCATGATTCGTTAAACGATTAAAATATTGAATAGATTTTACCCAAGGATTTTGAATGGACGCACAAGATTTAAAAAGCGCTGGTCTTAAGGTTACCCTGCCTAGATTGAAAATATTAGAGGTGCTAGAAAAGAGTCCGAATCACCACTTGAGTGCTGAAGATATTTACCGTGCGTTGATTGAGCAAAACGAAGAAGTGGGCGTTGCTACCATTTATCGAGTGCTGACCCAGTTTGAAGAATCGGGTATTGTTAATAAACTTAATTTTGAAAACAATCTGAGCGTTTATGAGCTCTCCAATGTTGAGCATCACGATCATTTGGTTTGTGTGAAATGCAATGAAATTGTCGAGTTTCAAGATGATGTGATCGAGTCTCATCAATTACAAATTGCTAAACAACACGGTTTTCAGTTAACAGATCACTCTTTGTATCTTTACGGCCTTTGTCGCCGTTGCCAGTAATTAAACCTAACTAGACCTGGCTATGGAAGACTTTATTGTTCGCGCACTCGCAGCCTCACTTGGCGTATCGGTGATTGCCGGCTCGTTAGGTTGTTTTGTTATTTGGAAACGCCTATCTTACTTTTCGGATTCAATCTCGCACAGCGCCTTGCTTGGTGTTGCCCTAGGACTTGTGAGCGGCCTTGGAGTTAATTTTGGTTTGTTAATCGTTGGCGCACTTTTTGCTTCTTTAATTGTGGCATTGCAACAAAAACAGTTTCTATCGAATGACGCCATTCTGGGCATCTTTTCTCATATCGCACTTTCGGCCGGTATCGTGGTCTTGGGGTTTGTGGGTGACAGGAATACTGATTACTTTGCCTATTTATTTGGCGATATCCTCTCAATAACTGTGCAGGATTTATTCTGGGTCTATTCGGTAATGGTTGCTGTGGTTGGACTACTGATTATGAATTGGAAGAAGCTGTTGTTATTGACTCTAAATGAAGAATTGGCGCGAGCAGAAGGCATTAATAAAATCGCCTATGAGCTTCTCTTTATGTTCTTAATCGCACTTGCGGTATCTGTTTCTGTGCGCATTGTTGGGGTGTTGCTAATCACCTCTTTATTGATTATTCCGCCTGCCATTGCCCGCGTATTTTCCAAGTCACCACCGTCAATGATTTTTGGCTCTATTGTTGTCTCGGTGATATCCGTACTGCTAGGACTTTACAGCTCCATTCAGTATGACATTGCAACAGGGCCTGCTATTGTCATTACGCTCGGTATTATTTTTGTGTTGTCACAATTAATACCAACAAAAAACTAGCTACAGGCTATCGTTTAAAGCTGTTAATTGGTTGGTTTGTTGCTCGACAATAAGCGGCTCAATGACAGACTCCAGCTCGCCCTCCATTACTTCACTTAGCTTATAAAGCGTTAAGTTAATGCGGTGATCAGTAATTCTGCCTTGTGGGTAGTTATACGTGCGAATTCTCTGTGAACGATCGCCACTGCCGACCAATTCCTTGCGTTGCGAAGCTTGTTCTTGATGCTGCACTTGTTGTTGTGCGTCTAAGATTCTTGAAGCTAGTACCGACAAAGCTTGTGCTTTATTTTTGTGTTGTGAGCGGCCATCTTGGCACTCAACAACGGTGCCGGTTGGGATATGAGTAACTCGTACCGCTGAGTCTGTTTTATTGACGTGTTGACCGCCAGCGCCAGAGGCTCTGAAAGTATCGACTCTAACATCACTCATGTTAATATTTACTTCTTCAATGGTTGACACTTCTGGCATTACAGCAACGGTGCAAGCTGATGTGTGCACGCGACCTTGAGATTCGGTTTCAGGTACGCGTTGTACGCGATGGGCGCCCGATTCAAATTTAAGTTTTGAATAAACATTAACTCCACTGATGCGCGCAATAACCTCTTTAAAACCACCGTGCTCACCTAAGTTTGAGCTTATTACTTCAATTTGCCACTTATTTTTTTCAACGTAACGAGTATACATTCTGTAAAGATCGCCTGAGAAGATACTGGCCTCATCACCACCTGTGCCCGCTCTAATCTCAATAATAATATTACGAGAATCGTTAGGATCCTTTGGTAGTAAAGATTTTTTAAGGGCGAGCTCTAACTCGATTAACTTTTCTTTGCCGTCCGAAATTTCTTCCTCTGCCATCTCTTTAAGGTCGGCGTCGTCTTCACTTAGCATTTGCTGAGCCGCCTCAATATCTTCCTGGGTGGATAGGTATTGTTGATATTGATCGTTGACAGGGGTTAGTTGCGAGTGTTCAATCGACAAATCTCTAAATTTATTCGGATCTGAGGCTACCGCCTGTTCTGAAAGCATGGCATTGATTTCTTCAAGGCGCATGGATAACTGCTCAAGTTTACTTAAGATGGATTGGTTCATGAGTTATTGACTTTAATGGGTTGTGTTGATGGCTTAGGTATGCAGGATTTGCATTGCTCCAAGTTGGTATTCGGCATTTGTTTGATGTTCTTAAATGGCGCATGCAAGAGTTTATTGGTTAGTTGGTCCGCCAGCTCTTGAATAACCGCATCCGCTTCTGCGCCAGCCGCCAGTTTTTTGATGGCACCTTTGACTGCATCGTCTTTAAGGTTCATCGCATGCTGACGATATTGTTTAATAATCTCTTCATTTGGGATATTATCTAGCCAGGCTTTGAATTCTATATTTTGCTTTTTAATGATTTCTTGGGCGGCAATTTTTTCTTGTTTACGGCCCTCAAGGTTATTTTCCACCACCTGCTGCAGGTCGTCTACTGTGTAGAGAAATACATCATCGAGTTTGCCAGCTTCTGGCTCAATATCTCTAGGGATGGCAAGGTCTAGAAGCAGCATCGGCTGGTGCTTTCTTTGCACAAGCACTGTTTCTATTAGGCCTTTGCCCAGAATAGGTACTGGTGCAGCGGTTGACGATATAACAATGTCGGCTCGATGAAGGTGCTCAGATAACTGCTTAAGGTTAATAGCCTCAGCCTCATAAGCGAGTGCAATAGTTTGCGCATTTTCAATCGTTCGATTAGCAACAATCATCTTGCTTACGCCTTTTTGTTTGAGGTGTTGAGCGCTCAATTCAATCATTTCACCTGCGCCAATTAAAAGCACCGTTTGATCGGCTAAGTTGGTAAAAATCTTTTCACTGAGCTTGACGGCGCAATAAGCAACCGAGACTGGAGAGGCGCCTATTTTAGTGTCTGTTCTAACTTTTTTTGCCGTTGCAAAGGCGTGTTGAAATAATTTTTCGAGTGTTTTGTCAAGCGCTTTTTGTTCTTTTGAAAATTGATAAGCATCTTTGAGTTGGCCAAAAATTTGCGGCTCCCCCAACACCATTGAGTCGAGTCCTGCAGCCACATTGCAAATATGATTAATGGCATTATCGTTTTCAAAATAACTTAAATATTGAGACAGTTTTTTATAGTCAATGCCATGCGTGTTGGCTAAATATTGGCCCAGCACTTCTTCAATATGACTTGACTCCGAGGCTACATAAAGTTCTGAACGGTTGCAGGTAGATAATACAACACAAGAGAGAATGCCCGGTATTGATAGTAGCTTTGAAACAGAGCTCGCTAATTCGTTTTGCGCAAACGCTACCTTCTCTCGTATTTCTACGGGCGCGAGCTGATGATTAACACTCAGTACGGCAATATGTGGCATTCAATTTAGCGCTATTAAAGTCAGAGGACAATTATACAGTGTCATCCATATTTTTGACCCGATGATAACATTTGGCCAAGATATTCATTAATGCTTCACACTATCTTCATAAAACTCGCGAATCTATTCAGATAAAATAGGGCGAAACATGCAAATATTCACCACTTTATGATCGAAGAAGATCGCCTAGTCGGCGGTAAAAATCAAAACAACGAAGATATAAAAATCAATTCGGTAAGACCAGCGTCTTTTGACGATTATATTGGGCAAGATGATGTTAAGTCGCAGATGGCGCTCTTTATCGAGGCTGCTAAAACCCGAGGTGATGCGCTTGATCACTGTTTGATTTATGGCCCTCCTGGTTTGGGAAAGACCACTCTGGCCAATGTTATTGCAAGGCAAATGGGTGCAGGCCTCAAGCAAACAGCTGGGCCGGTGTTAGAACGCTCTGGGGATTTGGCGGCTATTCTGACTAAGCTTGAGCCTTACGATATTTTATTTATTGACGAAATTCATCGCCTCAACCCAATTGTTGAAGAAATTCTTTATCCGGCTCTAGAGGATTTTAAATTGGACATTATGGTGGGCGAAGGTGTTGCAGCTCATTCCGTCCAGCTTGATTTGCCGCCATTTACTTTGATAGGCGCCACAACTCGCGCCGGCATGCTTACCTCACCTCTAAGAGATCGATTTGGCATTGTTCAGCGCTTAGTTTTTTATGAATTAAAAGATTTGCAGGAGATCATTGAGCGCTCAGCCTCAATATTGGGTATTACGATTGAAACACAGGGGGCGTACGAGATTGCCAAGCGCTCAAGAGGCACACCTAGAATTGCCAATCGATTGTTGCGTAGAGTGAGGGATTTTGCCGATGTTAAAACCAATGGCGTTATTCACAAAGCCATTGCGCAGGAGGCCTTGTTAACACTTAAAGTGGATGGGGCTGGATTGGAGCAGCTTGATCGAGACTATCTTGATCTTATTATCACTAAATTTTCAGCCGGCCCTGTGGGTTTGGATACATTGGCGACTGCACTCAGTGAAGAGCGAGTGACGCTGGAGGATATGGTTGAACCTTACCTTCTCCAGCAAGGGTTTATTATGAGAACGCCACGAGGGCGTGTTGCTACGGATATGGCATTTGCCCATTTAGGATTGACGCGCCACGAAAAACAGAAAGATCTTTACGGTAAATGAGTAAATTAAGCATTCGTATATATTATGAGGATACGGACGCAGGCGGGGTTGTTTATTATGCTAATTATTTAAAATATATTGAGCGCGGGCGTAGTGAAATGTTGCGGGAAGCGGGCTTTGAACAAGATCAAATTAATAAGGATTTTGGTGTGTTGTTCGTCGTTAGAAAAGTAAAAGCTAACTATTTAAAACCTGCTAAATTTGACGACTTAATTGAGGTTCAAACTGAAATTAAAACAGTTGGCAAAGCGAGCCTGATTTTTTCTCAAAAAATAATGAATATCAGGCAAAATACGGTATTATTTGATGCGGAAGTTAAGGTTGTTTCTGTTCTTACGCAAAATTTCAAGCCTTGTGGAATGCCACAAGCTATCTCGGAGAAGCTAAATGGAAGAAAGTAGTTTATCAATCATCAGTTTAATACTCAGTGCCGGTTTTGTGGTTCAAGTAGTGATGGCTATATTGGTGTTAATGTCAATTTATTCTTGGACGGTAATTATGTCTAAGAAAAAAGTTTTGCTTGATTCAAAAAAAGATATTAAAACTTTTCATCATCGTTTTGAAGGTGAGGCTGAGCTTTCAGTATTATACGAAGCACTTCCTGTTGTTGTGGACGACAGAACGGCAATGGAAGATATTTTTGGCTCTGGCTATAAAGAGTTTAACCATTCAAAGTCAACATCAAACCAAGCGTTGATTATGAACTCTGAGCGCGCTTATCGTTCAATGAACACTACCGCCAATAATGAAATTGATCGTTTGGACGGCAGTTTGTCTGTTTTAGCGATGATTGCATCATCCAGTCCATATATTGGCTTGTTTGGCACTGTTTGGGGAATCATGCACTCCTTTATCGGGCTTGCTTCAGTAAAGGGAGCAACGATTGAAGTTGTTGCGCCAGGTATTGCCGAGGCGTTAATTGCTACAGCGTTTGGCTTATTTGCTGCGATTCCAGCGACGATTGCCTACAATCGATTGGTTTCTCAAGTCGAAGAAATAGGCAACAAATACACAGCCTTTATTGAAGAATTATTTGTTAGCTTCCAAAGACAGCAATAACAATGATTGCATTACCGAGTCGCGCAAGACCCAAAGTTAACGCTGAAATTAACATCGTTCCCTACATCGATGTGATGTTGGTGTTACTGGTTATCTTTATGATGACCACGCCAATTATTGAACAGGGTGTTGAGGTTGACTTGCCTCAGGCTGAGGCAAAGATGGTGGACTACGCTGAACAACAGCCGACGGTAATTACCATCGATAAGCAGGGTGAATATTATATTAACTCTCTACATGATGCGGCATCTTCAGATATGGAAGAGGGGGAAAGGGTCACTATCAGCGTTGCAGTTGGACGTGTTATTGGTCGATTGCAAACTTACCCAGAGATGAAGGTATTTGTACGTGGTGATAAAGACGTGGATTATGGCAGTGTTGTTCAATTAATGGCACTATTACAACAGAGCGGTGTTGATAAGGTTGGTATTGTGACCGAAACCCCTGAATAAACAAAACTCTTTATGGAACAGTTGAAAAAGTTTTTAAATTTTATAGTTGATTTATTCACCGGTTTAATCGTTGCCGTAATTCAGCCAATAGTGAGAATTGCGCGCAAGCATCCGATTGCTTTTTCCTTTGCAATGGTGATTCATATTGCATTGGCTGTTGGTTTGTATCATTCTGATTTGACTCGCTGGGAAATACCAGAACAAGCAGCAGGCGCGCAACAGTCTGCCCCCACCAAAGCGGTCACTATTGATATTGAAGTTATTAAGGCCGAACGAAAAAAATTGGCTGACCTGGATCATCAAAAACAAGACAAGTTAGAGAGAGAAATACAACAATCTAAGGATGCTAAAAAATCTCAAAAGGATGCTGAAAAACAACGTGACAAGGCTCAAGCTGAGGCGCTGACAGCCGAAGAGCAAAAACAATTAGCAGACAAGGAAAGAAAAATAACAGAGGCAGAGGCCGCTGAAGCATATAAGAAAAAAACACGGGCCGAAGCCGATGCGCTGACAGCCGAAGACCAAAAACTACTGGCGGACGAGCTGAGAATAGAGACAGAAGCCAGGGCGGCTGAAGCTGAGCTCAAAGCTCAAGAAGCATTGGTTAAGGCTCAAGACGCAGAAGAACAAGAAGAGCTTGCCAAGAAGCTTACTGAAGAAGAGCGCAGGAAAAAAGAAGAGCTAGAAGAACAGCGTGCCGCCGAGCAAGATGCTTTTGAAAAAGATCAAGAGGCGAGATCACTAACCCAAGAAGTTCAAGCAGAAGAAGACCAGGAAAGAGAGTTGGTAGTTGAAGACCAATTCTCTAAATTGAAATCCAGCTACATCGGTTTAATTGCTGCAAGAGTTAAAGATGAATGGCGTTATATGGGTGCAGAAGATGACTGGGGCTGCGACGTTTATATTATTCAGGATGAAAACGGCTACGTAGAAGCGGTTAATGTTCAAGACTGTACTATCGATGATAGTGATAAAGCAGAATCATTCCGAAACTCAATTGAGCGCGCTGTTTACAAGGCATCGCCACTACCAATGGCGCCAGATCAAAGCGTGTTTGACACTGAAATTATGTTCTTCTTTAGAGTCAACTGATTAGTCATGGCTCATTCGTCATCTCTGGTTCGCAGGTTAATAGCAGTTGACAAATTCTATGGCATTTAAGCTTTCAACCAATCCAGAATCCATAGCGAACATCGTTGTGGATTCGGACGATTGCGATGATTTTTCAGTACTGCTAGAATCCAAGTCATTTAAAAGTGAATTGCAAAATTTGCCCGTTATTCTCGATATTAAAGGTGATGATCTTCAGGCTAACGAACTTGCGGTCATGCTGGAAATTTTGGTGCAAAATCAAGTGGTTGTTATTGGTATTCGCTCCAGCAAGCAGGAGCTTATTGATTTTGCTAATTTTTCTGGTTTGGCGCATTTTCCAGATGCAAAAAAACCGATGAAAACGAAGGAAGTCAAGCCAAGCATTCGAGTGTCAAAACCAGTAATACAAACGGTACCACCTACTGTTGTTAATCATCGGCTCACCGGTGAGGATCAAGTGGTTGTTGACAAGGGTGACTTGGTGCTACTTGATGTGGCCGAAAGAGAAAGCGAACTGGTCGCCAAACAAAGCGTTTGGGCTTATCAATCGGTGGCAGGAAAAGTTATCGCTGGCATTGAAAATGAGGCGGCAACAATTTACATTCAAGATTTTGATGCGCAATTAATTTCCATTGGCGGTGTTTACAAGCAATTTGATCAAACACCCGATAAACTGAAAGGCAAAACGGTGATGATTGACCTCGACAACGGGTGTTTAAGATTTAGACTGATCTAGACAAATCTAAAATCGCCAATACGCTAAAATACCCTGCATGAAAACGCATGACTTCCTATTGGAATTGGGCACGGAAGAACTACCTCCGAAGCTTCTTAAAAAACTATCAAACGCATTAAAAGACAATCTTGTTGCTGAGCTTAAATCACTTGATTTAACCATGGGCGAAGTCAAGGCGTTTGCAACACCTCGACGCTTGGCCGTTTCCATTGCTAAATTACAATCTGAGCAAAAGGACCAGCTGATTGAGCGCAAAGGTCCCGCGGTTTGTGCGCCAGAAAAAGCAATTGAGGGTTTTTCTCGCTCAAATGGCGTTGACGTTTCCGCTCTTGAAAAGCAAACATTGGGTGACAAAGAGTATTACTTTTTTAAGTCTGAGAAAGCGGGTGACAAGACAGAAAAACTTCTACCAAGCGCTGTAGAAAAAGCCATTAACAATATTCCAATTACTCGTGCCATGCAGTGGGGTGATTTGGATTATTCTTTTGTTAGACCGGTGCATTGGTTGGTGATGTTGTTGGACGACGACGTTGTTCCGGCAAATATTATGGGGCTTGAGAGTGGCAATACGACGCGAGGTATGCGCTTTACTGGTGAGCAGTTATTTGAGGTTTCTCATGCCAGTCAATACCAAAGTCTTATGGCCGATAAAGCCCAGATAGAAGTAAACTTTGATACTCGTAAGGAGGTAATTCGAGAACAAGTCAACGTTGTCGCAAAAGCCAATAACGCAATGGCTGTCATTGATGAATCCTTATTGGATGAGGTGTGCGCTTTGGTTGAATACCCGAAAGCCTTTTCGGGGTATTTTGATGAGAAGTTTTTAGACGTTCCCGAAGAGGCGTTGATTTCAGCAATGAAATCGCATCAAAAATATTTTCACATGATCGACGAAAATGGCAATTTATTGCCGGCTTTTATATCGGTAGCGAATATTGAGTCAAGTGATTTATCCGTCATTATTAATGGTAATGAGCGCGTCATTCGACCACGATTAGCGGACTCTGAATTTTTCTGGGAACAAGACAAAGCTAAGCGATTGGAAGACAGACTTATTGATTTAGATAAAGTACTCTTTATGAAGTCGTTGGGCTCTATGGGTGATAAGGCAAAGCGCATAGAGAAGTTGAGTGGCACTATTGCAGAAATGATTGGCGCTGATGTGGATTCTTGCGAAAGAGCGGGACTTCTAGCAAAAACCGATTTGTTGAGCGAAATGGTGGGTGAATTTGCTGATTTGCAAGGTGTGATGGGTGGTTATTATGCCAAAAATGATGGTGAGTCTGATGCCGTAGCAGAAGCTATTAAAGAGCACTATCAGCCAAGATTTGCAGGCGATGTACTACCTTCAACAGTCGCCGGCCTTGTAGTGGCCGTTGCCGATAAATTAGATACCATCACCGGTATTGTTGGTATTGGTCAGGGACCAACCGGTTCGAAAGATCCCTACGCCCTTAGGCGCCTAGCGCTTGGATTGTTGAGAATTTTTGTTGAAGGTAGGCTTGAGCTAAATTTAAAAACATTGATCGAAGTATCTTTAAATCTTCATATGGACTCGGTTGATAAAACTGCAGCACCGAAGATTTATCAATTTATGATGGAGCGCTTAAAGGCGTATTACAGAGATAATAAAGTTGATGGCAATGTGTTTGAAGCGGTACTTGCGGTTAGTCCAGAATCGCCACTTGATTTCCATCAAAGAGTTGAGACGTTAAACGCCTTTATTCAGCAAAGTGAATCAGCCAGCTTAATTGAAGCCAATAAGCGCATAGCCAATATGTTGAAGGACTACGAAACTGGTGAAGAGATTGATACTTCTTTGCTGCTCGAAGATTCTGAAATTGCTCTTTTTAAGGCTACCAAAGCTGTATCTGATCAACTCATTGGACAGAAAGACTATCAAGCGATTATGACCTCTCTTGTAAGCCTAAAGCCTGTGATTGATTCGTTCTTTGATAATGTTATGGTGAATGCCGAAGACCTAGATCTGCGTAAGGCGAGACTAGCATTAATTAGCCGCGTTAGAGTGTTATTCTTGTCTGTTGCTGACATCTCATTCTTGTCGTCCTAGAAAGAGAATATGAAAGCCTTAATCCAAAGAGTGGCGTCCGCAAGTGTCATGGTTGAAGGCGCTGCTGTTGGATCAATTAATCAAGGCTTATTGGTTTTTATTGGTGTTGAGAAAAATGACACATTGATAGAGGCGGACCAAATGATTAATAAGCTGCTTTCGTATCGTGTGTTTTCTGACTCACAAGACAAAATGAATCTAAGTGTCAGTGATGTTGCTGGTGGTGTGTTGTTCATCTCTCAATTTACCTTGGCGGCAGATACCAAGTCTGGCACAAGACCAGGGTTTTCTACAGCAAAGCCTCCCGTGGAGGCTGAGAGTATATATGACTACATGGTTGAGTCTCTCAAGGCAAAGCATAATGGTGTCGCATCGGGTATTTTTGGCGCTGACATGCAAGTATCTCTTGTTAATGATGGTCCTGTTACTTTTCTGTTGTCGTGTTAGATTTTGTCCTAGATATATACACTCAATTTGAAGATTACATCGCTCTTATCGTCACAGCCTCGACGTTGATCTTTGTTGTTAGTTTAATTTTTACACCGCTCTTGGTGTCCAAGATTCCACACGATTATTTCACCAACGCAAAATACCATCGATTAGAAATTAAGCATTTCGGTCACTTGATTGCCGTTGTTGGTAGAAGTGTTCTAGGGCTTGTATTGGTTCTCTTGGGGTTTGTTATGCTGTTTACTCCAGGCCAAGGCATTCTTGCCATTATCGTTGGTTTGTTTTTGATGGAGTTTCCAGGAAAAAAACGCCTTGAACGCAAAATTATTGAGAATGAAGTTACTTTTAAAGCACTCAATTGGATGCGTAAAAGATTTAAACAACCACCATTTGATCGGTAAGGGTGGCTTATGAATGCTGAAATTACAGTTTACGGAATTAAAAATTGCGACACGGTTAAAAAAGCGTGCAAGTATTTAAGTACTCACAACGCCAATTATCAGTTTATAGATTTCAGACAAAATCCATTATCTGCTGATACGATTGAGGCCTGGATTGAGTCAATTGGTTGGGAGTTCTTGGTAAACAAGCGCTCAAGCACTTATCGATCGCTTTCTGAGTCGCAGAAAAGCAATATCACCATTGGGCTTTTAATTGAGCAACCAACATTAATAAAACGCCCAGTGCTTATCAGTGAAGGGGTGGTTGTTGTGGGATTTAAAGAAGAGCAATACGCCAAGTTTGTTGACTAGCTTACTTACTTTTCTTCGGCCAATTTTTTTCTAACGGCGTCCATATCGATATCTTTTGCTTTTGTGATTAAATCCTTAATGTCGGCAACCGAGAGGGTGCCAGAGTGTGAAAAGATTCCAACGCCTTGACGAAAAATCATAAGTGTTGGAATGGAGCGAATGGCAAAACGAGACGCTAGTATCTGCTCATCTTCTGTGTTTACTTTGGCAAATACTACTTCGTCGATTTGTTCTGAGGCTTGCTCAAAAGTGGGTGCAAATTGCAAACAAGGTCCACACCAAGGCGCCCAGAAATCAAGCATGATGATTTCGTTATTAGCAATGGTTTCATCAAAATTGTGTTGCGTTAGCTCAATAACAGCCATGGGTTGCGCCTTTTAATAATAAGCAAAAGATTATAACTGTTAGAATAGCGACCATGAATATACTTGGTGTTGACCCAGGCTCGAGAATCACCGGTTTTGGCCTTATTACTGCAAACAAACTTAAATTTAACTACGTTTCAAGCGGCTGCATTCGCACCGAGGGCGATTTCAATCAACGCATTATTACAATCTTTAAGGGCATCAGGGAAATACTCGAAAAAAACGAAGTTGATATTGTTGTTATTGAGCGAGCGTTTATGCGCCCCGATCGACCCAATCCGGATGCTGCGATTAAATTAGGGCATGCGCGAGGAGCGATTATTTCAGCAGTTGGAACGCAAGATCTGCCTATTGTGGATTACAGCCCCAATCAAATTAAAAAAGCAATTGTTGGCAATGGGCACGCAGGAAAAGGTCAGGTCTCTTTTATGGTGCAGCAATTATTAAAGCTAAATAAGGCACCGCAAGCGGACGCTGCGGACGCATTAGCCGGTGCTATTTGTCACGCTTATCACGCACTGTAGTTTTTAACTAAAATAAACTTTAACTTCGCCAAAACCAGGTAACTGTCCGATAATACTCGACAGCTGATTGTTAATTTCCCCGGCATCGGTAGTTTGTAAATAGTCAAGCGAAAGAAAGAAATCCACTAAAATTTTGCCGTCAAGATAATGCAGTTGTGTGCGCTCGATCTCGTAGTCACACTGTTCAAGCTTTAGTGCTTGTTGGAGAATTCTTCTCGCCTGAGCGCGTTCTGGCAAATCTTCATAAGGGGTGTTTTCGTCATCATCATCCTCAGGATCGATATGAACGGTGACATCACTCAGGCCTTCAACGCAATCTTGAGCAACACGTTCGACACTAACACTAATGATATGTCCTTCGCTAACCGATAAAAACGGATTTACCTGTACGTGCACATCGGCTGAAATCTTATGCCCATTTCTTCTTGTGCGTAGAGAGTGAACACTATTAACACCTTGAATTTCAGAGAGCGCCGTGCGAAGTCTTGCAATATCTTCAGCATCGATCGAAGTATCTACAAGTTCTTTTGTTGCGCCAATGCCCAATTTCCAGGCAATAAAGATAATCATTAGACCAACAATAATCGCTGCAATGGAGTCTAAATAAAAGTAACCATTAGCCGCGCCAAAAATGCCAATCAATACCACAACGGACGAAAATGCATCGGAGCGGTGATGCCAAGCGTTGGCCTTGAGCATGTCTGACTTGACTTTTTTGGCAACAATCACTGTATACCAATACAAAGCCTCTTTACTAACAATCGAAAGGGCGGCTACGGCAAGCAACCAAGGGACGTGACTTATTGGACCGGTGTCCGATAGGCGTTGTGCGGCGTCAAAAATAATACCTGTGCCAATAATGGCAAGAAAAATACTAAGCCCTAATGTGGCAACCGTTTCAAATCGTTCATGGCCGTATGGATGTTCAGCGTCAGGAGCCTCACCTGCGTGTTTGGCGGCATACCAAACAACCCAGTCAGACAATAAGTCAGAAAATGAGTGGATACCGTCCGCAATTAGTGCGCCTGAGTTGCCAAGAAAGCCGACAACAATTTTAAGAGTAGACAGTAAAAAATCGATTACTGCTCCGACGAGGGTGACTTTTTGGCTGGCTTTGCTGCGACTGACTGAATTCATGTTGGTTATTTTATGTTATCTGTTTAGTTCTTACAATCAAACTCGACAATGATTAATTATGCAAATATTGCAAAAAAAAGTTTTTCTTATATAATAATGAGAATCATTACTATTTGTATTTAGCATGTTAAGCGTTTCTGATCTAACAATTTCATTTGATGATAATCAAGTCTTGGAGGGTTTTAATCTTGTACTAGAAAGTGGCGATATTTTTGCATTGCTTGGTGATAGCGGTAGCGGCAAAAGTTCGGCATTGCGCTTTATTGCTGGACTGGAATCAGCCCAGAGTGGTTCTGTTGTGTTGGATGGTCATGACTTAAGTGATAACGGAATACATCAAGTACGACCAGAGCAAAGAGAGATTGGCATGGTTTTTCAGGATTACGCTTTGTTCCCACATATGACTGTTTTTCAAAACATTTGTTTTGGAATCAATGAGTTAAGTAAAGAAAAAAAAGCTAAAAAAGTTAGAGAATTGCTGCAATTAATCTGCCTTGAGGGGATAGAAGAAAAATACCCACATCAGCTTTCCGGTGGTGAACAACAACGGGTTTGCTTGGCTAGATCGTTGGCAACTTCGCCAAAATTACTATTATTGGATGAGCCTTTTTCAAGCCTTGATAGGTCTCATCGCGATCAATTGGTTAAGGAGGTGAGGGGGATCTTAAAAAAAGAAGGAGTGACCTCAATCTTAGTAACGCATGATCAAAATGAAGCCGAAAATTTTGCCGATAAAATAGGCCAAATTGATAAAAAAAAGTTGCATATTAATTGATACTGTGTATCATATGCAAATGATATTGATTATCATTTGCAATTAAACTACTTATTTACACAGAAAAAACCAATGTTTACAAAACGTATTATCGTGTCTATTTTGGCGCTTTCAACCCTTGTTGTAGGTTCGGTCACTCTCATTCAAGCTGCAACGGATGATACGGTTACTGTTTATAGTTCAAGAAAAGAGCATTTAATCCAACCTTTATTTGAGCAGTATACTAAAGAGACTGGCATTGAAGTTAGTTACCTCACTGGCAAGGGCGGTGACTTGATCGAACGCATGAAATTAGAGGGCAAAAATACGCCGGCTGATATGTTTATGACGGTTGATGCTGGCGATCTTTGGTACGCGGGCACACAAGATGTTTTTCGCCCCGTATTGACGGACACACTTCAAAGCAATATCCCGCCTTATTTAAGAGATCCTGAGGGCTTATGGGTGGGTCTTTCTATTCGCGCCAGAACGATTGTTTATAGCACAGAGCGTGTTGATTCATCTGAATTGTCTACTTACGCTGATTTGGCTGATGATAAATGGCAAGGTAGACTTTGCCTTAGGACCAGTAAAAAGATTTACACCAAATCTCTCGTGGCATCAATTATCCATAATGAAGGCGAAGAGGGCGCTGAAGCAATTGTCAGGGGTTGGGTAAATAACCTTGCAGCTACCCCTAATGCAAAGGATTCTCACGTGATGGATGCGATTCTTGCCGGTCAGTGCGATGTTGGCTTAGTAAATACATACTACTTTGGTCGCTTGATTGAAGAAACGCCAGATGCGCCGTTAAGTCTTTTTTGGGCAAATCAAGAGACAACGGGTGTGCACGTTAATGTATCTGGTGCTGGCGTGACAAAACATGCCTCCAATGCAAAGGGTGCAACTCAATTGTTAGAATGGCTATCATCGGCTAAAGCTCAAGCAATTTATGTCTCGTTAAACAAGGAATACCCAGCCAATCAAAGTGTTGCTTCTGATGCGATTGTGTCGGCTTGGGGTGCTTTCAAAAAAGACAATATGAATCTTGCGATTGCCGGTATTTTGCAAGCAGATGCGGTGACGCTGATGCAAAGGATTGGCTATAAATAACCAACAGGAAAAATCTACGGTGGAACCCAGGGCTCGAATGAGTCTTGGGTTTTTTCGTATTAAAATACTGTCTTTTTTAAAGGCTAGATAATAGTGGATCGATTCTGCTTTAAATCAAATATCTGGATTGTGCTTTTGGCACTCACCGTAGCCACGCCAATTTTTGTCGTTGCCTCTGCATGGCTTTTACCGGGCGGTGAGTTGTGGGCGCATTTCGCTCAAACTTTATTGACAGATCTTGTTATTTCCACCGTTATTTTGTTGTTTGGCGTCGGGCTTGGCGTCAGTGTTTTGGGTACGATTTTGGCGTACTTAGTGGTGATGGTGAAGTTTCCAGGGCACCGTTGGCTGGAGTGGGCGCTGTTCTTGCCATTTGCAATTCCGGCTTATGTTTTGGCTTTTGTTTATTTGGGTGTCTTTGACTATTCGGGTTATGCTCAAGTTTGGATGAGAGAGGCTTTAGGTTTGCCGGGTTTTGATATTCGCGCAGGCCATTGGGCTATTATCTTAACCTTTATTTTAGTGTTTTATCCCTATGTATATATGATGGCGCGCGCCTCCTTTAAGCGCCAAAAAATTCATATGATTGAAGCCGGAAAAATGCTCGGTGCCAGTCCTATCCGTATTTTTTGGAGGATTTCGGTACCACTTGCTCGACCCGCTATTGCTGCAGGTCTATTAGTGACACTAATGGAAACTTTGGCGGATTTTGGTGTTGTTTCATTATTCAATTACTCGACCTTTACCACCGCTATTTATTCAGCTTGGGGGGATTTTCGCTCGATTGAAGTCGCGGCTCAGTTGGCATCTCTCTTGGTTTTAGTTGCCTTCTTTTTGATTTACTTTGAAAGAAGGGCACGAGGAAAGGCCAAATACTATTCAACCGATGTTTCACATATTAGGCCGTATACCGCCAACGGCTGGATTGGATGGCTATTATTCGCCTTTGTCTTTTGCGTTTTTATGCTCTCGTTTGCCATGCCCATATTGCAAATAATCATTTGGAGTATGGATGTTTTTGCCGAAGAATGGAGTGGAAAATACACCAGTTTTTTCACCTCAACAGCCATTCTAACATTGAGTGCAGCAGCTCTTACAGTGACTGTTGCCACTGTGTTGGCTTTGCCAAGCCGATGTAAAAACCAGAGCAGGGTTTTGCAAATGTTGATTCACCTTTCTACTTTGGGTTATGCCTTGCCGGGTTCGGTAATGGCGGTTGGCCTGATGTACGGCGTACAAAACATTTCCTTCATTAGTGAGTACTTTGGTGGCTCTTCCCTTAATCATCTCCTATTCGGTTCTATTGCTTTACTGCTATTTGCTTATGTCTCTCGATTTATGGCGATTGCCTATAACTCAACTAATGCCTCAAGTGAGCAAATTAAGCCAGTATATGAGCAAAGCGCTCGACTCCTGGGTGCTTCACGCTTTCGCTTGATTTGGCAAGTGTATCTGCCAATGATGACCCCAGGTATTATGGCCGGTGCTTTATTAGTCGCCGTGGATGTAATGAAGGAATTACCCGCCACTTACCTATTAAGACCGTTTGGATGGGACACACTGGCCATCAGGGTGTATGAGCTTAGTGCTGAAGGGTTGTTTGAGCGGGCTGCAGTGCCCGCGCTAATGATGGTAGCATTTGGAGCGCTACTGATGCTTGCTTTTAATAAGTTGGATAGCTCACGATTGTAATAAAGTAGAGCCTATTGTCAAATTGGGTAAAATCAATTTATCCTAATTATTTTATTGTTTTTCAATGCGTAATGACTTACTTCAAGTGGCCGGTGTTAAGTGCTCGTCAATCGCCAGTGGCATCAAAAAAAATAACGCGCTAGATCTGTCCCTCATTACTTTGCCCGAGGGCAGTGAAACCGCTGCGGTTTTTACGCAGAACGTTTTTTGCGCTGCGCCCGTTCTGTTGGCGAAAAACCATTTGCAATCCGATGTTCGTGCCTTGCTAATTAATAGCGGAAATGCTAATGCCGGCACAGGCGAAAAGGGTTTTGAGCACGCTTACCAAAGCTGTCAAATATTTGCCGATGCTCTTGATATAAA
>Ga0302120_10000480_pt1 | contig 18051 bp, 16 predicted proteins | sample AG5_Bottom_MG_FD_203118 | JGI IMG/M metagenome (GOLD analysis project Ga0302120, IMG submission 203118) | Marine microbial communities from Western Arctic Ocean, Canada - AG5_Bottom | ecosystem: Environmental > Aquatic > Marine > Oceanic | place: Canada: Western Arctic Ocean | collected 2017-10-01 | reverse complement strand
GTTGTGGAACTGATCGTTGTTTCTGTTCCGTTGACTACCAGATTCCCGACAATGGTTACTGTGCCATCGGCAGCAATCGACATACGTTCCGTACCAGCGGTATCGAAACGGATGATGTTTTCGTCGGCTGATTCCTCAACCTGAATCTTGGTGTTGGCATCAGCATCAGTGATCGAATCGCTACTAAGGGCACCAAGACCAGTATCGACGTAAGAAGTAGTGGCGACCTTTGTTGAATTGTCGCTTGCTGACTGTGTAGTCGCAGTGGCTCCGTCCGTGATGCTTCCACCAACTGTCAGGTTGCCTGTCACAGTGACATCGTCGGGTAGTCCGACGGTTACAGCCGCTGTTTCTGAACCAGAACCGGAAACCTCAATCTCATTAGCGGTACCGGCAACGGTGGCAATGTAGTTACCAGAGGTATGAGTCCCAAGGGTCGCTGCGACCGTCAGGTCTACTGCGCCGTCTCCGGCGTCGTCATAAGCGGCTGTCAGGCCAACGTGGGTACCGTTCGTGGCGATCTGAGCACCCGTAATGTCTTGAACATTCTCCGTGATAAGAGCAAGATCAATCGCCCCATCACCCGCATCGTCATAGGTCGCGGTAATGCCGGTATGGCTGCCGTTGGTAGCCAACTGCGCGCCGGAAATGTCTTCAACGCTCTCGGTGATTAGGGCTAGATCGACAGCACCGTCACCGGCATCGTCGTAGGTAGCGGTAATACCAGTGTGTGATCCGTTGGTGGCCAACTGGGCACCGGACACATCCTGAGTTGCCTCAGTGAAGTCCGTGACTGCTGTCGAAGGAATGGCAATTGTCGTATTCGCTGCTACCGTCAACCGACCATAAGTATCAACCGTGTAACCGGGTACTTGGGTTGCACTCCCATAAGCAGCCGCAGAAACCCCAGAAACCGTGAGGGTTAGATCGATAGCACCGTCGCCAGCGTCGTCGTAAGTGGCACCGATCCCAGTGTGCGAACCATTGGTAGCCAACTGTGCGCCAGAAATATCTTGGACATTCTCTGTGACCAAGGCCAAGTCGATAGCACCGTCGCCAGCGTCGTCATAAGTGGCGGTAATGCCGGTGTGCGATCCGTTGGTGGCCAACTGTGCGCCGGAGATGTCCTGCACATTTTCTGTAACAAGAGCCAAGTCAATCGCACCATCACCGGCATCATCGTAAGCAGCAGTGATGCCGGTGTGGGTGCCATTGGTAGCGAGTTGTGCGCCAGAGACATCCTGTGTCGCTTCAGTAAAATCTGTAACTGCGGTCGAAGGAATAGCGATTGTCGTGTTAGCAGCAACAGTCAGACGGCCATAAGTATCAACCGTGTAACCGGGAACCTGTGTAGCACTGCCATACGCCGCTGCTGAAACCCCCGAAACAGTGAGCGTCAAGTCGATAGCGCCATCGCCAGCATCATCATAAGTGGCAGCGATCCCTGTATGCGAACCGTTAGTGGCTACCTGAGCGCCCGCAACGTCCTGAGTTGCCTCAGTGAAGTCTGTGACTGCCGTAGAAGGGATGGCAATTGTCGTATTCGATGCTGCCGTCAACCGACCATAAGTATCAACCGTGTAACCCGGTACTTGAGTCGCACTTCCGTAAGAGGCCGCAGAGGCGCCAGAAGCCGTGAGGGTTAGATCGATAGCACCGTCGCCAGCGTCGTCGTAAGTGGCACCGATTCCCGTATGTGAACCGTTGGTAGCAACCTGCGCCCCTGCTACATCCTGCGCGGCCTCCGTGAAATCAGTGACAGCCGTAGAAGGAATAGCAATAGTTGTATTAGCAGCAGCGGTCAAACGACCATAAGCATCCACGGTGTAACCGGGAACTGCCGTAGCACTACCGTAAGCGGCTGCCGAAACAGCCGTAGTCGCAAGATCAATATCATCAGCATTGACCACGATGCGAGCAACACCGGCTGTTCCAACATTGATCGTGTTGCCTGTGATGCTGACACCGGTACCGGCAGTGAACGCCTGCGTACCAGTGAACTGTGTGAAATCAACATCATGTGTTCCGACCGTGTGCGGATCGCTGGTTGAAGTAACCGTGAAACCCTGACCCGCGTTTGTGCTACCGGCAAGAGCGTAAACAGCATCCCCAGCCTTGATCTGACCAGTCGGAGTTCCATCGAAATCAACGGCGCGGGTCAGAAGCCAAACAGCCGAACCAGAAGCACCCTGAGCGGTCACATCATAAATACCGTTATGGGAAGCGGTTGCCTGATCTTGAACGAGAACACGATCACCAGTGGTGGCGTTCACCCCATCGACAATCAAACGAACCTGTGTTGCTGTAGTCAGAGTTGCCCCAACACCAGAAGAACCGTTGCTGTAGGACGGCGTATTAGGCAGAGCGGCAGCGGATGCCGTCTTGACCGCCTCATGCCAGTTGACGATGCTTTCCTGAGAAGCCCACGATACGCCGCCCGCAGCGGCACTATCGGCAACAAGCATCTGACCATTAGTTCCTACCGTAAGCACTCCGGGCGTGTTGTCTGCCGTGCCGACAATAAGGTCGCCCTTGGCGTCGATCAGGTATTGAGGAATGTCTCCCAAGCCGCCGTAACCAAGAGAAGTCCATGCAGTCGATCCGTCACCAATCTTGTAACGCTCATTATCAGACTCATACCCGAATTCCCCAACGGCAAGCGTGGGGTTATTAGAAGTCCAGTTCGCTGCCGTGTCTCTGCGAAATTGAATGATTGCTGCCATAACTATCCCCTAGTTCCCTGTGGAATCATTGCCATCAGCATTGATGTGATAACGAACCCAAGCCTCAGAAGTTCCACCATCAGCGACCGTGGTTGACTGCGAAACGACTTCCGTCCACGTTCCACTAGACCTGTAATAAAACTGATTATTCGTTGTGTCTATCGCAATAGTCCCATCAGCAGAAGTAGCCGAAGGCGCTCCATCGGTGGTCAAATTGATTACACCAGCAACAGCCTGTAAGGCATCATCCGTCTTCAACAGGTTTGCCGCTGAACGGTAAAGCGTGGCATCGCCACTTGCCGAACCGGAACTCCAAGTGATCTTGCCCCCGGCATCAATCTTGACCCGTGCCTCAGAATCCCCATTAACTTTTACACCAATTGCCTGAGTGGCGGCAGAGGCAAGTTCCTCCACAATGATGCCAGTTTTGAATTTCTGAGCCACGGCCTCAACCGTACCTTTCGTATAATTGGCTCCTCGAAGCCAAGTTTTTTAACCGGCCACAACCACCCGATAGGCGTTGCTGGCCGGAGCAGTAGAAAACGACACCGTGCAAGTATGCGTGTCGGTCCTTACAACATCAGCAATCACTGTGTCATAAGACGACATGTCATAAACTTGAACTGATACATCACGAGTGCCCAAACCGTGGGTAATCACGAACGATGTGGACGAAGCGTTGCCGACGCTCTCGGCAACAATCCGACTCAAAACTGGAGCGATGGTGCTTCGTGAAGAACCGGAACTGTCCCCAATAGCCAAGAAGGCATTAGTTCGGGCAAGAGCAGATGTTGTAGTACCAGTACCACCGTTGGCGATAGGAAGAGTTCCGGTTACACCACCAGAACCGCTTGCGGCCAAATCGGAAGCATCGGCTGAAAGAACACCCGCAGTAAAGGAAATACCAGTGCCAGCGATATCAGTCTTGATCGCCAAACCACTAGCAGTCGTCGCCAAACCAGCGACCGCACTATTCAGTTTGATCTGAAGGCTGTCAGACGAAGTTTCAATACCGCCAGAAGCAATCGTGTTGATCGACAGAACACCACTGGCAATTGCCAAACCATCGCCTGCCGCTGTAGAGGAAATCGAAAGAACACCACTGGTAAACGTAATACCGTCACCGGCAGTGCTGCTGGCGAGAGCAACATCGTTAGCGTTAATGGTGATCCCATCCCCACCACCGACATTAATAGTGTCATTGGTCTTGGTTAAACCAGCGCCAGCATCGATTTGCCCTGCACCAGAGAAATGCGAAAAGAGAAGATCGTCCGTATCTACCGTGTACGTCCCACCACCCGACTTGGCCTGAAGGACATGACCAGAGTTTGCATTAATCGTGCCACGTTCCACAAAGAAGAATGCACCAGCACTAACTTCTGAAGCAGGTGTTCCATCGAAATCAGTGGATCTTGTTGGGGCACCCGAAGCGTTTACCGTGTAAACACCATTTTCAGAGGAATCAGCCTGATCTTTAACCAGAATCCTATTTCCCGTTGCGAGTACAATTCCATCGACCGTGTCACCATTTTCAAAAGAACTAGCAAGAGTTCCCGCTGCCGTGGTCGCCGTAACAACTGATTCTTTTGGATCTAAACCAGCGGCCCTGTCGTCAACATAGCCCTTGTTCGCCGCATCGGAATCATTGGTCGGTGCTGCCAAACCAGTAACTTTTGCAACATTGACAGCGTTGCTGCCATCACGTTTCATAATCGTGGAGGCAGTATCGGCCTCAGTAGCGTTGTTGACTAAAGTGTAATGCGCCGTGGACATAAGCCCATCGGTAGAGCCATTGGCATTAGCAACGGCCAGCGCCGGAGCGCCCGCCGTCCCTGCCGTAACGGTCAATGCCGTAGTGCCAGACGAAACATTGGTTAGGATCTGTTTCCACGCAGAACCGTTATAAACCTTCAGAATATTGTTGGTTGAATCGAAAATCGTCCAACCCTCGAACTCTCCTGAACCGGGATCCCCGGCGGAGAACTGCATCTTCGCATTCTGAAGTTCATTTTGATTGATATTAAGATTGGTAACGAATTTTTGTGCCATGTTGACCCCGGGGCTACGTCAAATATGCCGATCCTGAAAATGCCGCAGAAAATGTCAGTGTAACCTGCGTTTCACTATCGTATTGTACCCCACCTATCACCACTGTGCCGGTAGAATCAACAACTGTTACAGACGGATGGCCTCCTAATGTATGCGCAACTGTCCAAGTCGTCGCTGCTGACCCTTGCGTATGGATATGCCGGTCTGAACCAGTCAAAGTAATATAAGCCGCTGGCCACGCCCCAGAAGCCTTCGGACCGTACAAACGGGATTCGCCACTTCCCGTCTGATGGATGTACCAGTTCCCTTCAGCACCAGTAGCAGCATTAGGTTCCGTACTACCAGTCAACAACCCGCCCTGCTGACCACCAGCAGTAGCAAGAATCTTCACATAAACTTTGTCCGGGGTAGCAGCGGACGTAGTGACGATATTCCGGAGTTCTTCAACTGTCACATTATAAGTAGTCATGTCGTCACATTCGCATCCAAATTAAAGTTACCTTGTAACAGTCTTTCTATTACGCCCGTACCGCCAACTAACTCTAAATCATATATGCCACTGAACTGTAACGCCGCAGTGTCCGCAGCACTTATCGTCAAACTTACCGTTCCCGTATTCGGCGTAACCACAATCCGACCATTTTCCGTGGTCAATTCGATTAAAGAGGTAGATGCTTCCAAATCCTTACGCACCTGCATGCGGGCCGTGAAACCCGCCAAACTCCTAATAGAGTCATCAAAGTTCGTTACTTCTATATCGCGAGTGAAAGTAGAACCCTGCTCACAAGTGAAATGATAGATACCGGCGGGCATTTAAATACGCTCCAGAGATAGTTTACAAAATTTAAACCGCTCTCCAATTACTTCCCCCTCCAGAGAGTCTACATCACTCATCGCCACCACCCGGATTAAACTTAGGGTTATAAAATTGGTCATCAAAAAACTTGTGACCATACTGCAATAAGCCAAACACCGTCCACGGAGTAGTAGTCGGGCCGGTGGAGACCAGCAACGACGTACCTTCATCAGTTAGAATTTCCGCTATAACAACGTAGTCTTTAACAACAACAGGCAGGTCTTCAAACTTATCTGCAACTTCAGAATCTACCAGTTGTTTACCGGGGTCTTGAACGGGTTCTTCCATTCCCCAATACTAACCCATAGGACATTTCCCAGCATCAGCCTCACGCTGATGCTTGCGATAAAGACCCTTTCTTGAAAAAACACCGATACCATTTTGGCTGACCCCACGATGTACCCCAACATTGTGCATGGCAGCGTCACCTAAAAGGATCTTGCCCACCTGATCCTTTCTATTAAATGGAATCAACTGGTAAATGGGAGTTCCACCCTTGACGATGAAAGACTCCTCCGACATCACACGAATCACAACATGCAAATTATGATAGAAATCGGTATGAATAATGGCAGGTAACACTTGATACCGTGGATCAGGTTCATACGCCACCGGCAAAGCCAGCATGGAATAGCCGGGGGCAGTTTTAAATAGGTACGGGTTAACGATTTTAGGATACGAAGATTCTGGTCGATCCCGCCCTTCGTTGATAAGGGCACCCTGCGCCAAGGAGTATCCAAAGCGTTCTATTCTAAAACTTTCATCACTTGTCCTCGCCGACATCTCTTTCATTCCGACTGGGAAGAACTCCACATCACACCACAGGGGCACCGTTATTCCCAAAGATAGATAATCTTGAATCCCCTTACAGGAAAGCATGGTTCCCGGCGCGTCTTTAGGCATATTCTGCCACCAGTCAGGCCAACCCTCGGAATTCAAATATGGAGGTTGATCAATCAACCGATTGTCACTCGGGACAATCAACAATTCTCCGGGCTTGACCTTGGGCCAATCCCCGTAGGATCTAACTTTGCTGAAGTTCTTTAAGCGTTTGAGCATGATCTTTCAACGGTCTCGAAGTTTTTCTTTCTTTCATCATCCAAAGAAAGTTGTCTATTCTCTCCTCTAATCCTAGCGCAGCAATAGCATCGGATCCAGACTGGGGGTTCAAAACCCCCTGCCCTTGTGCGACATGATAAAAGTGTGGAGTTTTAAATAAATACCATGGGCCTTGAAGATCGGTTCCTTCTGGAACTCGCTCTGACCATACCCCTAACAAATGTTCCAAACTTTCTGGAATCGGAGTCTGTTTCTGTGCAGCCCAAAAAGGAGTATCTTCTCGATCGCTTACATAATGCAATCTAATCATGTCGCGAATATTCAACATCATACCCTCAAACATGCGATTGTATTCTTTTATGCTATAAGCATTACCTTTACGGAATGGTGCCAGCAAACCAACCAAGGCATAAGATTGTTGAATCGTCGCTCCTATTGACGTTGCCTCAAGTGGTTCGACAAACGAACCGGCCAAACCGACTGCCACACAATTCCCAATCCAAACTTTATCCAAGTAGCCCGGATCGAATTGAAAATGCCGGTAATCGCCAATGTCTGAATGTAGCAAATCCTCCATTTCCGTTACAGCCTGTTCCTCTGAACAAAATTCTGATGAATAGACATAGCCCATGCCGCGAGCCGCCTGTGTCGGGATCTCCCACGACCAACCATTATCCATGGCTATCGCTCTTGTGTAGGGTCGAATCTCTCCATTTGGATCTGATTCGGTACGAAACGCTATTGCTGAATCGGTCAGCAAGTATTTACTGAAAGAATTCCATTTAGTCCCCGGCAAGTGAGACATCAACACCCTGTTAAATCCAGATGCATCAATCCAAAAATCCGCCTCAACAAGATCATCCTTGCCTTCGATACGGATACTTTCTATCCATTCCGAATCAGACAACTCCACATCGACAACCTTGCCCTCCACAAACCGAATGTTTCTCTTTTTGCATTTCCGCACGAAGAACTCATTCAACTTATGGGTATCAAAATGAAACTGGTTTACACTTCTGTGGGGATCAATAGCCGGGACAAGATTTTCCTTAAAACCATGATGTGACGTAGCATCACTCAACAGTTCCCCTCTAGCCAACAAAGCGGCATACACGGCGTTCACTTCCAACACGCGCGGGGAATCATTTCCCAATCCACTAACAGCATGGAAATACTCAGGGATACCGGTAGTCCACCCCTCAAATCGTATTCCCCTCTTGTGAGTGCCGAGCGTGGCGGTTAGCAATTCGGATGTTTGGATTTTGAGGAAGTCCATATACCCCCTCCAGTGTTCCGTGGATCCCTCCCCTACTCCTATTGTTCCGATCTCATCTGATTTAACAATAGTTATTTCGTATTTCGGAAACGCCCGCCTAAGCAAAAGGGCGATTATTAATCCGGCATTTCCACCACCGACTATTACAACACGCCTTCTAACAATGGTTTCATCATCCATATCAAACATACCAAGTGACTATTGAATATTTAGTTCCACTATCTATTGGATGTGCTATATGGGAATATGCGAAACCAGATGGAAACACAACGGCTTTACCCGCTTTAGGAGATACGCTTAATCCGTGATATGGAAATTCTAAATTTCCACCTTCAAAATCATCATTCAAAAAACACACCAAACTCAACACCCGCATATTCTTGGGGTCGTGGTCATGGTGCATCATGTACTCGGCAGTATTCTCGTACCTGAGAACTTGGAATCCCTCATCCCTATTTAGTTTGAGATCGTGTACGGCTCGATAGTCATGGACAATCATGTCTACATTTTTAACAAAGTCCGATAACACATCTCTCAAAGTTTCATAACCCTCATCAGATCGCCGACGCACTCTTTCCAAGTTGCTCTCTACGCTCAATCTGGCTTCAACCTTGTGCGTGCCGGGCTGGTTCTTGATTTGAACCATGGAGCGAGTCCATGGGCAAACAGAGTATTCCAACTCCGCTGCGATCTTCACTTCTTCTAGCAGCAGGTGGGCATCTGGATAGAAATCTTCGTACACGCAAACTGCTGGTGCTGGGTTTGAAACTTTCATAGCCATCCAACTTCATTATTATGTTTTCCAAAAGTTGTAGGCATATTACCACCCGGGAAAGACTCACCTAAGAGTTTCCCTTGGCAGAAGCAGGTTAAATTGATTAACCTGTATCCCGCTTCTATGGGATCTACATAATGAGAATACGCGAAATTCGCTGGATAAATGGAGATGCTGCCTTTCGGGGGGATGCAACTAATATCGAAGTATGGAAAATGAAACTCCCCTCCAATGTATTCATGCTCGCCGGGTTCTTCGTTTTCCGAGTGATCGTTTAAAGCCATCGTTGCTACCAGTACCCGCGTTTGAGCCACCTCCAATTGGTCGTGGTGAGAACTAACACTGTTATCTGAATGTGGGCCAAGTGATGCGCCGGGGTAGTAATACAGGAGACGATTTGATTCTTGCCATTGGATGTCATTTATCGCGCAAGGATACGCGTCTAAATATTCGATAAGGCATTTCATTAATTGTTGTTGGATATATATTGCGAATTCATCTTCCTTGGAATCAGCCCATCCGCCCGGATAATCGAAAGCCCCAACGCGAATAGGTCCGAATCTTTCATGTTCCGCTGATCGACCTAAATAATCTGGATCAGGATTCCACGACATTTCCCGCTGATCGTTGTAACGAGCAATAAAACAATCTAGGGCTTGTGCTGGATCAACCTCAAACGCGTTTTCCCAATAACCTAAACAAGGAGCGAGTTCTTCCACTAGTCTGTCACTTGCGCTAAAATATATATCTTCGTTCCCGAAGTGCTCACCCTAGATCGATGCTCCGTATACCAAGTCGTGGGCATCACTAGCAACTCGCCTTCCTTCGGCTTGTACTTCACCCGCTCCCCATCGGCGTCGCGAATGTATTTGAACTCCAATTCACCACCTTGGTAATCGTCATTTACATAGAATAGGTATGTTCCTGATCTGCCATTCCTCCGAACATCTTGATGCCAATCAAATAAACCAGACTCTTCTGGATACACCAACAATTCATAACCACACGATTTAGAAAAATTGTATTTCAAATCTAAATCTTGATAAAATATGGCTTGCATCTCGTTGAAAGAATCGTAGACAAGGTCGTGTATGATCTTATAATCACCAGAAAGATTTAATAGATTATTGCCAGCGGTGAAACAGTGGCGATAATCAGTATTTACAAATGGATCCTTTTTCGTGGGATCTGGGTACATCTTAGAAAGTTTCCAATAATCATTTTCTGAGCCATCAAAATATTTGTCCACATACTCTTTGCATAATCTACTAAGCGCTTTAGCGGCAGTTACATTAAAAATGTAAACACCGGGAAAGATTTCTTTAACCCTATCCGTTTCCGCCAACGTCAAAGTAATCTGAGACATGGCTACTTCCTATAGGCTACAAAATTGAAAGTCTCAACTTTTTCACCATGATGCAAAATGGTTCCCTCATACTTCCCAAAATTTGAAATCACGAATGCCCACCTAACAGAATGCTTCATCGCTGCCTGAGGACGCAAACCCTCACAACACAACACCTTTTGACGCTTTTCAACAAGGTTCAATACCAGTCCTGATCTCAAATCTTCAAACTCGTTCAAATAATTAACTATTTGATGAAAACCAACTCGCGCCATAGGGAACTTAACCCCCAATTTTGTGTGTTCTGGAATAGCCACCACCCCCGCCCGTTGCGGCAAATCTCCCACTCCCCCGTGCTGAACGGGAATCTCCAACATTTCAATCATGGATGCGTAGTCTCCTACATCTTCTTCCAAGGGAACATAGAAATGATGTTTCATTAGATGTTGGCTGTATCTAGCGCAATCAGTGTTCCGTTTACTCCAGTATTGAAAGAATAGCCCGGCGTGCCAGCATCTCTGGTGACCACAATCAGCAATCCGCCGCCGCCACGGCCACCGCGTTGACCGGTGTAACCGGTTCCACCAGCACCCCCCACATACGTTTGAGCAGCCACATGCGCCGATTGGGGCGAACCCTCTGTAGTCGCATCATGGGCCGGATTATGGCCTTCAAACCCGGGCGTATAGGCATCATGGGCCGGAACACCCGCATTGTGGCCTTCATTTCCGGGCGTATAGGCGTCATGGGCCGGTGTGCCCCCTGCGTGGGCTTCATTACCGGGTGCGGTTGAATCGGACGCCGCAGTAAAGGCATCATGTGCCGGTGTGCCCCCATCGTGGGCTTCGGTGCCGGGTGCATAAGAGTCGTGCGCTGGATAGGCTTGATGATGAAATGATGGTACTGGCGGATTCGTATGATCAGCATACACCTGCTCGAATACTCCCGGTGGACCCGCTGGAACGAAATGATGGTTCTGCACCGGGTTGCCCGGATTGAAACCCGTTGGATTCTGCACCGTATAACCATCCGTATGGGATTCCACTCCGGGCGTATAGGCATCATGGGCCGGAGCGCCCCCATCGTGGGCTTCTACAGGCGGTGCGTGGTGTTCGGCTCCGGCCGTGTAAGCATCATGCGCAGCAACACCTCCATCGTGGGCTTCAGACCCCGCTGTATAGGCGTCATGCGCAGCAACACCTCCATCGTGGGCTTCGTTACCCTGCGTGTACGAATCATGCGCTGGATTATGGGCTTCATTATTTGGACCTTCGTGATGATTTGTACTAGCAGGAGCATGGTAAGAAGGTGCAGTTGAACCCGGCGAACCAGCCGAACCAGCCCCTCCTCCACCGCCCTCACAATAAATTCCACCAGTACCAGCGATAACCCGTGCTGAAAGCATCACCACGGCGCCACCACGACCACCACCACCTCCCGCACCACCACTACCCGCTGAACCCTTCCCACCGGCAGCACCAACCGTGTTGGCGTTGGGGGGATAAGACCCCGCCGCCCCGGCTCCACCAGCCCCAGCAGCCCCTGTACCTCCGCCCGCACCACCCTTACCACGGATGAAATCGGACCCACGCTGCTGATAGGCGTTGATGGCAGCGCGTAGATCATAAAAGTCAGATGTGGAAACTCCCACCGAACTCGTCACGCTGCCGGTTCCAGTGAACGTATACCCAGATACATAACCGTCAGGTTCACCAGCGCCGCCCAAACCATCAACAACGCTAACCCCAGCAGCCACAGTTCCAGATAAAGAACCGACGCCGATACTGCCGACGGATTCTTTGACACCAAAATCACCATTCAATGTCAACGTGTTCTTCACGAACACCCGCCATCCGTTGGGATTCAAAGTTTTACCAGCATCAATAATCAGATTGCTGTAATACATGTCTTCGCTGAGACTTGTATCAGCAGAAATGGTTACATCGCCGTCTTCGCCATTACCGAAGACCATCTCACCATCGAACTGGATATCTCCAAACTCCGGTTCGGGCAAAGCCGCGTACACATAAGGAAGGAGATCCTTGTCCCGACGAACGTCCTGATCGTAGCGGGCCTCAGCCATCAGTCTGCCTCAAGGAAGGAAGTCGTCCCCGCTGATCCCGTTCCAGCACCAGCGGCACTAAGCGTATACGAATGAGTTTTATCTGAAGAAATCAGAATCACCACACCACCACCAGCGTTACCGGCAGCCGTAGCCACAACGCTCCCGGCACCCGACAGATACCGCGCTGCGACGACTACCACACCGCCACCATAGTTGGTGCCGTCACCGGCACCGCCTTTCAAAAGGTTGATGGTCCCATTGCTGGGATCAAACGAGTAGCCGTCAACTGCATTCAAAGGATTCCGATACCACTTCGACCCACCCAATGCGGCAGTAGGAGCAGTCACCGTATAACTTGTTGAAGCCCCACCCAACGAGTTCGTCACGTTAGCGTTCTGAGTTCCGATCCCCAGCGAACCTTGTGCGGCAGGCCCAGCGGCCATTCCCAACGTTCCATTTAGATACAGATTCCGTTGAACAAACACCTTGTATCCGGCAGTTGTCAGAGTGATGCCAGAATTTATCGTCAAATCCAGATAGTACATATCCGCAGTCAACGAAGTATTAGTGCTGATAGTTACAACAGCGTCTTCACCGCTCCCGAAAATATGCGATGGCGAATCATAGAAATCCGCTAAAGCATCAGGAGCGCCTATTCGGACCAGCCGCCCCATTGTTACGCCTCCTGAATACCGAAAGAATGAATCGTTACGGCGCTAGCCACACTCGCAGAACCAGATATGAAATCTCCGGTCGCCATAACTGCGGACATGTTCACAAAAATCGTAGACTTTGAGTCAACTGGAACATCATATAGCACGGCATTCGCCACACCAGCCGCTCCTCCACTGGGCACTAAATAAAGTGAAACTGTTCGATTGGTTGCCGTTGTATTACACAATGCCACCTGTTTTAGGATCGTCGTCGTAGCGCCCGGAACCGTATACAGGGTCGCGGCCGAGGTGCCCAACTGCGACGCCGCATGCAACTTCGTTTGAGTCATTGCCATTAGATAGTAACCTCCATATGGACCATTATCTCCAAATCACTAAGCGCACCACTAGTAGTTGTTAAACCCGTATCGGTGGCATAACTATACGATAGAATCTTATCTTCAACAGCAGCAGAAGTCATAACAGACGTATCGTTATTAGCAAACGCCTCACCGGACGACTGAACAGCGGCGAGTCCCACACTGTCCAACGTTAATGTGCCAGCGATTGTTACATCATTGGGAAGTCCCACTGTCGCCGCACCCGACGCTGTGGACACTTCGACTTCATTAGCCGTTCCCCCAACACTCAAAACAACATCAGACCACGCCAAACCAGTACCCGCCGTGGAATCCGCAGACAATACCTGATTATTGGTACCAACCCCCAACCTGATCGGCGTATTAGCCGCCGAAGCAGCATAGATATCACCCTTGGTAGTCAGGGTAGTTCCACGAACCTCAGTACCATCGATCACCAAAACCCATGTTGAATCGTTGGTGGAATAAACCTTCAACGAATTGTCGGTAGAGTTGTAATGGAAAAATCCGGCTGTGGTTCCCGAGGCGGCACTGCTGCTTTCTGACCATCCAGCGGAGTTCGTGTTGAGATTTGTGAAGGCATCATTGAATTGGACGCGCGTAAATGAATCCAAACTGGATGACCAGTTCGGCAACGAACCAAATCTGTTTCCGTAGGTGATAGTCATAGCGTTGCTCCTAGATAGATACTACACTTTAAATGGGTAGTGTTATCCGCACTCTTTCCATATCTGCCGCCGACATGGCCTCTTTAAACACTGCGAAGTGGTTAAATTGCCAACCCGGCTCGTCATCTGTGTGAACAATAACATTCGCGTCAGAACTGCCTACACGGGAAGCCAAACTACCAACCGTGGTATCCGTCACATCCTGAACTTTGGTTCCATTCGCATACATAATAAACTTGCTATTGGGGACATCTCGAACAAGCCCGATATGGTTCCACTGTCCGATGCGCGAAGAATCATCCCAAGTCACACTTACCGTCCCCCCGGTAGACGAAGATGAATCATACTGTTCCGTGAGGACCCCGATTACATCGTCACCGTTGAACTTCAACATGAAGTTTGGATGTTTGAATACGAAATCATCATTTCCACTGTCAGTTTTGAACCGACGATAGTGAAATGAAACACTTAATGCCGTATCTCGCCCGATCGTCAGATTGGGAGCCATTGCTCCCCCCTCACGATTCAACTGGAATAAATCCCTGTCAACAATCGCAGAGTGCTCATATGCATCAGCGGCCTCCCATGCACGATTGATGGTCCATGTTCCGCCTGTCGCATCAGTTCCAGTGCTTGTCGTCGTCGTATGCGTCAACGCAATGCTAGGCAAAAATGTGTAGGTCTTAGTCCCAACGGCAGCGATCTGAGTGATCTGTTTGCCTCCATATGTTCCGGCATTCCAAGTAATCGTGGTTACACCCGTTCCGGTGCCCGTGGCCGTCGTGGAGTCCGTATAGGTGACGGTCCAGTTGTAGGTGTCACTGTCCATTCCGGATACCACGATGCTGTCACCGGAACTGCTTTGGTTGCCCAAATATAAATAGTCGGTTCCCGTATGAGGCAAACCTATCCAATTGGAAACAGGTAGGGGACTTGCCTCATATTGTATGGTGTAAGCCACATCTGTGTTGAGGGTAGCGCTCTGAGTGAATGTATCCACTCCGTCATACAACGTGGGAGTAGTCGTACTACTACTTGTCATATTCAAATCTATGCATGTTGACAAAATGAAACCAGCATATTGACTATCTAGCATTCCATCATTCACAATAGCCCGATAGCCAACAACCCCGTTCTCACCGTGGTTCACTTGAAACCACTGCGCTGTAAACGAAGTAGAGAAAACATTTGGAGAAGACTGCGATGCCGTAGTGATCAGATGGGAGGTGGGATGACATACATCAATCAATGACGGACCGACATAGAACTTCGTCGTTGACGCACCGACGGCAAACCGTACCCAACGATCCCCTGCGGTAGTGAAATCGTATTCAGCAGAATGAGTTGAGGAACTGTAGACATCCGATGTAACAATTCCCGACGCCCCAGTCAGATATTTGAGAATGCCAGACGATGCATCAATTGTGCAAGCCCTGTAATCGGCATTGCCAGAAGTCCCCTGCTGGAACAAGATAAGATCAGAACTATTACCGTAACTAACATCACTGATATGGAACAAGTAGTCACAATCTGTTCCCGTGAGACCTGTTGAAACCGTTGCGGATTGCATGTAAGCCTTCGACCCAGTGACACCACTCGGATAGAAAGAAAATCCCGTGCTGTACCGTGATCCAGCAATGATTCCGTAACGAGAATCCTTAGGATCAATCGCTGTACCCGCCGTCACCAATGAAACATGCCTACCCGAACCAGTTACATCTGGCACGGCCGCACAGGCACTATCTCCAAACTTGAAAACAGTGTCATCATTGGCTGCGACCCCAGCACCCGGCACGTTCTTCTCTAGAATATCCTTTGCTTCAAAAGCGAACACCCCAGCGTCCCGCGGCTTACCGGACTGTGTGCCGATAACACCCATGGAAAGTGTTGGGTTCATTTCCGTTTCGACACGAATCCCATCCGGATCTGGATCTACTTCCGTATCAAACACATACTTGACCAAAAGCGGAGATTCCCGATCATGCGTTTTTATCCTGTGGAAATAATTGTCCGGTGTGGTTGTATCTAGAATCGTTTTCAAATATTTCCGCATCCGATACGGTTTACCGGTATTCAAACCATTAAAAGCATTCTCGATTTGATCTCGATACGATTGAATATCCTCGTAGGAGGCTGATCTAACCTTCGCCCATTGAGCGGAGTCACTAGCAACGTCTTCGTTGTCAACTAGGTCTATCTTTTGCCACGTTGTTGAATCAGTGGATTCAATCCATCCGGGGAGCGACAGCCACATACTCATACCCGTAAATGGATTGATTAGTTCAACCCCAACCATTTGAGCCAACCATCTAAGATTATCTTTATGAATTTGTTGAGGATCCGTTAACGCTGACTTGCTTTCGGTATTTGTTATCGAATCAGTTGACCTTCTATAATTCCAAGTTCTTGTTTCTTCACCGATAATAATTCCAGTGGCATAAGCCGCTGACATCAACTTCTTCAAAATCCGCACATGATTCTGAGATCCATTATCTAGATTCCCGTCAGCATTTCTAAGAAACTCAGGAAGTAAATCATATGAATTATTCAATGTAATATTCGAAAGCATCAATGACCAATCCACAGCGAACACATCCGACAAAGCAAATGCCTGATTTGCAGCAGTCGCAGCATCAATCGAAAAAATCAACCTAGCGTAGTTGGCGTCGGACGGAACCCAAAACTGTTTCAGACCATGATCCGGTGATCCTTCTCGAAAACCAAACTTCATAGCGGCCACAGATAAAGAAGTCCCTAAAGCATACGTTTTAGTAGCGTCGGCTGGAAGTTCATACGCAACTCCATGGATATCTGTTGATGAAACCCATGCCCCATCAACCACCTTTTCCCCAACCGGACCTATCGAACTGCCTCCTCCGGCAACCGTGACAGTGAAATATTCAATCTTCAATGTTGCCGTTTTTTCTGCATAGGCAGAACCAATAGTAATAATTCCATTTGTTCCGTAACTCTTTGTATAATCAACAGGGAACAAAGGAGATATAACTTTCACCACCCCAGCAGCCGAAGAGGTAACTAGTAGGCCATCTTTCCCTACCCCGCTTCCCAATTTCGTTTCCTGATAGCCTAAAGAAGCAGTAGTACGAAGTGTTGCATTTGTCGCTGACCAAAGAGAAGAATTAAATACAACTCCGTTTGATTCCAATAGGTTAATGGGGTCAGCCATTTTACGAAACCGTAATAGTCAAAGTACTTGGATAGGTCAACATTCCCAAACGGTTCATACGAATATCGCCAGTTAAACCACCAGTACCATCAGTGACATTGGAAGCCAACACTTCTGCACGAACAGCGGTCGAAGTTTGAACAAATGAAATCGAATCAGTTCCGATCGTTCCAGCAGCACTACAAGAAAATCCCTTACTACCATTAGTCGTGCCAGCAGTTACCCAGACAAACTTGTCAACTACCATCTCATTAGTAGTATCTGCATCAGTGCTCCTAGTTAGAACCCAATTGCTGGAACCATCACCAACCGTTGTAACCTCGTAGACACCGTTTTGGAGTGCTGCCGTCTGATCCTTGATTAAAACACGATCACCCGAACTCGGTGTTTGACCATCTGTCGCAAACGCCGCCTGCGTTGAATTGTTGGTTAGCGTCGCCCCAACACCTACCGTTCCATTGGCATAATCAGCCGACAGATTAGCCGTAGACGCTGCCACCACTGCTTCCTCCGGCAACGACAACGTGACACTCTTAACGTAATCAATGCCAGTTACATTATCCAACAAACTAATCACTTCGTTCTTGCGAACAACCCTGCTCCAATCCCACGCGTCAGAGTCAAAATATTTTTCCAATACTGTTTGAACCGCACCAGAAACCGTTCCCGAAGCAGCAGTAGACAGTTTGAATACCTCGCAAGTAACACCAATCCCTACAAGTTCCGCATTATGAACTTCAACAATCAGACCCGTACCAGTCTTACTAGCCACGGCAGTTGAAATCGTAGAAACATTCGCTGCCGATACTGTGGCATCTTCGATGGATCTTGGGTAGCCGTTAACATTTTCCCCGGCAACAGACAACAACACATACCCGTTATGTATCCCACCCCCAGTGACCAGATCCCTGTCGGAAAACCGACGCGTGTTGTATGCCTTGGCCCGAAACACCGATCCCACATAGGTGGCGAGAACGTGAGAAGCCAACTGTTGCTCGGTCGCTAAAACCGAAGA
>Ga0302120_10000479_pt1 | contig 18056 bp, 37 predicted proteins | sample AG5_Bottom_MG_FD_203118 | JGI IMG/M metagenome (GOLD analysis project Ga0302120, IMG submission 203118) | Marine microbial communities from Western Arctic Ocean, Canada - AG5_Bottom | ecosystem: Environmental > Aquatic > Marine > Oceanic | place: Canada: Western Arctic Ocean | collected 2017-10-01 | reverse complement strand
ACTAAACCCTATAATTAAAGTAAGAGAATATTTCCAAAATGGGAAATTACAAAGAATTGAAGAAATAGAAGTAAAACATGTCTATAGTTATAATAGTGGATATGTAAGAATTGATTGTAATGATAGAATTTACCAAATAAACAAAGTAAGAAAAGTTTATGATTGTAGTGAAGATTCTCCTAAAATACCACATGGAAATTATGATTATAGAAATGAAAGAATATTAATACTTAATCCTCAAGAAAGATTTAATTACTTAGTAAGTTGGGTAGAAAGATTCTACAAAAGAAATACGAACTAAATGCGAATAGAAATGGATAATATTAATGTAAGTAAAAATAATAGAAATTATGAATTATAGAAATGTAAAATTTGAATTTGTCGAGTGGAAAACTTGGAATGGTATAAATGCCTCAGGTTATCACTGTGAAGACAAGAAACTATTAGAAGGATTAAATACTGTATCTTTCGGTGCTAAAACTATCATTGAAATGCAAGATTTAATTGACGAATATGTAGATAATCGAGTGGAAAATCTGGAATCTCAAGCTTTAGAAGATAGAGCAATGGATGAATTTATGGCGAAAGTATGACTAATTCTATAAATAAGAAATTTTACCTTTCTCATATAGATAATATATATAAAGAACTACAATTAATAAATGAATTTCACTCTGATTTTCATCCTACTGTAGAATCTGAATTAAGAAAAACTAAATTAATAAAAATATTAGAGAATATAATGTATGAAAACACAATCCAAATTTAAGCACACCAAAGTACTTACTATAACTAATCGGGAAATAGAAATGATTCAAGATGAATGGAATAGAAGGTATAATGCAGAAGTGTCTTCGTGGATAAGTAATCAATACTAATTTACAACTTTAAGTTCCACTTGTTTCTATAAGTATAAAAATGCGAACAAGTAATATGCGAAAGTAACTCAATTGGTAGAGTATCACCCTTCCAAGGTGAATGTTGTGAGTTCGAGCCTCATCTTTCGCTCTAATCTTAATTTAATAAAATGAAAAATAACAGAAAAATGACGGAATTACAAAAAACTAATCTTTTATTAGTAATAACTGTAATAATAGTACTTTCAAGTGTAATTACAAACTAAACACTGTGAAAGAAGTAATACTAACAATTGTACTCTTAATATGTTTTTATATTTGGGTATTTAAAATAGCGGATAAATTTGAGTAAATTTTTATGGAAGTAAATAATATGCAAGAACTACTGAAATATGTAGAGAAAAAAAGGAGGAGGCAAGCCCACCAACATTATGAAGTGGCCAAAATACACGGTCCTTGTAGTGGAATGGGTAATAAAAGGTATAAAGTGCCTCAAAAAAGTAATTTTAGAAAATCAAAATCATTTTCTTATACAGGTAGATGGTTATAACGAACTAAATACGAATAAGAATGGATAATATAATAAAGAATTAAAAACTATATAAAATGATGTATAAACACCCAAAAACCGGTAAATCAATGAAATTTGTAAGTCAAGCAGACTTTTATAATTTTATGTTCGGTAAAGAATTTATGAATTCACCTATAAAAGGAACAGTTCAAGAATATAACTATATGAAAAGTAAAATAAATAAATAAATAATATGAAATTAAACGGATTTGAAAATTATATTATTACTGAAGCAGTAAATAATTATAAAGAATCAGCGGAAACTGAAATAGCAGAGATGGAAAAAACAGGTAAAAGACCTATAATAGCATCAGGTTACTACACTCAGGTGTGTAAAGATTTGCTTTATAAGATAGATAGATTAACTCTATCGTCTTATATTAAAGAAAGAAATAAAGAAAATCCAGTGAAAAAACTAGATAAATATTATGAGTAAAATGAAAGAATTAAATATGGTGGCAACTGATATAGTTGATTTGGTAGAAGACCAAATAGACTATGCAATTGAATGGCAAGTTGATGGTACTGAAATTGAAGAATTAGAAGGCAATGATTACCATAGTGCTATAGAACATATTAGACGAGAAGTAGTAAGACAATTACATACTAAATACGAATCCTAACGGATAATATAATTGTTAGACGAGTAGCTTAATTAGGGGAAACCACATAAGTGAATTGCTAACAAAGTGGGTAAAGCGGAGCACTACAGATTAATTTCTGCAAGAGGAAGCAAGCCCATTAAAACAAGAATGTCTGGAAGCCGAAAGGTAGAAAGAGAGTATAAACAGATAAAGTAGTATAAATCCTAAAAATTTCTAGAATAGGTATCTGCAACATTCCAGTTCTCTCCGTCTTGTTTTCAGGGGGTGATAAGGTAAGACCGAGACCGGGTGTAGACATTGAAATACATGGTACCTAATCATGGTAACGGCGGTTCGATTCCGCCCACCTCCACAAACTTAATACATAATCAGTCAGGAAAACTTGTAGATAGCCTTAAAAAGCTGTAGAGTGGAAAGGTGATATAAACAGAATCTAAGCATACTCGAGTTAGTGGATTCCTTCCTGTTTCATCCGGTTATGTATATTAAGTCTAGTAGTTCAATTGGTAGAACGCTTGCCTGTCACGTAAGAGGTTGCCGGTTCAAATCCGGTCTAGACTGCATAAAGAAATTCGCGGCGTGGAGCAGTGGTCAGCTCGTCGGGTTCATATCCCGAAGGTCAGTGGTTCGAATCCACTCGCCGCAACTATGGAACAACCAAATGCGAAAAAACACTTTATAGTATCTATTCTGAAAAGTATAGTAAGAATAGGTGGATATATGTTACTGCCTTTTAATATTGTAGTAGCGTGTATTGTACTGATTATCAGCGAGATAATTGGAATAATAGAAGAAACAGTATAACAAATTAAATATAATAAATAAATTATGAAAATCAAATCGATTTACCAAAGATTAAAACCAGAAATCAAAAAAAATCTGGTAATTAGCGCAAAGAAATATTCTTCCGCTAAAAGAATTAGATACACTTTAATGTCAAAAACTATGTGGTGTGATCTTACTGCTGGCGACATTAGTACTTTAATAGTATATAGTGATATATCAACTTACGAGGCACCATATGGACTTGCTTTATACGGAGATAATATTATAGAGGAATTATAATGACGTTAAACGAAAAAGCATTTAGTAAAATCTACGCTAAAATAAAAGCGTTAGAAAATGAAATTAAATCAGACACCCAAAATATAGAAGATGGTTTGGCCATCAAATTTGTACCTTTGGAACTACATAAAAGCGTTCTCGACTATAAGAAAAAGGAGAAAAGGCTTTATGAATATATATTAAAATTAATTAAAAAAGAAAAAAATGGCAAATATGAGTTATTGCAGATTTGAAAACACTGCACGAGCAATGGAAGATTGTATAAACGCTATACAAGAAAATGAATGTAAGGATTTAAGTACATACGAAGTTAATGGCTTAGCAGATTTACAACTATTAGCACAAGATATTGTAGCAATGCAAGATGAAATTGGTGATATAATAGATAATAATAAATGGAGACACCATGAGCACTAGAAATTTAACAATGGTCGTTGACCGCGTTTGGGCTAAAAAGTCCGATTTAGGTTTTGCTCGTGATCCGAGTGAAGTCTCAAAACAAAGTTTAGTTAACATGTATCTACACCATGATGGTTATCCACAATGGCAAGGAGTACAATTAGCTGAATGGTGTAATGTTAATAATACCCAAGATGGCCCCAAATTGGCGGCTAAATTGGTACATGACCATTACTATGACAGTTGCTACCTATATTCCAATATGGAAAATATAGACCATCAGTATACTTATATTATCTGGACAGGTAAAAAAGATATTTGGATTAGTTGTTACGATAGATATAGTAACAAATGTATTTTTGTTCATGAACCCGACACTATTATTAAGAAGTATTGGGACGATATGGAATACACTAATTTTGCTGGTGGCGAAACAAGATATATGAAAAGTAACCATGAAGATATAAAATATCACAGTAAAAAGTTACTAAAATTATTAAGTCATTTTTCAAACTAAACATTAAATTAAATAAATAATAAAATGAAAGAAAATAAAAAAAAATTACCTAAATGGTTCAATGGAACAATATATGAGAAAGGCGATACAGTAACAAACCCTTTTTCAGGCGAAGAATACAAACTAACAAACTTAGAACTGAGTATGTATGATTTTATACAAGGTGCACAACTTATGTTTGCAATTCATCAAGAAAAACAACCTAACAGACCTCTAGATAAAGATATTGTAGATTGTTTTGAAAAAGCACTTAGCTGGTTTAGAAGACATAACGTTAAAGCCTATATGGTTTTATTAGATTAATATTATGAATAAAAGAGAAAAAGTACTAAGTTATTACGGAGCTGAATTGTTCGATGAATGGACTAATGAAGCAACTTTTGTAATGGAGGTCAGTTATACGGCTGATGATTATGATATATTTTGGTGCCATTCAGCAGAAGAGCTTTGGCCCAATGTAGGAGAAGACCTATTCTATTATGTTGAAAATACACTTGACGTATTTATTGACAATTTAAAAGCAGGTGAATCTATTTATATTTGTGAAGAGATTTACGACGGAATATATGTGGATGATATATTTGATGAAATATATGCAGAAATGGAAAAAGATGGAGAAGTAATAAAAGACCCAGAAACAGGTCAAATTATAATTGTTACAGACTAAATACGATATAAAATGGATAATAATAATATGTTTAAAGAAGACCAAATCGTGGATATAGGAAACCTTACAGGTGGCGTTAAGTCACATATGGACGGTGAAAAACACACGTTAAAAGAAATGTTAGAAAGAATAGAAGAACTAGAAAGTATAGTATCTGAAATGTCTTATTTTCTAAATAACCCTAGAAAATTCAATCAATGACAGAGGAAGAATACAGAGAACTATATAATAGAATTAAAGGGGATTTATATGATGAATTTATAAACCCTGAAACTGCTGATTATGGAGCTGATGTCTTGCGACAAAAGGAAGCTAAAAAGGGAATTTCTGGCAGGATAGATGACATATATTCAAATATATTATCTGAGAATGAAATCCTAAGAGAAGAAATCAGACAATTAAAAGTAGTTATGCAAAAATATGAAGATGATGAAGAATATGAACATGCCGCTTTTATGAAGAAAAGAATTGAAAACCTAAAAAAAAGATTAAAATAAATAAACTATGATAAAACCAATGCTTGCATATAAAGTAGGTAAAAAACCTATTGACTGGATCGAAAAAGTCTATATGCAACCAAAACTAGACGGCGTCCGCTGTCTAATACGATATGAAAAAGGCTTCAACCCTAATCTTGACCCATCTTATGATGATAGAGGTAAAGTTGTTGCATATTCAAGAACGGGTAAACTGTGGTTGAATATTGAACATATATTAGAATCTTTAAAACCTTGGTTTGAATTTCACCCAGATATTATATTAGATGGTGAATTGTATAATCACGATTTAAGAGATGATTTCGAAAAGATTATCTCATTAGTGAGAAAACAAAAACCAACTGAATCTGATAGGCTAGAAGCTAAAGAATTAGTACAATTTCATTGTTATGATTATATTGAAACTATATTAAATGAATCTTATAGTACTAGAATGAATAATCTAGTTACAACCGATATGTATTCTTATTGTGTTAAATATGTAGAAACAACTAGAGTACGATGTCAGGATTCCGCTAATATAAGACATAGATATAATTTAAATAGCAATTACGAAGGCTCTATACTACGTTTAGACGGACCTTACCAACGTAAAAGATCTTATAATTTACAGAAGTTTAAAGATTTTAGCGATGCTGAAGCTTTTATTGTAGGTTATGAAGAAGGTAAAGGCAAACGCGAAGGCACAATCGGTAAATTTATCATGCAAGATGATGATGGAAACCAGTTTGGTTGTCCTCCGGGTAAAGGATATAATTATGGAGATCTTAAATGTATATTAAAGAATATCCATCAATATATGGGTCAAAGAGCTACATTCACTTTCTTTGAACGTACTAAAGCAGGGAGTTATAGACACCCGTTATTTAAAACATTAAGAAATTATGAGTAAATTAATATGGCAATTATATAATGATAATTTAATTAGTGAAGAAACAGCTCACTTATTATTAGATAAACATTACAACAGACTAGAACACAAAAGATATAGATAATTAAGTGCTATACACGGTGATGAAAAACTATATACTTTTTATATTATTATTTAAAGAAGTGGTAACTGCTACAGTATACCATGCAGTCCCTGAACAAACAGACAGTACTCCATTTGTAACTGCCTCAATGAAACGAATCAATCCCGATAATCCGGCTGGACATCGGTGGGTTGCTGTTTCTAGAGACCTTGAAAAGTTAGGTTATACATTTGGGGCGCGTATCTGTGTTGAAGGGGTAGATGAAGCATTCGATGGTGACTGGATTGTACAAGATAGAATGAATAAACGCTATACTAAGCGTATTGACTTCCTTGTGAATGTAGGCACCATGGGAAAATGGACTAACGTTAAAATTGAATTAAATGAGTAAAACTATACAAAATGCAAAACATTTGTTAAAAGTAAATTTTATGAATGTTGCAGAAAAAATCAGAAAGTTTAGAAAACCAAGGAAGGCGACGAAAGCTAATAAATAATAAATTAGTAGAGAGCTAATGTCACACAGGAATTTTAAATACTTGCATGATAATAGAATTATATACGGGAGGTTTCCTTTGACGGATATACCTACTGAATCTAATAACATATATGATTACTATGAAGAAGGTACTTATGAATGTTATGGTTTATTCCGTAGTAAAGCTAAAATCACTACATATAAAAGCCTGAAATGGCATTTTTTAGTATTACAATATTTAAATACCAAACTAACATTAAAAGAATTTAAAAAAGTTTTTAAATATATAGCGGCTGCTAAAAATAATTTTGTTACCTTTAGTATGTCGGAGGAAGCGCTTGAAAAATTAGTTAAAGAAGTTTTTGAAGCGGATGCGGAACGACCTCCAAAAAATAGAATTAGAAAAGTAATATTTAAACCTAATATAATATTAACTCTTAGTAAGAAACTTAGCATTGTAGGGAAACTAATTGGTAGAAGTAGAAAAATAGTTGAAGAGGATATTTACCAATGTATGTTAGATTTAAATGATAATAAGCAGAAAATAACCATTAACAAAATTGCTAAGCTATTGAAATGTTCAACTAGAACAGTGTACAGAAACATAGGCAACCAATTAAAACTTGAAAAAGAATTATTAAATAAGGAATTATGAAAACAATAAAGTTCAATAAAGAAAAAAGGACCGCCCAGATAGAGACGGATCATGGGTACAAAACTCTTATTAGATTAAATAAAAACGTAGAATATACGGATTATTTAAGCTGGTATACTATTAACGATAGAATATATATATAAAATATGAGAAAATATAATGTACAAAATTATATCAGATATAAGAAAGATATAGAAAAAATATTAAAGAAAGTTAGGAAACCAATTGATGGTGACTATTGCTATTTAACAAATGAAGAAATTAAATTAAATTTCTTACCTCTTGTTGAAACATTAGCAAGGAAACAATCAACATCCGACCAAGCCTCAGGTGTTTTAAGTATAAATGATTTACTGCAAGAAGGTAGTCTAGGATTATGTGCTGCCGTGAATAAACTTGATAGAACCATTTTATTTAATTCTGAGGACCAAGAAAAAACTCTTAAATCATTCCTATCTAAAAGAATTAAAGGCTCAATTAGGAGGGCCGTAGATAGCAACAGAGGCGACATAAGGATACCAGAACATAAGCTAAATGAAATTAGGCGTAATCCTAAAGATGAAAAAATGGTGGCTATGTTTTTTAATAGTATATTTTCAAGCATAGATGCAACCCCACCCGGGGAGGATGAAAATATGGCTTATCAAGTTATAGATAAATCTGAACCATACAATATAGCTTTACTTAATACTTATTTATTATCATTAATGAGGGAATTTCTAACACCCATGCAGCATAATGTATTAAGGATGAGTTTTGGATTAGATTGCGATAAGTATTCAGCTAATGAAATTGCAGCCAAATTAGAAATCAAGGTGGACACAGCCCATGTACGAATTTCCCAGATAAAACGGGATGCTATACAGGTGCTTATTAATAATGTAGACAGTTCGCAAGTGCTTGATTACCTGTAAGTTACGGTAAGATATACCGTTTAAGTTTAAATTAAAATATGTAATTATATAACTATGACCTTAGACCAAAAGCTGGCAACGATCCAGACAAAATTTAAATCGAAGAAAAGTAGATTTAACTCATTCGGCAAATATTACTTCCGCTCTGCCGAAGACATTCTTGAAGCAACAAAACCCTATTTATTAGAATTAGGAGTTATAGTCACGATACAGGAAACCCTTATCCAGACTGATCCTATGCCTATTATAGAGAGCTGTGCTAGAATATCTGACGGTAAAACATCTTATGCTGGTAAAGCTTTAGTAGGTGTTGATCTTAAACAAAAAGGTATGCAGACGCCACAACAATTTGGTACTGCTTCAAGTTATGGGAAGAAATACGCATTAGGAAATTTATTCCTAATTGATGATACCCAAGATTCCGATGCCTCAAATAGCCATGGGAAAAATTCCGTATTAACGTCAAGTTTTACAAAACCAATAGCTTCAAGGGCTAAGCCTGAATTAGCAGACATTGAAAAAGCTATGACATATATGAAAGCGGGGGGTAAATTAGATACTATCAAAGCTAAATATCAATTAACATCTCAACAAGAGACAAAACTAAATACTGTAAATGGATAGACAAAAGGTATTAGAAAAATTAAGAGAAGATGAACATTATTATGGAGATTTTGGTAAACAATTCCTCAGTAATAGTGACATAAGAACTTTATTAAACAACCCTTTAGCACTTGGTGAACAACCCGAACCAAGCCCAGCATTTCTTATAGGTGGATATTTCCATACTGCAATTCTTGAACCTAGTAAATTAAAAAAATATAAAGTTATAGAAAGTGCAACGAGAAATGCAAAACATTATAAAGAAATGTCAGGTGGTGAACTTTGTTTATTACAAAAAGATGTTGACCAAATAGAGTTAATGACTGAAAAGATATTAGAAAACGACGTATGTCGCGGACTAATCAAAGGTATTGATGTTGAGTATGAGAAGCCGGGTCTAGCGGAACTTGAAGGTAATTTATGGAAGGGTAAAGCTGATATCGTCAATCATGACGACAAGCTTATAATAGATTTAAAAACAACCAAAGATATAAATTCTTTCAAGTGGTCTGCTAACCGCTGGAATTACGATTCACAAGCTTATATTTATTCTAAAATATTTGGTTATGAATTTGTATTCATAGTCATTGACAAAACAACACACCAAATTGGTGTAATGGACTGTTCCCCTGAATTTTATGAATCAGGAAAGGACAAAGTAAAGAGAGCTGTAGAAGCTTACGATTTATTCTACAAAACAGATGGGTTTGAACCATCACAATTTTTTATTAATTTAACACTTTAATTTTATTATGGCAAGAAGAAAAAACCAAATGAAAATATGTGCAGTTACCGGAATGGAAACTAGTACAAGAAATTTCTACACAAATCAAAATCATGTGAAAGCTGTAGACAATTTAAGAAGAACGACTGGCGCAACTAAAGACCAGTTATCTAGAATGTTTAATCAAATTAACCAATACGTATAATATGGCAAGTATAATAGCAACAAGTATTAACCTTAATGCAATTCCAAAAGATAAAATTATCATAGGAAAAAAAGGAAAATATTTACCTATTACAGTTACTATAAATGATGAAATAGACCAATTCGGCAATCAAGGTCCTGTGACAGTACAACAGTCTAAGGAAGAAAGAGGAGCTAAAATTGCAAAAGTTTATCTAGGTAATTGTAAAGTGGTATGGACAAACGGTGATAATGTCAGCGTTGTTCCAAGACAAGACCAGCCTGCAGCGGCACCACCCGCTTCAACTGCACCAGCTGATGATTTACCATTTTAAATAGTAATAAATGCAAGTAAACAACACGGAGATTAACGGATTTTTAATCGACCAGTTTAACCAGCACAATTTGGGGGTTGGGACTACGCAGGGGATTTGTCCCCTGTGTTCGTCTGACCGTAAGCCTAAAAATAAAAAGCAACAATGTGCAAGTTACGATTGGGAACGTGGATTAGGAACTTGTCATAACTGTGACTCAACATTTCAATTACATACCTATCAACGTAAAGGTGAACCAAATAAAGTATACGAAAAACCTGATGCTATACACCTGGTCGAATATAGAGAATTAAGTGAAGCAGTTTGTAAATGGTTTGAAGATCGTGGTATATCTTACCCAACATTAAATGATTTAAATATCACAGAAGGTAAAGAATATATGCCACAGACCGGACAAGTAGAGAATACTATCCAGTTCAATTATGTTATGGGCGATGAGCTTATTAATGTTAAATATAGAGACGGACGGAAGAACTTTAAATTATATAAAGGTGCTGAGAAAGTCTTTTACAATATTAATAGCATAGTAAACCACGACACATGTGTGATCGTGGAAGGGGAAATTGATGTGTTATCGTTTCATGAAGCTGGTATTAAAAATGTAGTGTCAGTCCCTAATGGGGCGACATTAAACCACAATAATTTAGATTACCTTGATAATTGTATTGATTATTTTATAGATAAAGAAAAAATCATATTAGCAGTTGATCAAGATGCGGCAGGCCAAGCGTTGCAACAAGAATTAATAAGAAGGCTAGGCGCGGAAGTATGTTATCTAGTTAATTTTATAGACTGTAAAGACGCAAATGAATATTTGCTTAAATATGGTAAAGAAGCTTTAACAAAAACAATAGAGGATTGCAGGCCTGTGCCATTAGAAAATGTAACAACATTTAAAGACATAGAACATGAGGTGACAGATTTTGTAAAACATGGATTTAAAAAAGGTTATCAAATTGGATTGTCTAATTTTGATAATATATTTAGCACATATACTGGACAATTTATTACAGTTACTGGTATACCTTCATCTGGCAAATCAGATTTTGTAGATCAAATGGTAGTAGGATATAACCAAAATTATGGTTGGAAAACTGCTTTTGCCTCACCTGAGAATGCGCCTACATACTTACATGCACATAAAATAATGCGTAAAGTTTGGCAGGATATGCCACGGAAAGCAGATATCGGCACTACTAAATGGAACCAAGTAGCAGAAAATGTTAATGATAACTTTTATTTTATCGATATGGAACGCTATACTCTTGAAACAGTATTACGTAAAGGGGCTGAGCTTGTTAAACGAAAAGGTATTAAATGTTTAGTGATAGACCCATATAATAAAATTCGGGATGTAGATTGTAATACAGAAGATGTAAATAGATATACAATGGAATATCTAACTAAAATTGAAATGTTCGCAAAGAAATATGATGTTTTAGTATTTATTGTAGCTCATCCAACTAAAATGTATAGAGATAAAGATGGAAAAATTGAAGAACCAAATATGTATAATATCAAAGGCGGCGGAGAATGGTACGATGCGTCTTATCACGGCATACTCGTACACAGGGATTATGATGCTAAAACAGTTAAAGCAAAAGTTCTTAAAGTTAAATTCCAAAATTTAGGGGAGAACGGAGCTGAAGCCCATTTCAAATGGGAACCAAGTTCTGGTTGTTTTATACCCCATATAATGGAAAACTTAAATGAAGAACCAATGCCTTGGGAATCATGAAAAGTCTTTATGGCAAAAAATGGAAACCAATGCCATCTTACCTCCCAACAGAGGAGGAATGGGAATGGTATTTATTTTGCGTGAGGAAGGATATAAGAATATCACCATGGGGCATACTAAGAGATATGGACCGTTGGAAAATATGTATCAATTTAGGGCCATATAAACGCGGTGAAAAATGTAATCTATCGCCTTTTATTTACGATAGAAAACAAATATGGCCAGCAATGTTTGAAATGTGTAAATATTATTATGATAAATATAAATGAAGAGTATAGAGCCTTAGTAGCTCGAATATTACAAACAGGGAAAGAGAAAGAGGATAGAACTGGAGTAGGAACTTTATCTAAATTTGGACACACTATTATACACCATATGGATTTAGGATTTCCATTATTGAGTATTAAAAAAGTATCTTTTGATGCTGCTAAAACAGAATTACTTTGGATATTACAAGGTAGAACTGATTTAAAATATTTAGAGGATAATGGTGTTAAATATTGGAGGGCTGATTATGAAAGGTCAGGTAGAACTGATGAAACATTAGGCCCTGTATATGGTAAGCAATGGAGGGATTTTAATGGTGTTGACCAGTTATACAATTTATTAGTAGAGTTACAGTGTAATCCAGACTCAAGAAGAATGTTTGTATCAGCATGGAATCCAGTTGATATGAAGGATATGGCTTTACCACCATGCCATTATGGCTTCCAATGTTATGTAAATAACGGGAAGTTGGATTTAATGTGGATGCAGCGATCTGCGGATGTATTTCTAGGATTGCCTTATGATATAGCTATGTATGGTTTATTATTAGAGCTATTAGCAAAGGGACATGATTTAAAACCAGGTAGATTAATTGGACAACTTGGTGATTGTCATATTTATAATAATCATATTAATGCGGCCACAACAGTGATGTATAGAAACCCTGATCGGCATGAGTGTCCTACACTGCAATTAAAAACCAAAGGGGTTACAATCAATAAGTATAATGAGGTTCATATACCGAAGTTAAGTCAGATTGCTATACACGATTATAAACACATGGGATTTGTCCAAGCCCAATTAAACGTTGGAAAATGACAGAACAAATTTATTATTTATACCACATTCCAGGTAAAAAGATTGGTGTTACACGTAATCTTAATAAACGGGTTACACAAACACAAGGATATAAACCTGGTGAATATGAAATATTAGAATCCTCAAATGATATTAATTACATATCAGATAGGGAGATAGAATTACAAAAGTCTTTCGGGTATAGGGAAGACCATAAACTTTATAAAAATTTATTTAAAATGAAAATAAACATAACCGAACAAACCACAACATTTCCAGTCCCAGTCAATAAACTTAAGGGTAGATTGATGGATCAGATAGGGATGACATGGAAAACAGATTTTGGCAGGATATTGTTAGATATAGATACAGCCCAATGGATTGCATCTAATAGCCATACATCCATGTATAATAGCGACAGAAGCTATGTATATAATAAAGCGTTATGGGAATTTTATTATTCGCATAACAGCTTAGAATCGCTTGAAATAAATACAAAAGACAACATAAATGTATTTGATAGCATCAGAACATGGGCAAAAGTAAGAGGCTTATATGAGGCTGGAGATGTTAAAACTCAATATGTTAAGCTCCAAGAAGAAGCTGGGGAATTAGCTAAAGCATTATTAGAAAATGATAAACCTGAAATTATAGACGCTATTGGAGATATAGTTGTTGTATTAACAAACTTAGCTCATATAAGTGGCACAACTATAGAACACTGTATAGATGAAGCTTATAGTGTTATTAATAAAAGAACAGGAAAAATAATTAATGGAACATTTGTAAAAGATGAGTAGAGATATAATAATTGAACGAGTTATTAATAAGATTAAGAGCCGTTCGGATGTAGGCTATAAGAAATATGGGGTTACATTACATAACGACGACCAACCATTAGACACTTGGTTGACACATATCCAAGAAGAATTAATGGATGCTGTTAATTATATAGAAAAAGCGAAAGCTGTATTAACTGAAAAAGCTGGAGGATTAAATGATAATATAAATAATATCAAAGTAAATGATGAAGAGATATTATAAGAAAAAAAGAGGTCCAGTAATCTCTAGAAAAGTAACGTATGATGATATTACTTTCGCATCTGGCTTAGAAAAATATATGTATTGCGCTTTAAAAAATGCAAGTATAAAAACTAGTTACGAAGGCGAAACTTTTGTATTACTAAATGGATTCCACTTTGATAATGAATGTTGGGAAAGACAAGCAAATAGTAAAGGTGTATTCAAAAATAGAGGGCAAAAAAGAATATTGCCTATAAAGTATACGCCAGATTTCATTGGTAAAGGCTTTATAATAGAAACTAAAGGTAGACCTAATGAACAGTTCCCCATGAGATGGAAGCTATTCAAAAAATTAGTGATGGAACAATTCCCTAGTTTTATTTTATTTAAACCACAAAATCATAAAGAATGCGACAAGGTAATAGAGGTCCTAAAGAATCAGCTAAGTATTTAGCTAGGATAAAATATAAAGAACGTAAGATAGATTCTTTTATTAAATGGTCGTTATCAGCACATGGTTATTTAAAATGGAAAGATTTAAAATATATACATAACGAATACGGAATAAAATGCTATGGCTAGAGGAATAAATATATTTCAATATAGAACAAAAATAAGGAGAAAACGTCCTGGCATTCATTCGAAATCTAAGTCGTCAAATTTAAAATCAAGCAAAAATTATGTCAAAAAATATAGAGGACAAGGAAGGTAATTGGACTATAGCCGTAGGCTTTTATCCAGGAATATTATTTGGTGTTAGAACCTATAAAGGAACAACCCATACACAAATAGTATTTTATTTACCTTTTACGGATCTTGCATTAGAATGGGAAAATTAATATGAAAAAATCATTATTTATAAAAAGAATACCGTATAAGCCTTTTGAGTACCCCGAGTATTATACAGAAGGTTGGTTAAAACAAGCGCAAGCATTTTGGTTACATACAGAAATACCAATGAGTGGTGATGTTAAAGACTGGAATGAAAGATTAACAATAGCAGAGAAACACTTAGTAGGTAATATATTATTAGGTTTTGCTCAAACAGAATGTGCAGTAAGTGATTACTGGACGCAAAAAGTCGTGTCATGGTTTCCAAAACATGAGATACAGCAAATGGCTATGATATTCGGCTCACAAGAAACAATACATGCTGTAGCTTATAGTTATTTAAATGAAACACTTGGACTCGAAGACTTTGAGGCGTTTTTGCATGAACCAGCTACGGCTGAGCGTTTTGATAATCTCGTTACATATAATGGCACCGACCCTGTTGGAATTGGTAGATCATTGGCTATTTTTAGTGCTTTCGCTGAAGGAGTTTCTTTATACTCTGCTTTTGCAATACTTTATAGCTTTCAATTACGTAATTTACTTAAGGGTATTGGACAACAAATGAAATGGAGCGTAAGAGATGAATCTTTACATAGCAGAATGGGTTGTCAATTATTTAGACATATGTGCGAAGAAAATAAAGAATTATTAAAAGACTGTAAGAAAGATATTATTCTTGCAGCAGAAACAATGGTTGATCTTGAGGAGAAATATATTGATAAGATGTTTGAAATGGGTGATGTTGAAGGAATCTCTGCTTATGATCTAAAACAATTTATAAGAAAAAGAACAAATGAAAAACTTACAGAACTGGGTTATCTCGATTTGGGATCATACTTTTCATATGAAAAAGATTCAGCGAGTAATCTCGACTGGTTTTATCATCTTACTGGAGGTCATACCCATACCGACTTCTTCGCTATTCGCCCTACTGATTACTCTAAGGCAAATGAAGGGGAAGATTTCAATGATGTTTGGTAAATGAAATTTTTATGTTCTTCCTGTGGTGCTTGTTGTATGGCAGTAGGCGGGCATTTTGGTTTGCCAGATAGGGGGGATGGGGCTTGCGCTAACTTAACTAAAGATAATCAATGTTCTATTTATGAAACTAGACCCGACATATGTAGAGTAAATAAGGTTTATAAATGGGTAAAAAAAGATATAACTAAAAAACAATTTTATATTGAAAACACCAAAATGTGTCATCAATTAATAGATAAATTTAATTTAGATGAATCTTACAAAATAAATATAAAAGAATATGAAAGAAAATGAATTAATTTTAATGAAAAATAAAATTGAAAAATTAAAGGTAATAGTTAATGGTTTAATCCAAAGACTTCAGCAAGTAGATATAATGGCTAAAGGAACTCTTACGGCTTTTCAATTACATATAGGAGAAGATAAATGGAAAGAACTTCTTAACGAAATGAAATTGTTAGAAGAAAAACCCCAACCAGAAGAAAAAAAGTTTGAAACAGATGTGGAATAACGAATGGAAAAAAGGTATTGATTACCCTAATTGGGGAGATAATGAAGTCTATAAAAAAACTATAGGCGGAGGCTATCTATTACAAGATGAATCCCCTTTAGATGCTTATAAAAGAGTTTGTGATACTGTAGCAAAGCGTTTAGAACGCCCTGAGATGACTAATAAATTCTTAGAATATGTATGGAAAGGTTGGCTGTGTCTAGCATCCCCTGTGTTGTCTAATACAGGTACAGACAGAGGTTTACCGATTAGTTGTTTTGGTATAGATGTAGCTGATAGTATTTATGATATAGGAAATAAAAATTTAGAGATGATGCTACTCGCTAAGCATGGCGGTGGAGTTGGTATCGGTATTAATCAAATCAGACCCGCCAGCGCTAAAATAAAAGGAAATGGAACAAGTGATGGAGTCGTGCCTTTTTGTAAGGTATACGATAGCACAATACTTGCCACTAATCAAGGATCTGTCCGAAGAGGAGCTGCAAGCGTTAATATTAATATTGATCACCCCGATTTCGAAGAGTGGCTCGAGATTAGAGAACCTAAAGGCGACGTTAACCGTCAATCGCTCAATCTCCACCAGTGCGCTGTGGTCGGCGACAAGTTCATGCGAAGAGTTGAAACAGGAGATAAAAAAGCTAGAAGGTTATGGGGAAAGTTATTACAGAAGCGTAAAGCAACTGGAGAACCTTATATTTTATTTAAGGGAAATACAAACAAAAGTAACCCAACAGCTTACAAAAAACATGGTTTAAAAGTTCATATGACGAACATATGTTCTGAAATTACATTACATACAGATGAATCTCATAGCTTTGTTTGTTGTTTGTCTAGTCTAAACCTAGCTAAGTACCATGAGTGGAAGCATACCAACCTTATATATGACTCTATTTGGTTCTTAGACGGTGTTTTAGAGGAGTTTATACAAAGATCTAAAGGTAAGGTTGGATTTCATAATTCAGTGCGATCTGCGGAGAAAGGTAGAGCTTTAGGATTAGGAGTTTTAGGGTGGCACACATACTTACAAGAACAAGGATTGCCCTTTGAGGGCTTATTATCACAATATGAAACAAGAAAAATATTTTCCCAAATTAAAATCGAATCAGAACGTGCTTCAATGGCTCTTGCTGAAACTTTTGGTGAGCCTTTGTGGTGTGTTGGCACTGGTATGCGTAATACTCACTTGCGTGCTATTGCTCCCACTGTATCTAATTCTAAACTTTCTGGAAACGTTTCACCAGGAATAGAACCTTGGGCTGCCAATGTATTTACAGAGCAATCTGCTAAAGGAACATTTATTAGAAAAAATCCTACATTACTTAAATTACTTAAGAAAAATAAAATTAATACAGATAAGATTTGGAATAAGATTTTAAGAGATGGGGGTTCTATACAAGGAATAAAAGAATTAGATAAAATTCTATTAGGACCTTATGCAGATATACCCGCTAAAGATGTATTTAAAACATTTAAAGAGATTAATCAATTAGAATTAGTTAATCAAGCTGGTATTAGACAACAGTATATAGATCAATCAGTTAGTTTAAATTTAGCTTTTCCTAGTGTAGCAACACCTAAATGGATTAATAAAGTTCATTTTGAAGCCTGGAAAAAAGGTATTAAAACATTGTATTATACACGAACCGAATCGGTTCTTAGAGGAGATATTGCTGTCCAAGCTATGGATGAGAATTGTTTAGCTTGTGATGGATGAAGATATAGAAAAATTATAAAACACGGTGGTAAGTAGGTGACGACTGAAAAGGGAGTTTGATCAACTTGGAGTGTAAAACCACTCACCGTCCACCGCTACATAACGAAGGGGCTTTTAGGCCCCTTTGTTTATTCTCGTCTTCCAAT
>Ga0302120_10000478_pt1 | contig 18078 bp, 17 predicted proteins | sample AG5_Bottom_MG_FD_203118 | JGI IMG/M metagenome (GOLD analysis project Ga0302120, IMG submission 203118) | Marine microbial communities from Western Arctic Ocean, Canada - AG5_Bottom | ecosystem: Environmental > Aquatic > Marine > Oceanic | place: Canada: Western Arctic Ocean | collected 2017-10-01 | reverse complement strand
TGGCGCTAAGGCTTGGTTTAGGTCAACCCCGATAACCCTTATGGTGTTTATAATCACTGTGCTGGTGGCACTTTTTTCTCAACTTGGTAGCCAGTTAGAAACCGTTGCTTGGTTCAGTTTCTTTCCTATAGTATTGGATACTCAAGCCTATCTAATCACCGGATTCGATCACCTTTGGCAGCAGCCGTGGCGCTTGATTAGCCCGATGCTGCTGCATTTTGGTTGGTTACATTTGGTTTTCAATGTGTTGTGGTGGCTCGATTTAGGGCGGCGCATCGAGCATCAATCACGGCCTCTTTTAGTGGCGTTGTTAGTGTTCACAAGTCTTGCTGCTAATGTTGCTCAAGCATGGCAAGAAGCAAGTTTATTTGGTGGTTTGTCAGGCGTCATTTACGGCCTGCTAGGCTATATATGGGTGATGGATCGTTATAACCCGGTACGGTATCACCTACCACAAAATATTCTGATATTTATGCTGTTATGGCTACTTTTGGGTATGAGCGGTTTGTTCCCGGCGCTTGGTTTTGGTGACATGGCCAATATGGCTCACATAGGTGGTTTAGTGGCAGGAGTTGTGTGGGGGTTTATGCACACCTTGTTTTGGCGCATTCGATCGAACAATGGCTAAAAAAGAGTCGGTGAGTATGATCGTTTATGCTATTATTTCGCTCCAAGTTTTTATCTAAGAGGTTCGGCTGATGGAATATAATCAACTCATTGCCCAACTAACACCTGAAGTCTACCTACGTTTGAAGGCCGCTATCGAAATTGGTAAATGGCCTGATGGTAGGGTGCTGAGCAAAGACCAGAAAGCGTCCTGTATGGAAGCTGTGTTGCGTTACCAGTCTATGAAGCTAGATTCCGAACAACACTCAGGGTATATGCCTGATAAGTGCGCCTCTAGCTCTACGCCTACAAAACCCGACGAACAAGTCATCAAAATACACTAATTATGCAAACACCTCATCTGCTTACTGGGCATCTCGCAAAGCTGACTACCCATATTGATTCTGTGCCAGAAGCTCAAGTTCAATATACGCTTGTTATGGGAGACCAAGAGTTACATCTTAATCCGTTAATAGGCCAAACGATTCGGTTAGAACATTTGGGGCAGATCAACTGCAGTTATTGTGGTCGCAAAACCAAAAAAAGTTACAGCCAAGGCTTTTGTTTTCCTTGTATGCAAAAATTACCACAATGTGACCTATGTATTATGAGTCCAGAGCGGTGCCATTTTGATGCGGGTACCTGTCGTGATGAAGCGTGGGGAAAAGCGTTTTGCATGCAACCTCATATTGTCTATTTGGCGAACTCTTCTGGCCTTAAAGTCGGTATTACTCGGGTTAATCAAATGCCTACTCGTTGGCTCGACCAAGGGGCGTCTCAAGCGATGCCTATCATGCAAGTGGCCACCCGAAAACTGTCTGGGCAGGTGGAAACCGTGCTTAAGCAATACGTAGCCGATAAAACTAATTGGAGAAAGCTACTGCAAAGCGACGCACAAGCGATCGATATGGCTCAAGCAGCAGACCTATTGTTGAATGAATCAGAGGCAGATCTAGACGTTTTATTAGGTGGGCTAAGCCACCAAGATTACCAATGGTTAGACACAGCGCCCATTAGTATGCGCTACCCAGTATTACAGTACCCCAACAAAATCAATTCACATAATCTTGACAAAGAGCCTGTATTAGAAGGTAAATTAATGGGGATCAAGGGGCAGTATCTTATTTTTGACACCGCGGTGATTAACGTCCGCAAATATTCATCCTATTTGGTGCAATTCAGCTCATGACTAAAAACGCTAAAGTAACCTACTTAAAAGATTATCAGGTTCCAGACTTTATCATCGAAACCACGGACCTAGATATCCGTATCGGTGATGAATACACCTCTGTTGTTGCACGCCTAAAAGTGCGTCGTAATCCGGTGTCTAGGGAGCCTTCGTCAGAACTTGTATTGCAAGGTGGTAAAGACATTAAGCTCCAAGAAGTCATGATGAATGGCCTCATTCTTGATAGCTCAAATTACGATATCGAAGATGCGGAATTATCCATTCATCACTGTCCGGAAGTCTTTGAGTTAACCACGGAATGCCTGATTCAACCACAATTGAATACGAGCTTAGAAGGGCTTTACAAGTCTGGTGGCATGTATTGCACCCAGTGCGAAGCGGAAGGTTTTCGAAACATTACTTATTACCTAGACCGTCCAGATGCTTTGTCTGTGTTCACTACGCGCATTAGTGCAGATAAAACCAGTTATCCTATATTATTGGCTAATGGTAATCCCGTTGATCAAGGTGATTTAGACAATGGTGAGCATTTTGCTGTTTGGCACGACCCGTTCCCAAAGCCAGCCTACTTGTTTGCTATGGTGGCAGGTGATTTGGTACGTCAAGACGAAGAATTCACCACGTTGTCTGGTCGGAAAGTGGATTTGCAGATATTTGTAGAAGGTCATAATAGTCATAAATGTGATCACGCATTAGCGTCCCTGAAGCGTTCTATGTTGTGGGACGAACAGGCTTATGGGCGTGAGTATGACCTAGACTTGTTTATGATTGTTGCGGTAGATGATTTCAACATGGGGGCCATGGAAAACAAAGGCCTTAATATTTTCAATTCCGATTGCGTGTTGGCAGACCCAGCCACTAGCAGTGATGCGATGTTCGAACGGATTGAGGGTATCGTAGCTCATGAGTATTTTCATAATTGGTCGGGTAATCGCGTCACTTGTCGTGATTGGTTTCAGCTTAGTCTCAAAGAGGGCTTTACGGTTTACCGTGATGCTCAATATACTGCAGACACGTACTCCGCCGCTGTAAAACGTATTGATGACGTTACCCTATTACGCACCCACCAGTTTGCTGAAGATGCTGGTCCAATGGCGCACCCAATAAGGCCTGCGTCCTACATGGAGATCAACAACTTCTACTCTGTAACTGTGTATGAAAAAGGTGCAGAAGTGGTGGGCATGATTCACACTTTACTTGGAGATGATTTATTCCGTAAGGGTAGTGATCTGTATTTTGATCGACATGATGGCCAAGCAGTGACCACAGATGATTTTGTCGCAGCCATGAGCGACGCGAGTGGCATCGATCTGAGTCAATTTAAACACTGGTATAGCCAAGCCGGCACACCTACATTGACAGTGACTGATAGCTATGATGTTAGTAACAAAGAATATTGCCTTACTATAGGGCAATCCACGCCAGCTACTGCAGAGTGTAAGGAAAAACGTCCGTTCCATTTACCGTTTCGCATGGCCCTGTTAGATGCCAATGGCAATGAGATGCCTTTAAAGCTACAGGGCTCTGAATATGTGCAAGGCAATAGCTGCGTTCTTAACATTACTCAGCCACAGCAAACTTTTATTTTTGAAGCAGTTTCGGAAAAGCCTACGCCGTCATTATTGCGGGGATTTTCTGCCCCAGTTAAATTGGATTATGCCTATACCCAAGACCAGTTATTGTTTCTGGCTAGCAAAGACCAAGATGGTTTTTGCCGTTGGGAGGCTTGTCAGCGCCTATTGATTGAGGCGACAGAGCAGGCTATGTCTCAATCTGTTGGTTACCAGTTAGAAGACTCCATGGTGGCGATATTACGCAGTAGTTTGGTGGATGAAAACTTAGACTCCGCGATGGTGGCTAAGCTTGTGCAATTACCTAGTGAAGCGTATTTGGCGGAAACTAAAAGCACTGTAGATGTAGATCTAATCCACGCAGGCCGTGAAGCCATGCGCCTTGCTATTGCGTCAGCCCTAGAAAGTGAACTGCTGGCCTGTTATCAGCGCTGCCACGATACCGGACTGTTTAGTCAAACGGGTAAGGCTATTGGTCAGCGAGCGCTTAAGAATACCTGTTTGTCTTACCTTAATGCGTTAGATCCCGTCCAGTATCAAGGGCAGTATCAAACCATGGCTCAAGACCAGTATGCGTTACAGGCTAATATGACCGATGTAGGGGCTGCCTTACATATTTTAATTGGCCAAAATAATTCTGAGTTAGCTGCTCCCTTGTTGGCAGAGTTCTATCAACGTTGGCAGGGTGATGCGCAGGTGGTTTGTCAGTGGTTTGCTATGCAATGTGGTGCAAATCGCCCTGGTCTACTGGGGCAAGTGCACGACTTGTTAGGCCACGACGCCTTTGATATTCGCAATCCAAACAAGGTGCGCAGTGTTGTGGGTAGCTTTATTCGTAGTGCTATTAATTTTCATGCCGTAGATGGCAGTGGTTACGCCTTTGTTGGCGATATGATATTAAAGCTAGATAGCTTGAACCCGATGATTGCAGCAGGGCTCGCTAAGCCGCTAGGGCGCTTTAAGCGTCAAACACCACAACGCCAAGCATTGATGCAGCAGCAATTACGTCGTTTAAGTGAGGCGCAGCTGAGCAAAGATGTATTTGAAGTGGTGAGTAGGGCATTGGATTCTACGAATGATTGATCAGGTAAAGTTAAGCTCTGATGCAAAAATTGGTGTGTTGTTAGTGAACTTAGGTTCTCCAGATGCACCGACGGCCCAAGCTGTTAAACCTTACTTAAAACAGTTTTTATCAGACCGCAGGGTAGTGGATCTGCCGCCATTACTATGGCAGCCCATCTTACGGGGAATTATCTTGCGTAAGCGCCCGGCAAAGTCTGCCGCCTTGTATAAAAAGATTTGGTTTGATACCGGAGCACCTCTCACAGTGTATAGCCAAGGTGTACAGGCTTCGCTACAGGCTTGGTCTGAAGACAACCAACTCAATTGGCAGGTTGAGCTAGGCATGACCTATGGCAATCCAAGCTTGCCCTTGGCATTAAAAAAATTGATGGATAGTGGTGTAGAGAAAATCATACTGCTGCCTCTATTTCCTCAGTACTCCACCACCACTACGGCAGCTGTAGAAGATGCTTATGCTAAGGCTGCTGAGCAACTGGGGTGTGCACTGCCCATGCAGGTTATTAAGAGTTATCACCAGCAGGATGAGCATATTGACGCCTTAGCAGCTTCCGTTAGCGACTACTGGCAAAGCCACGGCAAGGCAGAACACTTGTTGATTTCTTTTCATGGCACCCCAGAGGCTACCCGAAAAAAAGGTGATCCTTATTACGATCAGTGCCTTGTTACGGGGCATTTATTGGCCGACAAACTAGGTTTGGCCCAGGGGCGGTATAGTATTTGTTTTCAGTCTAGGTTTGGCTATCAGCCGTGGTTACAGCCATACGCTGCAGACAGTCTGAAGCAGTTGGTGCAAGAAGGGCAGTATCAAGTACAGATCATATGCCCAGGGTTTGCAGTGGATTGCTTAGAAACTTTAGAGGAAGTAGCCTTAGGTTTTGCCAGTGAGTTTAAGTCCCTAGGCGGGAATGACCTTGGCTACATTCCAGCCCTTAATGATACACCAAGGCAGATTGGTGCCTTAGGTGCGTTGGTATGCTCCCTAACCGCGAGACGCTAACACACGCTCTACGGTAGCAACAATGGTCTGGGTTTGGTGATCAATTTCCATATTAACCTTTGCTCCCACGGTGGCTTTGCCAAAACCTGTGACCCGTAGCGTCTCTGGGATAAGGCACACACAGAATTCAGATTCGGTGACAGCTCCTACAGTAAGGCTGCAGCCATCAAGGCCGATAAAACCTTGGGGTAATACGTGTTTTTTGTGAGCAACAGGCAAGCCAAACCAAATGGTGGTGTTGTCATCTTCGTTTTCTATTTTGGTAATGGTTACAGCTACCGACACATGCCCAGAAATAATATGACCACCTATTTCGTCACCATATTTTAACGAACGCTCTACATTAACCCAGTCGCCTTGTTGTAGTAGTCCTAGGTTGGTCAGTTTTAGGGTTTGGCCGATAACGTCAAAACTAAAATGATTATTATCCTGGGCAGTTACGGTGAGGCACGTGCCATTGATAGCGATGCTGGCGCCAATGTCTATATGAAGGCTGATGGCCATAGGTAGAGTAATAACAAAGCTGCGTTGGTTTTTACCTTCAGCAATGGATTTAATTTGGCCTTGGCCTTGGACGATACCAGTGAACATGATTTACCTGATAGTAAGTAGAACGGGAATTAGAGCAGCAATTAGAAAAGCTCTCGCCCGCTATACTAGCGGAGCGAGAAGCAACTGTGAAGTAGAGTTTAAGCGATGAGCCGTATCATTTTGGCGCCAATGGAAGGTTTGGCAGACCATATTTTACGTGATTGCCTCACTCGTATAGGGGGTATCGATTTGTGTGTCACAGAATTTATTCGCGTGACTACCCAACTCTTGCCACCGAAAGTATTTAAACGCTTGTGTCCAGAACTGGCTAACGGCTGTAAAACCCCAGCGGGTATACCTGTACGGATTCAATTACTAGGCAGCGACCCTGTAGCTCTTGCTGCCAATGCGATGCGGGCTTTAGAGTTAGGGTCTCCTGGTGTTGATTTAAATTTCGGCTGCCCTGCTAAAACAGTTAATCGTAGCCAAGGTGGGGCGATACTGTTGCAAGAGCCCAAAAGGGTAGCTCATATTGTAGCAACGGTAAGGCAGGCGATTGGTGATGATGTTTGGCTCAGTGCCAAAATGCGTTTGGGGTTTACCACTAAAGATTTAGCCATAGAAAATGCAAAAGGCATCGAAGACGCTGGGGCAAATGAACTTACTGTTCACGCAAGAACTAAGGTAGAAGGTTATCGTCCACCTGCCCATTGGCATTGGATTGAAAAAATCCGTGGTGAAGTGAAGATTCCGGTTATTGCCAATGGAGAGGTATGGACGCCAGAAGACTACTCTGCATGTAGACAAGTTAGCGGTAGTGATGACGTTATGATCGGCCGTGGTTTGGTATGGAAGCCAGATTTGGCATTACAGATTAGGCATCGTCAAATAGGTCAGCCAGCACAGGAATGGGACTGGAGTGCGTTAGTGCCTACGGTACTCTATTTTATCGATTTGGTAGAAGAGTATGTTGAAGTTAAGTATCAAGATGCACGTATAAAACAATGGCTTAAATTACTGGGCCGAGTATACCCTCAAGCCCATGTTTGTTTCGAACAAGGCAAGCGTCTCAAAACACTCAATGAGTTACGCTCACTGGTGATTCATAGCCGGTAAAATTGATGATGTCAGATTCGCCCATACAGAGGATGAAAATGTATCCTTTGAGCGCATGCGGTATACTAGCTACCAATGATGTTTTTGTTGTTAAATCCCTGAGGTGTGTCTTTGTATTCTATTGCCCGTAGCGTGTTGTTCAAATTTTCGGCAGAAACTGCTCATGAGTTAACCTTAGAAGGCCTTGCTGCAGCAGCACGATTAAGATTATTGCCAGCCTTAGCGCCCAATGTAGTCGATTTGCCTGTCACGGTAATGGGTATTGAGTTTCCTAATCCTGTAGGACTTGCTGCAGGCCTGGACAAAAATGCCTTTGCCGTTGATGGTCTTGCTGCATTGGGTTTTGGTTTTTTGGAAGTGGGTACTACTACACCAAAACCTCAATCAGGTAGCCCAAAACCTCGCCTATTTAGATTGCCTGAAGCTCAAGCTATCATTAACCGCATGGGCTTTAACAACAAGGGTGTAGATCACCTTGTTGAAAACGTTAAAAAAGCCAAATTCAAGGGTGTGTTAGGCATCAATATCGGTAAGAACTTGGATACCCCTGTAGCGGAGGCGGCATCAGACTATATTGCCTGTATGCAAAAGGTATATGCCTACGCCAGCTATATTACAATCAATATCTCTTCTCCTAATACGCCGGGTTTACGTGACCTGCAATATGGTGAATCATTAAGTCATCTACTAGGGGCTCTTAAACAAGAACAAGCAACTCTAGAAAAGATTCATGGCCGGTATGTGCCTTTGGCAGTTAAAATTGCCCCGGATATGGATGACGAACAGCTACAGGGTGTAGCTCACTGCGTGCTAGAACAACAGATGGATGGTGTAATTGCCACCAATACTACCTTAAGCCGAGAAGACGTAGCTGATCTAGAGTTTGGTGACGAAGCAGGGGGTTTGAGTGGTGCACCAGTGAAGCATAAATCTACTCAAACGATTGCTGACTTGTACGCTATTCTGGGTGAACAGGTGCCTATTATTGGCGTAGGGGGCATTAGTAGTGGAGAGGACGCCCTAGAAAAGTTGGCTGCAGGGGCTAAATTAGTGCAGCTTTACACAGGTTTCATCTACCAAGGCCCTGGTTTGGTTAAACAATGTGTAGACGCCTGTAGAAGCGTTGTAAAGTATTAAAGTGGACATCTAAAGAGAGATCTATGGGCAAAAAAAAATCAACTCTGCGTACTTTACTAAGCTATGGTCAAAGTGTGCTCGCAGGCTTAGTTGGCATACAATCCAACGACAAACGTGAAGAAGACCTTAAAGGGGGTCTTGAGCGGATGATCTATGTAGGCCTGGGTACATTAGTGTTGTTTGTAATCATTGTGGTTACTGCTGTTAATAGCGCACTTCCCGGTTGATAACATAGGTAAATATTCAACATAATGACAAAATAATACTTGCTAAACACCCCCTTAATTGACGATAATCACCCCGGCCGAAACCAAGTTGGGTTTTGGCACTAATTAATATCCACGATCTTAAAGATCAATTGGAGGGTAGGTATGTTTTCTAGAACTTGGCAACGCCTGAGTTCTGTAGTCTTGGGTTTGTTATCAGCTCCCGCCGTTATGGCAGATTGGGAACTGAATATGCCTCGAGGCATCACAGAAGTAAGTCAATCTATTTATGAATTACACATGCTTATTTTTTGGATTTGCGTATGGATTGGTGTCGTCGTTTTTGGCGTCATGTTTTACTCCATTTTTAAACATCGCAAGTCAAAGGGAGCTGTTGCTTCTAAGTTTCACGAAAGCCTTGGTTTAGAATTGTTATGGACAGCTGTCCCGACAGTGATTCTGATCGCCATGGCCATACCAGCAACAACTGTATTGATACAAATGTATGATACGACCAATGCTGATGTGGATATTAAAGTCACTGGACATCAATGGAAGTGGCAGTATGACTATCTTGGTGAAGATGTTGGTTTCTTTAGTAACCTAACCACTAGTCAAGACGAAATTTATAACCGTACTGAGAAGGGTGAAAACTACCTGCTTGAAGTTGATAAGCATGTTGTAGTGCCTACAGGTCAAAAAATACGCTTTCTCATTACTTCTAATGATGTAATTCACGCCTGGTGGGTGCCAGAAATCGCCGTTAAGAAAGACGCGATTCCAGGTTACATCAACGAATCTTGGGCCCTCATACCTGAAGGTCAGGAAGGCTTATACCGTGGTCAATGTGCCGAACTTTGTGGTGTAGATCATGGCTTTATGCCTATTGTGCTAGAAGCCGTTACTGCAGACCAGTATCAAATTTGGTTAGATGACCAACGTGCCGCTAAAATAGCAGAAGCCGCTGCAGCCCTAGGCGATTTCAGCTATGACGAGCTAATGACTAAAGGTGCTGATGTCTATGCACGTAGTTGTGCTGCGTGTCATGGTGGAGAAGGCGCCGGTATGGGTAGCGTATTCCCAGCACTAGCTGGCAGCCCAGTTGCACTTGGCGATGTGACAGAACATATCAACATTGTAATTAACGGTAAGCCAGGTACTGCCATGCAGGCGTTTGCTGCACAGTTAAGTGATGTTGAGCTGGCTGCAGTAATTACCTACGAGCGTAATGCTTGGGGTAACGATACCGGTGATACGGTGACCCCTAAAATGATCATTGACTCAAAAGAATAGGAGGCTGAATTATGACAACTGCGACTGCTAGTCACGACGATCATGGCCATCACGGGCCTGCTAAGGGCATAATGCGCTGGGTCTTTACCACTAACCATAAAGACATTGGTACAATGTACCTTTGGTTTGCGTTCACCATGTTGTTTATTGGTGGCACAATGGCACTTATTATCCGCTCTGAACTATTTCAGCCGGGTATGCAGCTTATAGAACCTGAATTTTTTAACCAAATGACCACCATGCACGGTTTAATCATGGTGTTTGGCGCTATTATGCCGGCCTTTGTTGGCTTGGCTAACTGGATGGTTCCACTCATGGTTGGTGCGCCAGACATGGCTTTGCCACGTATGAACAACTGGAGCTTCTGGATACTGCCGTTTGCGTTTGGTATGTTGCTGCTTACGCTGTTTACCGAAGCCGGTGCGCCAAATTTTGGTTGGACCTTTTACGCTCCACTATCAACGACCTATGCTCCAAGTAGTGTGACCTACTTCATTTTTGGTGTGCACATGATGGGTATTTCTTCCATTATGGGTGCCATCAATATCATTGCCACTATCTTAAACCTTCGGGCGCCAGGTATGACTTTGATGAAAATGCCTTTGTTTATATGGACTTGGCTTATTACGGCTTATTTGCTAATCGCGGTAATGCCCGTATTGGCAGGTGTAGTGACCATGATGCTAATGGACATTCACTTTGGTACTAGCTTCTTTGATGCGGCTGGTGGCGGTGATCCCGTGTTGTTCCAACATGTATTTTGGTTCTTTGGACACCCAGAAGTGTACATTATGATCTTGCCAGCTTTTGGTATTGTCTCGCAGATTATTCCTACCTTTGCTCGTAAGCCGCTGTTTGGTTACGCCTCAATGGTTTATGCCACTTCGTCAATTGCCTTCTTGTCCTTTATTGTATGGGCTCACCACATGTTTACCGTGGGTCTGCCGCTACAGACTGAACTCTTCTTTATGTATGCCACTATGTTGATCGCCATACCTACGGGTGTGAAGGTGTTTAACTGGGTGTCAACTATGTTCAGGGGGTCGATGACCTTTGAAACTCCTATGTTGTTTGCCTTGGCCTTTGTGGTGCTATTCACTATCGGTGGCTTCTCAGGCTTGATGCTTGCGATTGCTCCAGCAGACTTCCAATACCATGACACTTATTTTGTAGTGGCTCACTTCCACTATGTGTTAGTGCCTGGTGCACTGTTTGGTATTATTGCAGGTGTTTATTACTGGCTACCTAAGTGGACAGGTCATTACTACAATGAGAACATGGGTAAATTCCATTTTTGGATGTCCTTCATTGGCGTTAACGTGACTTTCTTCCCGATGCACTTTATCGGTTTAGCAGGCATGCCTCGTCGTATACCTGACTATGCTCTGCAGTTTGCAGACTTTAATGCCATTGCTACCGTAGGTGCTTTCGTATTTGGGTTCTCTCAGCTTATATTCTTGTTCTTATTGATCAAGACTATACGTGGTGGTGAAAAAGCTACAGATCAAGTATGGGAAGGAGCTGAGGGCTTGGAATGGACTATTCCTTCACCAGCCCCGTATCATACTTTTGCTGAACCACCTCACGTTAAGTAAGGTCAATAAAGGTTAAATGCGTTAGCTCAAATGAACTCAGAATCACCCAAGTCCGGTAACCAACCCGGACCTAAGCCAGGCAATACCGCGTTAAAATTAGTGCTAGCAGCTGTAGCTATGTTTGGTTTTGGTTTTGCTTTAGTGCCTTTATACGATGTATTTTGTGAAATCACCGGTATAAATGGTAAGACTGCAGGTCCAGTGGAAAGAGTAGAGCAATGGGTTGATACAAGCCGTACTATTAAGGTGCAGTTTTTAACGACCAATAACGCGGGAATGCCCTGGGAATTTAAAGCTTTGCAAGAAGAAGTGGAAATGCATCCAGGCGCATGGACCCAAGTAGAATTTTGGGCTTTGAACCCAACAACTGAAGACATGGTAGGACAAGCAGTGCCAAGCGTATCGCCTGCTGAGGCAGCGCAGTACGTACAAAAAACTGAGTGTTTCTGTTTTAGTCAACAGAAGTTAAAGGCTGGGGAAGGGCGCAATATGCCGCTTATTTTTTCCTTAGACCCAAAAATACCGTCCCATATTGGTACGGTTACTATGTCTTACACGATATTTGATGCAGGCGCTTTTGCTGAATAGCAAAAGCGTATAAATAAAATTTAGGTCGTATAATACGGCGCAATAATAAGCCTTCGACAAAGGAGCCATACATGGCAACATCCAGTTATTACGTACCAGAGAGTAGTTATTTTCCAATTGTAGCAAGCTTCGGCTTAATTGGTATGGCTGCAGGTGCAGGTGGCATGATTAACCACATGAGTGCAGGTGGGGTAGGCTACGCTTTTCCTCATTTAGTCTTCTTAGTGGGCGCATTGTTACTAGCCTCCGTGCTCTACAATTGGTTCAGTAAAGTAGTCACAGAAAGTAGGGCTGGCATGTACAGCCCACAAATGGACATGTCTTTCCGCTGGGGTATGGGTTGGTTCATATTTTCAGAAGTGATGTTCTTTGCGGCTTTCTTTGGTGTATTACTCTATGTACGCCAATGGGCAGGCCCTTGGTTAGATGGTCAAGGTGATAAGGGTTCATCACACATGTTATGGCCAGACTTTGATTACGCTTGGCCTATGTTCAACAATCCAGCAGGTGCAGACCTTCCCGGCCCTAATGCTGTGATCGACCCATGGCATATTCCGTTGTTGAATACGGTGTTGTTGATGTCGTCTAGCGTAACCTTAACTATTGCTCATCATGCTCTTAGGGCGATGCATCGTGGCAAGACCATTTTTTGGTTAGCCGTTACAGTTATTCTAGGTGCAGTGTTCGTTTACTATCAGGTGATGGAGTACATTGAAGCCTATACTGAATTAGGTCTTACACTAGACTCAGGTATTTATGGCTCTACCTTCTTTATGTTGACAGGCTTCCACGGTGTACACGTAACCCTTGGTGCGTTTATCTTGTTCGTCATGTGGATTCGAATTTGCAAAGGACACTTTACCCCAGAGCAGCATTTTGGGTTTGAGGCAGCTGCTTGGTATTGGCATTTTGTAGATATGGTATGGGTAGGTTTATTCTTATTCGTATATATCCTCTAAGCCTTATCCTAAAACCCATAAAGGCAGCTTAATGGCTGCCTTTTTTGTTTCTAGAGATGGTTTTAAGAATTAATGAATTAATGCCCACGGCGAGTGAGTCACAAGTTGACCGGTCCAAAATCCGTAGGTAACTAGTAGGATGAGCAGTATAATTAAGGAAACTCGGTACTTTAATGATGTAAGTAATCGAGTTGACTTGGTGCCATCCTTCATTAAGAAAAAGAATCCACTGGCTAGGCTGATAAGGGCTAGCAGTAACACGATGACGATGACGATTTTGATCATAAAAAGGGTCTCATAAAGTACGTTAAATAGGTTCAGCTAGAGTAATGATAAAACGACTGAAATACTATTGGGGAATCTCGGTTTTCACGCTATTCTTTTTGCCATTTACCATCATCTTAGGATTTTGGCAATTAGATAGGGCCGAACAAAAGCAAGACTTGCAGCAGAGTTTAACTGCCCTAGAGCACCCGATAACAATTGCCCAAGGGCAGGGGCTGGACTTGAGCGTGCTAAAAGATTTTCAAAGAGTGACATTGAACAGCAGCTTTATCAAGCCCTTTATGTGGTTTAAAGATAACCAAGTGGTCAAGGGTAAAGTCGGTTACGATGTGATTGGCCTCATTAGGCAGGGCACTCAATTACTCCTCGTTAATCGTGGTTGGTTTGCGTCACAAGGGCAAAGGGATCCGTTGCCTATAATAGACTGGATTAATGGTGACGTTGCACTCACGGGCCGTTTAGTGCCTGTGCAACCTAACCCGTACCAGCTAGGTGTAGACATTTACACTAACCAATACCCGCAGTTAGTGCAGGCCATTGTGCCGGCTCAGCTCGCCCCTCATCTGGGAGCATCTATGGATGGCGTGCTATTGCCATGGGTGTTCATGCTAGATGCGCCTGGTGATGCAGCCTTGACCCCTCATTGGCGGGCTAATGTTATGACCCCGGAAAAACATGTAGCCTACGCGTGGCAATGGTTTGGTCTCGCTTTAACGTTAAGCATACTATATATTTATCGAGTATTTTATTCACCTTCAGATACCAAAAAGGTAGATTCATGAACACCAAAAAGACCAACCCTTGGACCTTATACGCAGTATTTGGGGTAACAGCTGTTCCTCTTATGATTGCTATGCTGATGTACTTTAACCTGTGGGGAGTGCCAGACGGGCGAACCAACTTTGGTGAACTGTTATTACCGCCTACTCAACTGGAACAAACACAATTGGTAGACGATAAGGGAGTGCTTTGGTCTCAGGAAGAGGCGGATAAACGATGGTTGGTGGTTTATTTAACTGAACAGGGTTGTGATCAAGCCTGCAAAGAAGCCACCCATTTATTACGTCAAATTAATGTTGCTTTGGGTAAGGAAGCTCACCGGGTTACGCGTTTGTTAGTTACCCAACAGGGTGAGCTTAACGATCAATTAAAAACGGACTATCCAGCGCTGATCCAACTAACCAGCAAATCATCAGAATTATTCAAGGCGGGTCAGGGCGTTTATCTAGTCGATCCTTTAGGAAATATCATGATGTATTACAGTGCTAACTTTGTTGGCAAAGAGCTGTTGAAAGACCTTAAGAAGCTACTTAGAACCTCAAACATCGGGTAATAACGACTATGAATACTAGTATTGTTGCGCCTAAGTGGAGTCTGTTGCTGACTTATATAGGCCTCGCTATTGTCACCTGTGTGATCGTTTTAGGATCTTGGACCCGCCTTGCAGATGCGGGTTTAGGGTGCCCAGATTGGCCTGGTTGCTATGGTTCTTTGGTTGTGCCCGAAACTGCGCAAGAAATAGCCGCTGCTGAAGCTTTGTACCCAGGTGCACCTGTAGAGGCTCATAAGGGCTGGTTGGAGATGATCCACCGTTACTTTGCATCAATACTGGGCCTAATTATTTTGGTACTAGCGATAGCCTCTTGGTCGCAGAGAAAGCGCGTCAACTATCCTTTTGGGTTAACTCAATGTTTGTTGGCTATGGTGATACTGCAAGGGGCTTTTGGTGCCTGGACGGTCACGTGGAAGTTATGGCCACAAGTAGTGACATCTCATTTATTGGGTGGTTTTGTTACTGCCAGCCTGCTAATGATGTTGTTAATAAAATTACGTCGTGTGGGACGGCAGGTGAAAACCTTATCCCTTTCAAACATGAGCCACAGTAGGTTACGAATTTGGGCATTGTTGGCGTTAATATTAGTGATTGCTCAGGTGTTTTTAGGGGGTTGGATGAGTTCTAACTATGCCGCGCTAGCGTGCTCCACTCTGCCGGACTGCAATGGTTCCTGGTGGCCTGAAATGAACTTTTCTGAGGGTTTTAATCTTTCCCAGACTTTAGGCCCTAGTTATTTGGGTGGATTGATGCATACTGAAGCGCGTCAAGCTATTCACGTTTTGCATCGTTATGGCGCAATTATTTTAGGTGTATTTGTGCTGTTGATGAGTTATCGCCTCATAACGCAAGATGATCAACGGTTACGCATGTTTAGTTTAGGATTTTTGGTGCTGTTTTTTGTCCAGTTTTGTCTGGGCCTAGCGAACATTTATTATTTCCTTCCCTTGGCGGTAGCCGTTGCCCATAACTTTGGTGGAGCTTGTTTGTTTGTTCTCACTGTAAGTCTTAATTACCTGGTCTTTTCAAATAGAGGGCGCCTCAATGAGTTTTGAAGCCACAGCAACGCCAATAAACATAAATTGGCGTGATTATTACGAAATGTGCAAACCCAATGTGGTTTTGCTTATGTTGCTCACATCCTTAGTGGGTATGTTCATGGCGGTACCTGGTATGGTCCCTTGGCCAGTGCTGATTTGGGGCAACCTGGGTATAGCTATGGCTGCAGGATCTGCAGCGGCGGTGAATCATGTGATTGATCGGCGTATTGATGGCCAGATGGGCCGCACGAGTAATCGTCCAGTGGCTAAAGGTAAAGTAAAGCCACTGCATGCGCTCATTTTTGCCGCTGTATTGGCGGTTGTAGGCCTGGGTATATTGTATGTGCTGGTTAATCCAATGACAGCCTGGTTAACCTTGGCGTCTTCCATTGGATATGCCTTTATTTACACGGGATACCTCAAGCGTGCCACGCCACAGAACATCGTTATTGGTGGTCTTGCTGGTGCGATGCCTCCGTTGTTGGGTTGGGTTGCCGTAACGGGTACTTTAGACCCTAATGCACTGCTATTAGTGCTGATTATTTATGCTTGGACGCCGCCTCATTTTTGGGCGTTGGCAATTCACAAGCGCGATGAGTATGCTAAGGTTGAAATACCAATGTTGCCTGTGACCCACGGTTTGGAATTCACAGGCTTACAAATTTTGTTATATACCGTGTTGTTGATTATTTCTACCATGCTGCCTTATATTGTAGGCATGAGTGGGTTTATCTACTTGGTAGGTGTGACCTTATTGAATATTCGTTTCTTATACTGGGCCTTACGTTTGTACCGAGGAGCCTATGAAAAGGCGGCTATGAAGACGTTTTGGTATTCTATTATTTATCTTATGCTATTGTTTGTGTTGTTGTTGTTGGATCACTACTTCCGTATCTAGTTCTTCTGGCAAAGCTAGGGCTCACTTAATGTCATGATCTATATAATTATTTCCTTATTTGCAGTGTTAACTCTGCTATAAGCGGCGTTACGTAGGTGATTTACATTCTTATCAAAACGAATGAGTCTTATCGCGTAGCTAACTAATAAAAATAAATTGCAGATTGGACTGATTATGATATTCGAATACATTTGGGACTTAGTTTACCAACCCCAACGTGCTTGGCGACGGATACGTCGCCAGAACTACACCCTCATTCATTGCTATACGGCGCAACTCATTTGGCTTGCTCTAATACTACCTGTGTCATTTTTTATTGGCAGCACCAAAATGGGTTGGAGTCATGGTGGTAGTGACTATCACACCTTAACCATAGACAGTGCTCTGTCTGTTGCTATTGCAATGTATATTTCCATCCTACTAGGAGTAGCCGGCCTTGCAGCGGGTATTTATTGGATGGAAAAAACCTATGGCTCTCGCTCTAGTTTTGATACCTGCATGGTCTTAGCCACCTTCGTAGCATCGCCTGTGTTAATTGCAGGTGTGGTCGCATTATTACCTATATTGTGGCTTGATGTGGGTGTGATGATGGCCGCCGCCACTATGTCGTGTTACCTCATGTTTGTGGGGGTACCGGTGATGATGAATGTATCAGAAGAGCGAGGTTTTTTCTTTAGTGTGTCCATCGTGACTGTAGGTTTATGTGTGCTGGTTGGTTTGATCATTGCTAGTACTGTGTTGTCTGCAACCTTTCTTCCATTGGTTATTGCTTAACCCCTATCGTTTTCAGTAGTAACCATTTTACCTCTGCATTATCAATGATGGTATACTGCGCGCCCTTTTGATTGCTGCAGTATTGACCTATGACCTACGCCTTTTTCGCCACTTGTCCCAAAGCTATGGAGCCTATACTGGCTGATGAACTTGGCCCTTTAGGGGCGGAAGACATTAAGCTAACCCAAGGTGGTGTTTATTTTAATGGCGACTTAAAGGTTGGCTACAGTGCTTGTTTGTGGAGTCGATTGGCTAACCGCGTATTATTGCTGTTACACAGTGAGCCCGTGGATAGTGTTGAAGAGCTCTATGACGCTGTAAGTAAAGTTGAGTGGACAGACCACTTTGACAGTGATCAGACCTTTTTGGTGGATTATGCTGGCCGTATGCGCGGCATAGACAATACTCACTTCGGTGCTCTTAAAGTAAAAGACGCCATTGTTGACCAGTTTCGAGCCAAAGGTGAATTGCGTCCTAATATCGCTAAACAAGAGCCCGACGTACGAATTAACGTATTCATTACTAAAGGTCGTGCACGTATTAGCTTAGATTTGTCTGGCGAGAGCTTGCATAAGCGTGGATACCGCCGTGAAGGTGGTATGGCACCGCTTAAAGAAAACCTAGCTGCAGCACTTTTGATTCGTGCAGGTTGGCCAGCGATGGCCGCGGCAGGTAAGCCGTTAATGGACCCTATGTGTGGTTCTGGCACCTTCTTAATTGAAGCTGCAATGATGGCATCCGATACTGCGCCTGGTTTATTACGCTGGCGCTTTGGTTTGCAAATGTGGAAGCAACACAATGTAGAATTGTGGCGTGAAATTTGGGACGCTGCCGAGTTACGCAGAGAAGCAGGTGAAGCCGCTGCCACCAGCGAAAT
>Ga0302120_10000476_pt1 | contig 18110 bp, 13 predicted proteins | sample AG5_Bottom_MG_FD_203118 | JGI IMG/M metagenome (GOLD analysis project Ga0302120, IMG submission 203118) | Marine microbial communities from Western Arctic Ocean, Canada - AG5_Bottom | ecosystem: Environmental > Aquatic > Marine > Oceanic | place: Canada: Western Arctic Ocean | collected 2017-10-01 | reverse complement strand
ACCACCGATCCGCCATCGAAAATTCACTCAGGTCCACTTCCACCGTTTGCGCTTGAACCGTATTTTCTGGGTCGAAAGGGTCATCGCCTGCGTTATCCCAACCTTGCACAATCAAAACCCCCTCTTCCACTTTTGCAGAAATCCTGGATCGATCCGTTTGATCACCGACTAAGTCAAACAGCGTACCCTCACTCACTGCACCGTCCAGGCGAAACCAACCCTGAATGTGCAAAGGGGCAACATCCTGCGCGCCACTTCCTTCGCCCAACCCCCAGTCCTTTAAAACGGTGGGGTAGGCCCCCCGCTCTTTGGCGTCATAACCCAAAGGAGATGGCTCTAAATCAAAATGCTCCATATGACCATTGAGAGGGTCGGCATCGCGGGCAGGCAAAGGAATCACTGCGGAAAGTTCGGCATCTTTCGACGAAATTAAAGTCCCCGTAATTTCCCAAGCTCCCGTTCTCAAAGTCAAGCCGTCGGCAGAAGAATGTTGACCGCCAAGGACACCACGGTTTGCAGGCAAAGTAACGGTGCCATGAAGCCCACGATTCCAACGTCCCCCATCTTCAAAGTCCTCTTGCGTTTCCCAGAGCCGAAGAAGCGGTCCCGTGGGTGAAATCGCCGTGACCAAAAAACGTGCTGCACGCGCTAAAGTTCGGCCCAAACGAGAACGCACAGCGGCATCGACACGCTGCAAATAACGATCTCCGCTGCGATACCCAAAAGGTAAAGTACTCTGCAAGAGATACCCAGAGTTAGGGTCCAAACCATTTAAATGAATGGCCCATGCATCCAAAGTCACCAAACTCCCAGCCTCCACCATAGGTCCCAGGAGGCGTCGCCAGAAATCATCCGGCCCCTCAAAAGGACGAAGTTCCAAAATCTTCTGCGCAACCCGACGTGCCTCTGATGGAGTGACCCATTCCTGAGAAACCCGCCCCTGCGTGGCTTGCGTCTTCACCGGAGAGCTAGAGAATCGAAGCCCAGACATCAATGCGGTCAAGATTTCTTCGGACGCGGCATTGACATCAACAGGCTCTCTGCGAAGTGGGTAAATCCGAGTTGTCCAGGGGGTTAACGTTTCCGGAAGACTCGATGGAAGGACAATCCAATTTGAAGTTGGAAAAGAAGCTAAAGCAAAAGTATAAAATGGGGCCTCATTCTCCGCCTCAATTTTCAAAATTGTCCCGGCCGAGATTGCACTAGCATCGGAGACCCTCGCTAATGAGGGCCGTTCTAAGTCCGTGTCGCGCGCAAGCCACACCGCAGGCGCCCATGCGTCGGCACCATAGGCGCCCGTTTCTAACCAAGTGAGACTTTCGAGCCGTTTTTTATCTTCTTCCGAAAGACTAAGATCAACTCCGCCCATCTTGAATTCAAAAATGTCATCGTAAAATTCCGGTGGCGTCCAACCGCCTGACTGAAGCCTTGCGGTCGTCAAGGTCAAAACAGTATCGGACACCACCATCGTCCCTTCCCGTAAACGAACTTCATCAGCAGAATCCCTGTCGGGATCCATGGAAACCCCGTTCAGTGCCGTGGGAGAAATACTTTCGTAAGAAATCCAATCTCGTCCCACCAAGATCGCGCCCGAGGGTGCCATTCCAGCCGTGGAAGAAATGGGGAAGGAGCGGTCCGCAAAGGTCACGTCGGCAGCTAGATAACTGGGCTGCAATAAGTTTTGCAAGAGCATAGGCGGTGCCGACGCCAAACTAATACGTGATTGCATCGATGAAACTTGGGCTCCCCAAGATTCTCGGGCGGCTTCCCAGCCTGGAATGGATTGAGGCAAGGGCCCCTGCGCAGAAAGGTTCCATTCATTCTCATCATCCCAAAGAGGGGTTGCATCCCGCGAAGGATGCGTACCCACTTGCACAAGCCTAGAAAAGGAGGCCGCTGACTCCACGGCAATACGAGATTGAGCCCGGTGATAAACCTCTAAAGAAGCTTCGCTGCGCATCCGGCTAGCCAACAAAAAGGGAATACCCAAAGACATCAACAGTGCCAAGGAAACCAATACCGTAATCAGAGCAGATCCATCTTTGGACTGCCTCACCGTCAGAGAAGAGAAACTCAAGGCATACCCTCCTGCGAAAAACGTCCGATTAAAAACTCTTCTTGAAGTTCGCCGACCTGAGCAATTCCGACAGGAATAGGTTGTGGATGTCGATTCATATCCAACCGCCCAAACCGATCGAAATGTATTTCAGCGACGGGAATCAACAACTCTGCGTCGCCAGGCAATACGGGCCCAACCTCTTGTGTGCGCACCCAAACAGAAAATTCGTCCATCTCTCCACGAAATCTTCCGTTGGTGTCGCCCAAGTACGGGGTCGCCTCAACTTCGGGAAGTTGCCCAAGAAAGGGACTTTGGGTAACGCGCTGCCCCCCAAGGTCAATCGACAAGATTCCAGGAAGTTTTGAATCAAACGCGGGCTGTGCCATCACGGCTACATGATTCCATTGGCCAAAAACTACCGTGCGCGAAGCAGTTTCAACCGTTTGACGACTAAAACGTGTGCCATCACCACCCATCACAAAAACTTGTAGGCTTCCGTCGCTGCGCAATTTCACCTGAAGGAGGTCTTTCCAGTCCACAAGAACGCCCGAAGATTTCTCGGCTGGTCTGACGTCGAAAACTAAGCGGAGTCCTTGTTGTGAAGCCAAAACGCCTGCGCGCCCTTCCACCTGAACGCCTCCACCGAGACGCAAATCTAAACCCGCACCAACACGTCCTCGTTGACCCAAGATTGCAGGGTCAACGAGAAAAAGATTTTCTCGTTCCCGACTTGCAACCTCAAAGGTTGCTTCTCTTACTGGGCGATAGACCCATCGCTGCAAACGAGCGTTCCGCTCCTCCGTTTCTGGGTCCAAACTCAAGACAACAGGCAAACCCGTCACGCGTGCACGATCTCGACTGCTAAGCAGAAACGTACCCATTGTCTTTTGGAACCCACGTGTTCCTGGATCCATACGGTCTAAGCCACCCAAACTAATGCCTACGATGACACCGAGCACCACCATCACAAGGAGGAGTTCAGCAATCGTGAAGCCGCGCCGCATTAGTTCCCGAAATGCGTGATGTCGTCTTCGGTATCAAAATAACCATCTGGGCCTGCTGAAATCAATTGAAAGCGGCCAGGCTCTTCCCACCCTCCAGTTGTTTCATTTCGACGTGCTCCAGAAACTTGTTCTTCGTATTCTTCATCAAGTCCTGCCATCCATTGCCCCGTCGTTTTGTAATGCAAACTCTCATAATAGGCAACTGGGTTTCCCCAGGCATCGGAAATTTCGAACAATTGTGGAGACGGCAATTCCGTTCGCGGCTTTGACGTCTCGTCTCCATCCGTATTGACGAGCCAATCTTGATTTGGTTTTTCACCCCCATACTCTGCATCAAACAAAGCCAGAAACAGAGCCTCTGCTTTGGAATTGAACGTATTTGCGGGTAAACCCTTAGGGAGGCGATCATCGGGATAGTCCCCTTCGATGGTCCGGTGCTGCTCTAGTAAGGCTGCCATCGTCTGCAGCCGAATCAGTGTTTCTTTCTCGGCAGATTGCCCGAAGATCCCTGCGCCAGACATGAGTAGCGCAGTCATGAGCACGCCAACAATGACCATGACGATCATCAACTCCAACAGTGTAAAACCGTTTTTTTGCATCATGGCTTTGCGTAAATGACTTCGAGGTTATCTAAAGAAAGGTCAACAGGAAGAGCGTTGGCGGTCTCTGCGTAAACACCATAGACCAACGAGCCACTTGCAGAGCGTAAAACGGCTACCGGCCCCGTCCAAATCACTTGGCCATCCGCATGAACACGTAGGACAGGAGGCACCGGTTCTCGATCTAGGTCAAAGCCAACCCGAATGGTTTCATCCGTCGAAAGACGCTGACCCGTTCGACCCCGATCTTCTTTTGCACCTTGCTTCCAAGACCAACTCAGCCAGCCCTCTCTATCTCGGAAAACATGGAACGCCCAAGTTTGCCGACCATTACGACTTTCCAGCGCCGTAAAGACCCCCGCATCGCCCCGGTGAGCTTCACCCACCTTGATGTCTGCGGAAAATGACCGGAAGTGCTGTGCAGGAAGAGTCCGCACTGCTCGAGTTTTACCCGCCTCTCGATGGGAGCCTTGAATACGAAGAATCCCCTTTGCAATCCGTGGCTCCACCCCTTGACGCGCACCACTCTGGGCATCCCAACCAGAAAGAAATCGGTTTCCTTCAAACGTGTCTTTCCAATGTCGTAATCGGGCGTGTGCGGTAATGCGGCCTTGCCAAAGTTGCGCAAAAACGGCTTGTGGGTTTTCCTTGTCATCACGCAACGTATCTAAGAGATAACTAAATTCTGCAACACTGGAAGCTAAATCTCCCTGAGCATACTGCAGGCAAGCCACAGCATTTTGTACTTGTAAAAACCCTGGGAAAAGGGATTGCGCCTCCTCGAAAGACGTTGCCGACTCTCCATAAGACGGGCGCTTCATATGATTCAGACCCCTGCGAAGTGCCAACTCAGCCCAAGCGGGTGCATGGCTCACGGAACGAACCCAGGAAGGCCGATGAGTCTCGGCCTGACGAAAAGCAACCTCAGCTGGGCCATAGTGGCCATCGGCAGAAAGAATCCAACCGAGTTCCATTAAAAAGGCGGCGCACTGGGGAGCTTCCGCCACGAGGCCACGGAAAGCATCTCTTGCGGATGCCGTATTCCCCCCACGGGCTTGCCACAGCGCCTCTAAATATTTTGCGTAAAGCAAACTGGGCTCCATTTCTAATGCCAGTGATAGAGATTCTTCTGCCAAGGCGCTTTCGCCAAGAATGTCGTACCAAAAAGCCAATGCAGCCCAAGAGGGTGCTGCGTCGAGAGGTTCAGCAGCGACCGCTTGCTTCAAGTCACGGACCACTTCGGCAGCTGACCCACCGGAGGCGGCAGTGCTTAAGCCTCGGAGATACAAAAGCGAAGCGGAAGGGCCGTAAACAAGAATTGCTTCCTCAGAAGCCAATGCAGCTTGATCAAAATTTCCCGCTAAATACAGGGAAGCAATGAGGCCACACTGCGCATCATGAGAAGAATCCGCTCCCTGAACTGCAGCAAGAGCATCTTCAAAAGAGGATGTGGCCGATGCCCAGTCGCCGGTAGCCAAAGCTACTTTTCCCAAACCCACAACCGCTTGTTGATACTGCAAGGAAGTGCGCTGAGCCTGCAGTAAACTTCGCGCTTGGAGTAAATGCACTTTTGCCTGAATCAGGCTCTCTTCATCAAGCAATAAAATCCCCATCTCTAAGTCTGCACTGGGGTCCCCATCTCTCATCAAAACGGCATCCGCCAACAGCGCATGCGCCGCGGAGTCTGACCCCAGCTTTCGAAGAATGACCGCCATGCGAGCCAAAGGGACGGAAGGATGAGCTAATTCATTGACTTGGCTCATCGAGGCAGGAACCGAAGCCTGTGGAATAGGCCGACCGGCCAATGCCGCGTATAGTGAAAACGCGCGGTCCAACTGCAAAGTTCTCTCGTAGACCGACCCCAACAAGAGCCAATGCTTGGACTCTGCTGGGTCCACTTCGGCCAAAGAAGTTGCGCGAGCAAGTGCAATCTCAAAAGCGGCCGGCTCACGCACTCCTTGGTTCAACAACCAAGAGACGCCTTGATGAATTTGCTCCTCCCTTGCCGTTCCTAGCTGTGCCAATTCCACCGCTTTGTACTTCACTTCATTCTGCAAAGTCTTTGCCAATTGAAAGCCGACATATTCTCCGGGTTCAAAGACCCGAGATGCAAAACGAGATTCTCCGGTTACCGGATTCACTTCTTGGAAAGTCAGCGAAGTTTCCACCCCTTTCTGATACCGGTCTTCATCAAGGACCCATCCCCACAACGTGGAAATGGTGTCCACCTGAACGGAGTCATACAAAGATTCATAGGACGTCTCTGAGCCCATCATTTCAGACGCAATATTCTTCGAAGAAACCTCTTCCGAATCCACCGAAGATGACACAAGGTCTTGAATTCCACCCGCAGGGGCTTGGACGTTGACAAGGAGATGGTGGCTCCAAACAGACGCACCAGGATCTGGGTAAGGCGGTGGCAATAAAACAGGTAAAGCCGCCAAGGGGGGAATTGCCAACTCCAAAGGCGGCAACGCCTCATCAGTACTAGGCTTCTTAAATGCGTTTTTTCGCACCGACTCGCCGGGGAGACGGACGACAGGGTTCAAAGACCCCAACGCATCCATATCTAAATTCAAAGCAGTACGTCGATTCCCACGCGATCCAGCCAGAGAATCCTGATGCAGATTCATCCCCATCCACGCAAGAAGGACAAGAACACAGAGAAAGAAAATAGGCTCTCTTTTCATTCCTCCACCTCCTCCTTCGGCAAACTGCCGACAGAAAACTCCAGAAGAACGCGCCTTTCCCGTTTTCGCTCATGCGGCTCCTGAAGTACAAGCTTGGTGAGCCCTAGAGGTCCTAACCCGTCCCCTTCTTGCAATATGTCGTCGAGAAAAGAGAGAGAAGATTGAATGGGAAATATAACTTCCATAGAAACTGGAATGAGGGCAAGGATTTGCTCCTCGGACCGACGCCCGCGCGTTCGCCGTTGGCGTACCTGAATTTCGATGTCCTCCACCCGCATGGCACCTGCCAAAACGGCCATGCGGCAAACGCGGTCAACGACATCAAGGCCACGCATCACGCGCTCCAGCTGGTCAGGCTGTGCGGGTTGTTGCGGTGGAAGCCCAAGGTCCTCCTCAACATCCACGTTATTCCGCAATGCAAAAGCCAACAATTCTTGCCGAAGCTTCCCTGTCCACTGAATGTAATGTTGACTAGACGATTGGCCAGGACGAGGCTGAAAGTCATCCCGAAGATTCGGCAAAGTCACGGCATTCAAGGAGGAAGTTCGCGACTCTAGCTCAGAGAGATGATTTTCTAAGGACTGCACTTGCTGAACCGAGTAAGCAGACGTCCGTAACTTTCCATTGTGAGAACGTATTTGTTGCTGTGCTCTCAGGAATTCACTTCGTGAGTGAGAACCCACAAATGCACGCCCAATCAAAAATACAATCAACCCCAAAAGGACTCCCGTGATGAAGTGGCGGTGCTGCTGCCAAAATGCATCGAAATTCATTCGTCTTCCTCCAAAAGAGGCTCAGCAAGGATGCACGCTTCTACTGTCCAAGAAAGAGAGCCGCCCCGGCCCGTAGCATTTGTCTTAACCCGATCTTCGCCATTTGCCAAATGCGTTTTCAAACGCTCTTGGAAGTCCGCGAATACATCGGAAGCCTGGCGAGCAGCATCTTGACCCTTGCCCTGCATGATGACGACAGGAACTTGAAAGCCCTCTTTCCCCCAAATTGCTCCATCCTGAAGTTCCACTGTGAAGGCATCCACCCAAAGGTCCTGAGGAAGCTCTGCTTCTAAGAAACGCATCATCTGTAAACCGGTTTCTTTGACCGCATATTCGGCAGAAAGTTCCTTGACCAAAGATTGGCGAAACTTCACCTCATCTAACAAGCCAAGTGCCCTGGAATGACTCGCCTGTGCTGCTTTCACTTTTCCAGAAAGTCGGCGGGCCACATCCGACGCCTCTTCCGCTTGTGTAGAGGCTACAGAGAAATCAAAGAACAGGAAGAGCACTGCTGCAACGCCAGCCAATACCGACCAAATACCTCGTTCTTTAAAGTTCCGCGTTTTTCGCGCGCCTTCGGACAGAATTTCTAATGCGTACATTTGCGAATCTGCCGAAGACAGAGCAAGGCCCAAAGCCACCGTGGAGGCAAGACCGTCAGCCTCGAACTGTTGCAACTCTTCTTCTGGCAATGCACTTGGATCCACCATTTCCGTAGCATCCCAAAGTGAAACGGGGATACGCATACGACTTGAGAGAAGGTCGACCAAACCACCGGCCTTCGCACCGCCACCGGTCAAGAGAACCCTGTCTAAGGTCAATTCTCTTAAGCGCGCCTGAGCCCGACACAGCGTAATGACACCTCCCAAAAGAGTTGGCAAGCTGTCATATAAAGGAAGCACTGGGCGCGTAACACGGTCAGCGTCGGACGAGAGGCGTTCTCCAAGCCCAAGACGCAAATCCAAATGCTTGTGGATCAAGTCTTGTGCGCGGCCTTCTGAAACACCCAAACTTTTTCCGAGGTTGGCATCTCTTTGATCTAATGAGGTTGAGACTGAACGTGCAAAATAAAGTTCTGTGCCACGAACTAATGCCAAATCTAAAGTAGACTTACCCAAATTAGCCAACAGCGTTACGGATGATTCATGATCCCCTAGGGCCAAATACGCGTTATATAAAGCCACTGCATTTGGCGTGAAGCCCTCTGGACTTATTGGGGAAAGGTCGGTCACCCAATTATCCAACAGATCTTCCTTGATAACGCCCAGCAACATCGTGTCTTCGTCATCCAACTCTTTGGGGACCGGAAGCAAGTTGTAGGACGTTGCCAACGGTGTACCTGATCTAGAGGTCAGTTCCCTCACTTCAAACTCCATCAAACGCTCCAAACGCCAATCCTCTACTTCTGGGACGGGCAAGTAACGCAACATGACATCGGAACCGGTCACGCCCACGCGAGCCCCATTGACTTTGCCGAAAACAGCACTGGCCACCTCTACAGGAAGTTCTCCGTCTTCCAAAACGGCCGACTGATAGCGCGTGATTTTGACAGCATCTTTTTTGACATCCAATCCTGCTAAACGCACCCTGGATTTCCCGAGATCGAGTCCGACACCTTTACTCATTGCGACCCTCTCTTTGAAGCCAAGTGGACAAGATGGGATAAGCACGTTTCAGTGCGCGAGATAAACGAAGTTGATAATCTGCTTCTGCTTTCACCGAATCTTGTTCTAACAACACCAAAGTACGGGCCAAATCTTGTGCCTCAAGGATTGCCTCCTCACGGAGCGTGGTTGCCGAGAATCTCTCGGACAACATCTCAGCCGCAGCCTGGAGACTTCGGAGGTCTTGCCGAGATCCCAGAAAAAGGGCGTCTTCTTTTTCTCCTTGAATTCTCCTCAATTCTTGCCGCCCTTCTTGGAGAATTTTAAAAATTTCCCCTTGCGCATACTCCACCTTGGTTTCATCCAAAGGCCAATCTCGTACGAGCTCCGCAGACGCCGCCAAGATTTCTGGCGCATTGCCCGCTCGCACGGCCGACTTCACCCGGCGATCTAACCGTGCCGATTGGGCAAGGGCGTCGGTTAAATCCCAACGGAGTTGCGCACTTGAGAGGTCCATGACCGCGGCGTGCGATAAGGCCATGACAGCCGATGGCTCCGCAAAACGGAACAGAAAACGACGCGCCTCTCCTCCTACAAAGCAACCGGGTGACGCATCCACCCGCAAGCCTGAAATTAACTCACGAGGTCCCCCTTCACTCAAAATCAAAAAAGGCCCGGCTTCCTGGGCGGCTTCCCCTGCAATCAAAGAAAGTCGGCCGGGGCCTTGGTAATTCAAGCCCCCCGACATGGCGGACCAATGGCCACCTTCACCAGCAATTTCCAGAAGGCTTCGGCCGTCTCGATACCGGAGGAAAAGATTTCCGCCAGAAATGAAGGCCGTTCGGCCATCCAAGTTCTGCGAATCGACCCATTCGTCCACGCTGTGAACCTGCAAGGAGCCGCAAGAACCAGCACCAGAAAAGGAGAGAGATAAGGTAAACCAGTCGGCCTCTTTCGGGAAGGCCAACAAGACGGGAGACGAAGAAAGAGGAGCGGTTCTCCACTCCACCGTTGGACGTTCCGCATCTTGAGCTCCCCAAGCAATCACGGCCACCACTTCGGCGCCTTGCACATCGGCCGAAAGCTCTAGCCCCCCCTGCACGGGGAAACGAGCCGCCAACGATGCTTTTCCACGCCCCTTCCGATTCACCAAACGGCTTCCTTCTTGTGCCCAGCCTTCCGCCAACGTCCACGCCTCGGTGGCTCCGGCCGAACCAAAATGGCCGAGGTCATCAATGGCATCCAAAGAAGGAAGACCAGAAGGAGTACTAACCTGGGTCGCTGTCTCCGGAAGATCTACGGAAGATGAGAAAACGCCGCTTTGGATTGCCCAAACCCCGGCCGCGCCAAGAAACAGCAAGAGAACGACTAAAGCCCAGGGCCCACTTTTCTTTGCCTGCAGGGCCTCTTCTCTGCCTTGAGAATGAGAAGCGGACTCTTCCTGCCCCTCCTCTTCAAGCAATTGAAGGCGACAAGCCCCAAGACGGAGTTCCGTCCCAGGAAACCATTCTCCTTCCTGCACCTTAACCCCGCCAGACCAAGTGCCGTTGGTACTCCCGATATCTTGAAAACGAACAGATCCCTCTTCAGAAACCGTCAACTGTAAATGCTTTCCCGAAATAGAATCTGCGGCCAAAACCCAGTCCGATGCCGCAGCACGCCCAACGATGTGGACTCCTGGGGAGAGGGCGGTCTCTTGACCGGCAGTTAAGCCATCAACGATGCGGATACGAACCATGTGGGAGTGAGCCTCAACCATCCAGTTAAGGGAAACCAAGTTTAGGAGGGCTTGACCCTTGGCACAAACAAGCCAGGCACAGTTTTTCTCTAGTTTTCGGGACATTGGGAGTAACCTTCTCCCATGCGCTTCTTCTTCCTCCAGGAAGCCCCTCCTTTTTTTGAGGGCTCGTGGCAACCACCCAAAGAGCTGTCTCAGCATCTCCGCGCCCTTCGGTTCTCAGAAAAGGAGGAGTTTCTCCTCTTGCTCCCGCAAGGTGGGGCCGTCGGCGGGCAATGGAACTCCGCAGAGGGCCTCACACTTTTGGGCCTCCGAGAAATCCCTCGACTTCCTCTGATGCCCATCACTTTAGCCACGGCTTGGCCAAAGGGCAATCACGCGGAAGACTTGGTCCGACGCGCTGCCGAAGCGGGTGTGGAACGCATTATCCCCCTCTTATGCGAACATAGCGTGTCGGGCAAAGACTCAATCCCCCTCGGAAAGATGCGTCGGCTTGAAAAAATTGCGCGGGAGACGTGCCAACAATGTGGACGTCCCGTTGCGCCGATCATTCAAAAAACGCCCCAAAGCCTAAAAGATGTCCTGGAAGGACACCCCAAGGCACACCCCGTTGCACTGACTCCCGGGGCCTGGCCGCTCATGATGGAATTAGGGCTTCACTCTCCAAAAGAAGTCCTCCTTTTCGTTGGCCCCGAAGCCGGATTTTCGGCAGAAGAAGAAGATTGGTTTCAGAGTAGAAATATCGCCAAAGCTGGACTCCTTCCCACCGTACTTCGTATTGAGTCTGCAGGACCTCTTGCGGCTGGATTGTGCCAACACTGGTTTTTTCAACTCAGTGAAGCCAACCCCTAAAGCCAACCTTCTTCTAAAAAGGATTGGTACTGTCCCCGTCCAACCACCACGTGATCTAATAACTCAATGCCTAATAGCCGACCTGCCCTTTGCAAGCGTCGAGTCGTCGTACGGTCTTCCGCGGACGCTTCTGGGTCCCCACTCGGGTGATTATGAGCCACGACCACCGCTGCCGCACGGCACAAGATGGCCGGAGAGAACACCTCTCTAGGGTGAACCAAAGAACTTGTTAAGGTTCCCTGACTGATTGCTTTCTCCAACAAGATGCCGCCCTTCGCGTCCAAATAAAGCGCATAAAAACATTCCGTTCGTAAAGCAGCCATGCGAGGTAATAAATGGTGGTACACATCTTTTCCACCCCGCAAGATACTTGGGGGGGGACCCTTTTTTTCAAGACACCGTCGACCAAGCTCCACCGCTGCGCAGATTCTCCAAGCATCTTCTTCTAGTATCCCATGCTTCAATGCCAATTCCTTCGGCGTCCAACCTGGCCGAGGTAAAGATGACATAAGGGGACGTCGGCCAAAGAATTGGTGTAATAAAACCTCATCCGAGAGGTCCGCTGGGTTCTCCAGCAAGGAAAGTGAAAGAAAGGAAGTAGAAGTCACCCTCAGAAGACGGCACCGTCAAGAAGGGTGACGAGATTTTTGGCTATTTCACCGTCTCTTCTAGCCAATGCCGGTGCCGCTGTTCTAACACGGAAAAGGGAAGTCCCAAAAGTCGTTGACTCACCACCTTCAAATCGTTCTGCTGCAATGCGTTGAGCACATTCCGCAAAACCTCTTGCCCATACTCTTCTTGAATCCAAGCGGTCAGCGACAAGGCGAAGTCATAGGCATGTTGCACACGACTTTGACTAGACCAAGATACCCACTGCTCTCGTAATGCGGCTGCCGACGGCAACTGTCCCGCTTGGGCCGCGTCCTGGAGTCGTCGGCGTGCACGACTAACATCCTTGCCTTCCATCCATTGCGCTAATCCTTCCCCAAGCCATGTTGGCAAATGAAATCCGGCCCGATGCAGGACTGCGTGCGTCACTTCATGCAAGAGTGTGGCTTCGAAAACGTCAGCGTCTGTATCCTCTTCCACCGGCAGGCGGATTCTTCCGTCATAAAGTCCGGAGGCCCACGACGGCGCACCGACTTGGAAATCCGCTTTGGGAGAAAGCAGCACCAACACGGGTTCGTCCAAAGACACTCCCAACTCCTGCTCTACCATCAAAACCGCGCTTTCCAACGCCTCCGAGACATAAGGAGCCAAGGAGATCAGTGAGGCATTCTTCTGACTGATGACGCAAATAAAATGAGCCGAGGTCCACCGTTGCCCCGATCTCCATGTTGCTTCTTCGTTGCGTGCGCGCTCCAACCAAGTTTGGGCTGACGCCCATGAGGGACGTAGCGATAAGGCCCGCTCCGCACGTCGGACCGCCTCCGCGTAATCCCCGAGGAGAAATGCAGAACGAATTCCAAAATAATAGCCCTCTGGGTTTTCCGGGTACCTTTCCATGCTTTCTTGCAAATGCAATTCCGCTTCTTGGTGTCGTCCAAGCTGCAAGAGTACTTGCCCATAAAAAGCATGCGGTGCCCCTTTTAAGCCATCCATGTCCATTGCTTGCTGTGCAAAACTCAAAGCCGTGCGATCATTCCCTTGCGTGGATGCTTGAATTGCAAGGCCCAAATAGACCAACGACGCATTTCGACGTACCCGCGGGCTTTCTGGCATATCGACCAAGCAATCTTCCACCAAAGGAAGGGCAAGGGAAAAGGAGTCCGACGCCAAGAATTCTTCGACGGCCAGAATGCGGGGGTCCACGGGGACCGAAGTTGGCCGGGAGGCTTTGGGTTTGGTCGACCCATCGGAAAGAATCGGTGCTTCGGACTGAATCTCTGTGCGCCGCAGGATGGAGGACACCTCTACCGGATTATCGGCCAACGTGAAGTGCCGAAAAACACCCACGCCAAGAAGAATGGAAAGGGTCCAAGCAAGCCATCGCCCCTTTCTAAACATGATGGCGCTCCCCTCGTTTTCGAATTTTCAATCCAGGGCAATAAGCAGCAGCAGCAGCCAAAGCCTTCCCCCCCTTAAGTAACGAAGGCCAAAAAGGAAAGGTACGACATTGCTCCGGCCGCGCCTCATAGACAGAACATGCATTGAGCCCCTCAAGCAAGGAACAGCGCCCATGCTCGGCCTCACGAATACTGAAGCGGCCGTCGACTTGCCGAACATGCATACGTACAAAAGCCTCCAGCGTCATTTTCTTTTCCGACGCCATGCCTTCCATCTCCTCTTCTTTCAACCAAACTTGCCCGTGACCGGTGCGACAACAATTCCCGGAACGGCAACAATTAAAATCAAATGCTTGAGCAGAGTGAGTCATTTAATCTAAATCCTCCTGCGCCTTCCGGTGTTCCCCGATGTGTCGAATGAGCGCCAATGCACTGGGGTATCTCTCTTCTTTATCCTTCGCCATCATCTTCTCAAGAAAGTAATGGAGGCTTGGGGAAACATCATTCCCCTTGAGCGCCGCACCATCAAGCCCTTTCAGAATCTGAGCGCGCATCATCTCTTGATCTGTTTCCCCCTGAAAAGGAAGCTTTCCAAGGACTAAGTGATACAAAGTAGCGCCTAAAGAATAAATGTCAGCGCGCGAATCCAAGTCGTCGTCTCCTCGGGCTTGCTCCGGAGCTAAATAAGCCGGCGTTCCCATGGTGGTGTTCGCATCTGAACGACCTTCCAAGCCTTCACCTGCAAAACCAAGATCAATCAAATTCACTTCGCCCTTGGGTCCAATCATGATATTCCCCGGCTTCAAGTCTCGGTGAAGGACGCCTGACTCTTTCATCTCTTCCAAAAATCCACCTACTTGTATGACAATATCCAAAGCATCTTTTTCTGGAAAAGTCTCGCCATCCGTTAAATATTCTTCCAAGGTACGCCCGGGAACCCAGTCCATTTCAATGATGTACGTTCCCATAAATTTAAAAAGCCGGTGCCCACGCACAATGCCGTCAATTTCAAGCCGCTGCAACAATTTCCCCTCTTCAAGAAAACGCTTCACTGCATAGGTGTCTCGAGCGAGATTAGGTCGCAAAATCTTTAAAGCCACTCGCCGAAAATCTTTTGCCCGACGCGCGCCAAAAACCTCGGAAGTCCCCCCCATGCCGAGTTTCTTCTCAATGCGATACCCCGGGATTTCCGGCTCTTCCATGCCCTTCGTTTCTCGGAGATATTGGATGATTTTTTCATCCCAACCCCGCAACGAAGCTAATGCTGGCAAAAAGCTGCCCTGGGTGCCTGCAGCCTGAAGTGCATCCACAGCCTCTTCTCGAGTCAAAAAGCCTCGATGCACTAAAATGGCTAAAAATTCCTGGTTTTGGGCAGAAGGAGGCTGGGGCATCCTTAAATGTTACGACTTGCGCTCAAGGAAAAAGGGCGAACTGGCCGAAAAAGAGGTTGGCATTTCGCCGTCCCCCCCTAAAAACTGTCCTCGTCATGCAACCCGACATTGGCATCGTCTACAAATACTTCGATCTCCTCGACGGATTCATTCGAGTCCGCAGCTTAGCGGAAGATCAAACACTGGCTCTTCCCGCGGGTCTAGAAACCCCACCCGATCGCCGTCAATACCGCCACATGGTTGTGCAATCTTGCGTCGTTCGCCCCGAAGAAATCCTCAGTCAAGTGCAACGGATTTACCCAGAAGACCTTCGCACTGCGGAAGACCTTCTCTATCAAATCTGCATTGACGTCAATCCACATTTAGAAATCCACAATGTGGTCCTTCCTGCCACCATGGAAGCCGACGCTCTTCCTGCAGCATCCCCCGAAGTGATCCAAGATGCACTGCAATCCCAAGCCAGCAAACTGGAACGAAGAATACTGAAAGACATCGTCGGACAAGACGAGGCCGTGCACACGCTATGTCGCTCTGTGCGCAAAGCAGCCTGTGGATTGAATGACCCCAAACGCCCCGTCGGAACCTATCTTTTCGTTGGCCGCACCGGTTGCGGGAAAACAGAATTGGCGAAGTCTTTGGCGCGGAATCTCTACGGGGAGGCCTCCTTGATTCGAATTGACTGCTCGGAGTATGCACTTCCGCATGAGTCCGCAAAACTGATTGGCGCCCCTCCCGGATACATCGGCCATAACGAAGGCGGTGTACTGACCGAAGCACTGAAGAAAAACCGGCAGGCCATTGTTCTCTTTGATGAAATTGAAAAGGGGCATGAAAAGATGCATAACATGTTGCTTCAAATTCTTGACGAGGGCCGACTCACCGACAGCAAAGGAGAAACTGTGGACTTCACGCAATGCCTCGTACTCTTGACGTCCAATGTGGGAACCCAAGATTATGCACAAGCAAAAAACCGTCTTGGCTTCGGCGAGGAGTCTCTCAGCCGCAAAGACTTTGAGGACTTAACGCAAGCGGCTCTAACACGCAGTTTCAAACCAGAACTTCTTAATCGTCTGGATGGTTGCCTCACGTTTCGCTCACTCAGTAAAAAAGATTGTGCGCGCATTGCGCACATGCAGCTCAACCTTCTTCAGGAACGGGTCAAACAGGCTGGGATTCACCTCAGATGGACGCCGATGGCCTCCCGAGTTCTTGCAGAAATCGGATACTCCGAAGAATATGGCGCACGAGAAGTCCGACGCACCGTCGCACGCCTCGTTGAGGAACCACTTAGTAATGCGATCCTTGATGGTGAGATAAAAAAAGGAGAGCAATGGACTCTTCGCTCCTTGAAAGGCTGTGTGGAATTCAAAAAAGCGGCCTAATCGCCGACGCCTTAAACTGGAAGGATGCTTCTCTCTGGCATCCTGCTTCTTTCCGCGGCTCTCCCTCCAACACAATCCCAGAGCATCACGCTCCCTGAAGGCGTGGTGGCCTCATGGAAAGGAGGCTCCATCCAAAAAGATCGCTTTGAGCGTTTCCTCGGTCGAAGTTTTCATCAAAAGAAATTAGGCATGGATGCCTTAGCGCACATTTTACAAGTGCAATTAGTGGAACAGGAAGCAGAAAAAAGGATGCTCCATGTTTCAGAGGAAGACTTTGAAATACGGATGAATCTGATTCGGACGGCGGCGGCGGAGGCCGGAGTAGACCTGGAAACTTTGGTGCAAGCTCGCCGGATGACCATGGTGGAATTCAAAAAGCTCATCAAAGACTCCATCTACCACGAAATGCTGGTGCGAGAAGATTTAAAGCTTCCCCAGGGCGCCGACGTCGCGCCCGATCAATTGCAGGAATGGAGCAACCAACACACCCAAAAACTGCTTGCTCAATCCGCGTCGGCGCCCGAAGGTTATGCCCTAGACGCTCCACCTTTTGTGGTCACCGAAGCAGAACTCGGCAAGGTACTGCATGAAATCCTTCCCGCATCCCGTCTTTCCGAATATGTAGAACAACTGGCCTTGCAAAGTTGGTTGCCGCGTTGGGCCAAAGAGCAAGGGCTCGTTTTAACCGATGACATTCTTGAAACAGAAATTCAATGGCGTCGGCAGAGAGTGGCAGAAAACCCTGCCTATGGAGGCGCCACCTACGAAGCACTTCTGTCAACCCAAGGATCTACGGTAGAAAGCGTGCGGGCCGGCGCGGAGTTGCGTGCGGCAGCCTACCTCCGACTTTATGCGCAAACTGTTTTTTCCGACGCTTGGTTTGAAGGACAAGGGGAAAAGGAAATGCAAGGTTTTCAAGAAAAGTACGGGGCAAAGCGACAGGTTTCTTGGCTCTTGCTCCGGGGTGTGAAAGAAAAACAAAACCCCGTGGACCTGACTTTTGAAGAAGCCGCTGAAGAACTCCACCTTTACGCCAAAGGAATTCGCTCGGAAAGTGACTTTGCCAAAACTGCCGGCGCGTACTCAGAAGATGAAGTTTCCCGACGGCGGGACGGGATATTGGGTTGGATTGCCCAAGTGGACCCCGGAGCGGACTACGCATTTTCTGAAGCTGCTTTCCAAGCCAAAGCCCAAACGCTCTTCGGCCCTGTTCGGACGAAAGAGGGCCAAGCCCTTGGATGGGTGCATGAAATTCAACCTGCCCCAGAAAAGTCCGACTTCTACAAGGCCGTGCGACGTGGTTTCCATAAAACGTTACGTCGGCAGTTGCTTATCACCATGAACTTGCAATCTCTTTACGTGGACCCCCTTGCGGGCATCCCCGAAGCCAGTCCAGAAATGCTTCGTTAGCAACTCAAACGAAAGAGATCTCTTTCCGCTAAAGACTGCCGTATTTCCTTGGCCCGACCTTCATGACCCGCGCCCATCAAAGCCAGCGCCGCCACTTTCCCAGCCTCTACACCAGGTTGATCAAAAGGATCAATCTCCAGCAACCCACCCGCATAGGCCGTGGCAATTTCCATGAACATGAAATATTGCCCCACGTGAAACGCATCTAATTTACACAGTTCTAGAATGCTCACCGGACGGCCTGCATCACACAAGGCAACTTCGGTCCCCAGGCGTTCTGCCTCAACAATATCATTCAAGGTTTTCCCATGGAGATGGTCAAACGCCGGCGAAGAAACAAACGGGGCCGGAACTTCAATCTGCTGCGCAAAGTCTCGGAGCTTTAAGAACGTGAACACTTTGTCATCCGGCCCTTCGGCGTAAAGCTGAACCTGAGAATGCTGATCCGTTGGCCCCACCGCCTTGACGGGCGTCGGCCCCCGGTGCACCACGGAACCATCTACCGCATGCTTTTTCCCAAGAGACTCGGCCCAAAGTTGCTTGAACCAATCCGCCAAAAGCCGCATCCGATGACTGTAGGGAAAGTGAACGTGAACATTTTT
>Ga0302120_10000474_pt1 | contig 18135 bp, 11 predicted proteins | sample AG5_Bottom_MG_FD_203118 | JGI IMG/M metagenome (GOLD analysis project Ga0302120, IMG submission 203118) | Marine microbial communities from Western Arctic Ocean, Canada - AG5_Bottom | ecosystem: Environmental > Aquatic > Marine > Oceanic | place: Canada: Western Arctic Ocean | collected 2017-10-01 | reverse complement strand
GTAGACACGCAGCCTTGAGGGGGCTGTAGCGCGAGCTGTGAGAGTTCGAATCTCTCCTTGGGCACCAAACTATAATAATCAAGACGTCTCAGGGCGTCTTTTTTTTGTCTCAAATCCCTTGGTGTGTGGGCTTTATGGTAATTAGGTGGTTGCTGTAACCCCGCCCTCTTTAAAGATGGGATTCTGAGGCTAATAAACAACGTATGGAGTAGATATTAATAACAGCTAATACAAATATTGCCCCGCTCAGTTATGAATAATAAACCCTTAAGTTTTGCTTACCCTTGCCTCGATCTGAATAAAAATTATCGCCTACGATCACCAGACTAGTCCACTCTTTATTTCGCAGTTCCTATAATTCGCTTCATTTTTTAGGCATCGTTATCAAACTAGTTTTGACCAAGAGCAGCTAAAGCCGCATCTCTCTCACTTTGCGCACGGCTCAACTGTGCATTTCTGAACCCTCTAATTCTCACAACCTCATCATCAAATACTTGCTTGATTGCTCTAACAGCTCGGTTAAAAGTGGCCAACTCCCCTCTAGTAGTCTCCTCAAACATTTGTTCAGCTAAGTTTATAAATTCATCTCTTGTGTGTTGTGCTCTATACACAGCTGAGTCATGTATGAATCTTAAGGTCCGCAACGCATTTTCATGCCTGGTAATTTCGTTTGTCACTTGTTCGACATACTCAGCGTTAATATCTTGTCTTGCTGATTCAGAATAGGAGCTTGATAATAGATTCCGATGATCATCTGCAAGCTCCTCAAGGCGGTTACTGTGTCTACGATTTTCACCCCCCGAGCCTGCCCAAAATTGTCTGCTCGCATAGCCCTGATATGTACGGTATACAGCACGCGCGCGAATTATCATTTGGTCAGCTATCAACCTTTTCGATTGTGTTGCTCTGTCATAACTACTCTCAGCTTCAATATGCACTTGATTTCCATAAAAGTTGTTCTGTGCAGATATAAAACCTCGTTGATATAGTATCTCAATTTCCTGGACTGTTATTTCGTAGTGCTGCCATATACGCTCTCTACCACTATCATTTGCTTCTCTCGCTGCAATAATCATTTCTGCAGCTTCTTGTAACGCCTCTTCATTAACCTCTAAATCACCTTTTGCCTTTACGTCCTTACCGCTCAATTCTGGCTTTAGCGGCGAACCATCACCACTTAATACCTGCATCGCATCGCCTTTTACTGCCAGAGCTGCCAATTCTTCAAGTTCCTTTTCACTCATGTCAGAAATCTCACTGGTAATTTTCGCCCAATCACTTACAGCGGATTCCTTAATTTGTTCAACTTCATCATCACTCAGGTCTTTAAAGTGATTATCACCAATAATCACACCGCTTTTATCGTCGATGTCAGAGCCATTACTAAATACACCATCGCCACCGAGAGGGCCTAGCCATTCGTTATTTGAGCAGACATACCTTTCATCATTAATTAAACGAATCTCTAAGTTGTCACAGCCAATGCTTTTGATAGATCGGTACTCTCTGTTGTTGTCGTTCCACGAATCTATGGCATCTTCTCCGAGGCTCGAAATATACTCTTTGTCTTCGTCACTAATTTCTTTCGTTAATGGACCCCTAACACCAATCCCAAGGTCGTCTTCAACAGAAAAAACACCATCTCCACCTAATGGGCCGAGTAATACGCCGCCTTCACAAACATACAACTCTCCCTCAATTTGCTGAGTTTCATCTTCTTTGTCGCATTTAATATCAGTCGATAGTGGGCCTCTAACCCCTATCCCTAATTCTTCACCCTCTTCAAAAGCCTTATTAACCACATTTATGCAAGACTGCATGTCGCCACCCTCGCTTATGCACTTATTCATTAACTGCTCCATCTCATCCGAAGGCATACCATTCATTTGCTGCATGGAGCCACCCCCATCCATTGACCCGCCTTCAAAAGAGTTACTGACACTTTCCATGCAAGATTTCAGATCTCCACCTTTGTCCATACAATCATTCATCATTTGCTCTGCTATATCAGAGTCCCCACTACTCATATTTTGTGTGGATGCACTTTCGCCAGTATTGCCGTTTTCAAATGAGCCTCTAACCGATTGCATACAAGATTGCATATCACCGCCCTTACTCATACAATCTTGCATTAACTGTTCGGCAGCAGCTTGCATGCTGTCACCTTTCGCCTGTTCCTTATAATAGCTCGCTTCATCTTTGCCCATATCTATGTATTGGCCATCTTTGGGCATGGTGCTTGTTGTGTCTTGATCGTAAGCCTGACTTGGCTCGTACTGTTCATTACCTTCCTGCTCTTGATAAAGTTTTTCCATCTCAACTTGACTCTCTTTTTGAGTAGACTCTTGAGTTTGCTGTTCTTGATACAACTTTTCCATTTCAGCCTGATTTTGCTCTTGATAGAGCTGCTCCATCTTCGCTTGCTCTTCTTGGAATTTTTTATCCTTCTCAAGTTGCTCCTGATATTTCTGCTCCATCTCTATCTGCTCGGCCTTGTCAGCAGCTTCTTGAGTGAGTTGCTCCTGATGAGCCTGCTCCACTTCGGCTTGTTGTTTTGCGTACGCTTCCTCTTGCTCTTTATACAGCTTATCTAATTCAACTTGCTCTGCCGCATAGGCGGCTTCCTGTGCAAGCTGCTCTTGATACTGCCTTTCCATCTCTACTTGTTCAGCTTTGTACTTAGCCTCTTCTTCAGCGTATGCCTTAGCCAAAGCCTCATCCTCTGCAGAGCTATCGTAGACCTCAATGGTCGCATCACTTCCTGATGTGGCGAAACTATTAGGGATAGCAAACATGCTGATCATTAGTGTAAATAGCAGAAGTGTTGTTTTCATAATGATTCCTGTGTGCCGATTGGCGTATTAAATTAATAAGATTGGATGCGTGGATATTACCCCTAATAAACCAATAGGTCAAATAGAGGCACTAAACACACAAGCCTTCACTGGATGCTTTTGAAAGTTGGTTTCTTGTGTGAGGGAGGGCATAACAATAATCTCAAACACAGCTGGAGGACTGTTTTGAGCTCCGCGCTAAAGACAAACCTAGAAAGCCAGCTCAACGCCAAATAACTCAGTCCAGCAATATTAGTAGTCGTCAGCGCCTAATCAGCACAACTTTGTTGTTAACTTATTGTACAATTTGCTAAATTTTGGCGTACAAAAAAATGAATTCAAAGGCGAAAAATCCGCTTATCGGTATTGCCCTTATGTTGGGCGCAATGTTGGTTATTCCAATGTTGGACATTTTGGCAAAACTGTTGACAGAGGACTATCCGGTGCTACAGGTAACTTGGGCTAGATTTGTATTTCACACGCTTTGGTTGTTGCCACTGCTGATTTGGAGAAAAGTGCACTGGTGGCGCATGCCAAAGCATCCACGTACCCAGCTTCTTCGTAGTTTAACGCTAACCTTTGCGACATTGTTTTTCTTTGCGGCGATTCAGTCTAATCCAATACCAAATGTACTCACAATGCTTTTTATATCACCCTTGGTTGTGGCGATATTGGCGCCGTTTATTTTAAGTGAGCGATTTGATGTTGCTATCGGCACAGCTGTGTTGCTTGGTTTTTTGGGTGTCGTTGTTGCGCTTCAACCTAACGCCGAACAGTTTCGACCTAGCCTCTTGTTGGGCCTGGGGGCGGGCGTGTGTTACGCTCTGTATATTGTCGCAACAAAAAAACTTAGTTTAAGCGCACCACCTTTGCTTACCTTGTTTTATACAGCCTTGGTTGGCGCGGTTGTTCTCAGTCCTTTAGTGGCGCTTGTCTGGATAGCACCCACCCCTAAAGCGCTGTTGTTGATGGCTTCAATGGGCCTTGTTGCTGCTATTGGACACTTTTTACTTATTAAGGCTTTTGAATTTGCAACGGCGTCAGAGCTTAGTCCGTTTAATTACTTTGAAATTGTAGGTGCCACCCTACTCAGCTACCTGTTTTTTGATTTTTTACCAAGCAGTCAGAGTCTTATTGGTCTTATGTTGGTCATTGGGAGCGGTCTTTATGTGGCGCGCCGAACGATTGCCATTAATAAAAACAAACCCCAGAGTGAGGGTGTAATAGACGTACCATGAGGTAGTTTGTTTTTAACTACAGTGGCGCGGCCCCGCCTTCGGCGATACGTTTATCTACAAATGCACTGAGTTCGTCATCAATACTTTCCTCAAGTTTTGGCTCTTCATAGTCATTTAGCATTTTCTTCCAGATTTTATTGGCGCGTTGGGTGGCAGTCTCAGATCCGGCATCTTGCCACGACTCAAAATTTCGCCAATCAGACAGAAGTGGACTGTAGAAGGCGGTTTCATAATTCTCCATAGTTTGAGCTGCGCCAAAGAAATGATTGGCGGGCCCGACCTCGGCAATTGTTTCAACCCCAAGTGTTGATTTGTTTACCTTGGCGGGCTGCATAAAAGCCATCATCATTTGAATCATTTCTGCATCAAGGATAAGTTTTTCATAAGAAGCGCAAAGGCCACCCTCTATCCAGCCAAGACCGTGTTTTATCCAGTTAACTTGTCCTAATAGGCACGCCCATAAGGACATTTGTGATTCGTAGATTGCTTGCTCGTCGGGCGCATTCGAGGCATTTGCGTTTGAGGCCCTTAAAGGAACTTTGTATTTTCTTGCTAGCTGGCCCGAGGCAATGGTGGCCTGGGTGTATTCTGGTGTACCAAAGGCCGGCGCCCCAGATTTCATGTCAACATTCGAGGTAAAACTACCGTAAATAGCTGGCGCACCAGGTTTGACGCATTGGTGAAATGCAAGACCCGCCAATGCTTCGGCATTTTGCTGCACAAGCGCACCAGCGACGGTTATTGGCGCCATAGCGCCAGCCAGAGTAAACGGCGTGTAGATTACAGGTTGATTTCTTAGTGCCATTTCTATCGCGCCCTCTAATAGCGCCTTGTCGTATACTAGCGGTGAGTTGGCGTTAACTACTGTTGTTAAAGAGGGCTCATTTAACAGCGTGTCCTCGTCAATGCCCCTGGAAATGCGTATCATTTCAATTGCATCGAGCATACGCTCGCTGCCTAATGCATAGCCGTGCAAGGGTTTGGTGCTTAATCTGGCCATCGCAGAAACCGCCTTAAGGTGGCGAATACTGACATCAATATCGCAAGGCTCAACCGGGTAACCGCCTTGGGCGTGCACAGTGTTAAGGTGCTCCCCAAGCTTTATTAGGTTGCAATAGTCTTTAAAGTTACCAGGTATTCTGCCCCTATCTAGATCGGAAACATTAGGTGTGCTTGAGACGATAGAGTAAACCACGCTACGACCACCAACATGAACGTGCCGCCCTGAGTGACGACCATGAAGAGTGAATTCGCTCGGTGTTGTTGAGATCTTCTCCATTATGAAATCGGGATCAAAACGCACTCGCTGACCATCGGGGTCCACGCTTGCGCCAGCGGACCTTAGTATTTCGACTGCACGCGGGGACTGGATGTCCATGCCAGTGTCTTGTAACACCTTCAGAGAGGCCTGATGAATAGATTCAATTTCATCTTCGGAAAAGATCGACATCGGTTGATAGGGGTTTTGTGGCTGAAAATAGGGCGCCTGATGAAAGCTCTCCACCTTTCTTTTTTCCTTTGACCGTCCTCGTCTCATGGGTATACCCTTTGTGAGGCAAATTTGTGCACGGCTGCTCGACCAATTCCGCCACAAGCGCCGGTGACCAGTGCAAGCTTTTTTTTATTTTGATTCATCTCTCCCTTGAGAGTCATTACAGTTTCATGGCCTCGACCCTCTGGTGAAATATATTTTGGTTGCACGCTTATTCATCAATATCAATTATTAAAGACTTTATTATAGGGCGGAACAACATATATGTATAATTAATAATACTTTGTTTTTATATAAGTAAATTTAATAGATGCTTCGACTTCAACTCAGCCACTATCGCATGATTCTTGCGATACGCACGCACGGTAGTGTGTCAGCTGCAGCGATATCAATGAACTTAACGCAACCCGCCCTGAGCCATCAGGCTGCCGAAGCTGAGCGTCGTTTGGGGCGTAAATTATTCACAAGGTCGGGCCGCAAACTGAGCTTAACTGCAGCAGGAGAGTTTCTTGCAGATACCGCGGAAACAATTCTCAAGGATGCTAATCTTGTGGAAACAACCCTGCTCAATCGAGATGAGTCGGAGCCCATGGAAATTCTTCGTATTGGTACTTATGCTTACAGTTGCTATCGATGGCTGCCAAAAATTCTTAAAAACCTACAACAGAAAAAAACAAAACTTCATTTTGAATTTGTTGTAGACACTGCCAAGACGCCAATACGAAGCGTAATCGATGGTGATGTTGATTTGGGCATTTCTGCGGGCACGCCCAACTCTAAATCTGTGGACACACTACCCTTGTTTGTTGATGAGCTTGTGGCCATCTGTCCAGCAAGCCATCCGCTAGCAAATCGTGAGTATTTGCTAGCTTCAGACTTTTTACATGACCCTTTTATTACATACTCTGTTATTGCAGAGGCGGGCTTTGAGCAGGAGTTGTTATGGCGCCCAGCGGGATGTCGCCCCTCAAAATACATTCGTGCTGGTTTGACTGACGCTGTGATTGAATTGGTGCGTGCTGGAATGGGTTTGAGCATACTCAGTCGTTGGGCAGTACAACCATATTTAGCAAGCGGAGAGCTTGTTTGTGTGCCGCTAACCAAGGTTGGCCTAACGTTGCAGTGGAATGTGATTGTGGGTCGTGGAAAACAAAAGTCCGAGAGTTTAACTGCGACTTGTGTTGAGATACAAGATTGGTGTAAAAATAATTTTTAATATTTCATGGTGAGAAAATCCAGTAGGCCTTCTGTGTATAATGCCAAAAAATAGCATAATGGGCCCAATCGAAAAACAATGAATTGGCGATCATCAACAGAGAAAAAACTCGAACTTTTTTCTGACTGGATCTTTGAAAACTCCAAAAAAACACTACTATTAACCCTTCTTGGTGTTGTGGCGCTTGGCTCGCAATTGCCAAGCCTGACTATGGACACCTCAACCGAGGGGTTTTTGCATAAATCCGACCAAATGCGTGTTGACTATGACGCGTTTCGAGACCAGTTTGGTCGAGATGAGAAAATTATATTGGCGGTTAAAACAAGCAACATTTTTAATATCGATTTCTTGAACAAGCTTGATGCTCTACATAAAGAGTTAGAGCAGCAATTGCCACATATTCAAAATGTTAATTCGTTGATTAACGCCAGAAATACTTACGGCAACAGCGGCGCTTTGGTTGTAGAGCCGATGGTTGAGACTTTACCCAGCAATCAGCAAGAGCTGCTGGAGCTGAAGGCAAGGGCGACCACAAACAGTCTTTTTGACAATCTGCTTTATAGTGAAGATCACACAATGACGGTCATTACTGTTGACACCAATACTTATTCGCTCGAGCAAGACGAAGTGGCGGGTGACGACTTTGATTTTGACTTTGATGCGAGTTTTAGTGACGACTTTGATTTTGATGGGGCAGAAACAGGAGCTCAAAGTGTAGCAAAGGCCTATCTAAGCGACGCTGAAAATGATGAAATCATTATCAAGGTGCAGCAGATAATAAGCACTTTTGAGACTGATGATTTTCAAATACACCTCACCGGATCTGCGGCAATAGCGGGCATTTTTAAACAAGCCTTAACTAAAGACTCGCAAGTCTTTATCAGCCTGATGATTGTTATGATTGTGGTTGTGTTGTTTGCTGTATTTAGGCGGGTTTCTGGAGTGCTGTTGCCACTTTCTTGCGTTGTTTTAACACTGGTCTCGACCTTGTCATTAATGGCAGCTCTTTCTGTGCCATTTACTATGGCAACTCAAATTATGCCAACTTTTTTGCTTGCCGTGGTTACAGGCGCGTCCATTCATTTGCTGGCCATTTTTTACAAAGATTTTGCCGGCTCTGCGGATAAAAAAGCATCGCTTCGATATGCGATGGGCCACTCTGGGCTGGCAATAGTGATGACGTCGGTAACGACAGCGGTTGGGCTTTGGTCTTTTTCATTTTCAGGTGTTGCGCCGGTGGCGGATTTGGGTCGTTTTGCCAGTGCTGGCGTGATGATTGGCTTGTTTTTCACGCTCGTTCTTTTGCCGGCACTAATTGCTTTAATTAGAATTAAACACAAAAAGCCAACAACAAGACAGAACGAGAACGGCATGATGGATAGAGGCCTGCTGACCATTAGTAGGATTGCAACAAGTAAGGCCAAAGGCATTGTTATTATTAGCGCGGTGTTAATCGTTATTGCTGTATTTTTTGCTGCACAACTGCGCTTTTCTCACCACCCACTTAACTGGCTGCCGGACGATAATTTTGCCCGTATTGCTACCGAGACAGTTGATGAGTCACTTAACGGCTCTTTGACGCTTGAGGTTATCATAGACACCCAAGTGACAAACGGTCTTTATAATCCAGAAGTACTAAACACAATTGATCGGGTCTCTAGCAATATCAACGTTGTTTCAACTGGCAATATGTATGTTGGCAAGGCAATTAGCGTGGTGGATGTTGTTAAGGAGATTAACAGGGCGCTTAACAATAACCTATCCGAGCACTATGCTGTTCCAAGCAGCAGCGCACTGATTGCACAGGAGTTTGTGCTATTTGGCAGTAGCGGTAGCAACGATTTAGAGGCGTTAATCGATAGCGATTACTCAAAAGCCAGGCTCACTCTTAAAGTGCCTTGGGTTGATTCGCTTGAGTCGAGGGAGTTTATAAAAGACGCCCAAGTTTACCTAGATAAAGAGTTTGCGGGGCTTGCAAAAGTGACCTTTACCGGCATTGGCACACTGATGACAGTCACTTTTGAGAAGGCCATATACAGTAGTGCGTTTAGCTATTTGCTGGCCTTTAGTTTTATCACGGTGTTGATGGTTCTGCTAGTGGGCAATCTTAAAATTGGATTGATTAGTATGCTGCCTAATATCTTACCCCTGCTCTTTATTGCAATGATTATGAGTATTTTTGATATGCCTTTGGATATGTTCACCCTGTTGATCGGCGCCATTGCACTTGGCTTGGCGGTGGATGACACAGTGCACTTTATGCACAATTTTCGTCGTTATGAGATGCAATATAATGATGTTGATAAAGCGGTAGAGCTAACATTAATGGGCACCGGAAGAGCTATTACACTAACTTCTATCGTATTGGCATTGGGCTTCTTGGTGTTGACATTTTCTAGCATGAATCACATGTTTAATTTTGGCGTGTTGACGGCGAGTGCGATCTTGACGGCACTGTTGGCCGATTTTTTCTTAATGCCGGCCATTATGAAGTTGATTATTAAAAGCAAGAAAGACTTATAAGGCTCTTTCTCTGAGCTAAAAAAAAGGCGCCAATGGCGCCTTTTCAGAATTTGCAGCAAAAGAGTTAAACTTGCGCTTGCGCCATTACCTCTTCAACAAAGTTATCAACTTTCTTTTCGATGCCCTCGCCTACTTCGAAACGAACAAAAGACTCAACTTCGGCATTATTTACTTTTACAAGCGCACCAACCGTTGTGTCTGGGTCTTTAACGAAAGATTGGCCGTAAAGCGTCACTTCGCCAACAAACTTTTTCATTCTACCAACAATCATTTTTTCAATGATGTTATCAGGCTTGCCACTTTCTCTAGCTTGTTCGACAAAGATTGCCTTTTCTCTTTCAAGAAGGTCGGCTGAAAGTTGGTCTTCGCTAATGCACTCTGGCTTAGAAGCGGCAATGTGCATTGCGACATCTTTCGCTAGGCCGCTGTCATTGCCCGAAAGCACGCTTACCACGGCAATGCGTTCGCCGTGTTTGTATGCGCCGATAACGCCATCGCTTGTTTTGATTGTTTGAACGCGTCTAACAGAGACATTCTCACCAACTTTGGCGATAATGTTTTCTCTCGCTTTTTCAACGGTTTCACCAGATTCCAGTGTTTGCGTTAAAAACGTTTCAATGTCTGCTGGTTGGTTTTTAAGAGCTAAGGCACCTAAAGTGTTAACAAAGCCAATGAAGGCGTCACCTTTAGTTACAAAGTCGGTTTCAGAGTTAACCTCTAAAATAATGGCGGTCTTTTTATCATCACTTAAAGTAACGTTAACCAGGCCTTCAGATGCGATACGACCCGCTTTTTTAGCAGCTTTTGCAGCGCCTGAAGCGCGCATTAGGTCGATTGCTTCTTCCATGTTGCCATCAGTTTCCATCAAGGCTTTTTTGCAGTCCATCATGCCTGAACCTGTTCTTTCTCTTAGTTCTTTAACTAAAGCGGCTGTAATTGCCATATTTTGTCTCCTGTTATTACGCTTCTTTGCTTTCAGTAGTTTTTTCGTCTGCTGGCGCAGCAACAACTTCGGCTGTTACAGGCTCGCTAGAAGGAGCTGTAGCCTCAGGGGCTTTTGCCTTATCTGCTGCTGGTTTTTTTGCAGCGGGCTTGCTTGCTTTGGCTGTAGCCTTAGAAGTGGCAAGAGAGGCTTTTGCCTCTAGCACTGCATTAGCAATTTCTCTCGCGTAGTAACCAATTGCTCTAATAGAGTCATCATTGCCAGCAATAACATAGTCAATACCGTCAGGACTATGGTTTGTGTCAACAACACCAATGATTGGTAAGTGCAGTGTGCGCGCTTCGCGAACAGCGTTTTTCTCGTGACCGATATCGATAACAAAAACAACGTCAGGAATGCCGCCCAAATCTTTGATACCACCCAAGCTACGCTCAAGTTTTTCCATTTCTCTGGACATCATCAAAGCTTCTTTTTTATTGAACTGGGTAAAGTTTTCTTCAGCTAGGAATTCAAGGTCTTTAAGGCGCTTAATTGAGGCCTTAATTGTTTTGTAGTTAGTCATCATTCCACCCAACCAACGATGGTTGACGTAAGGCATGCCACAACGGATAGCCTCTTCTTTAATAATGTCACTCGCCGCTCTTTTTGTACCAACAAAAAGAATAGAGCCGCCTGCAGCTGCAGTCTTGCTCGCAAAGTTCAATACATCATTGAACTGTGGCAGTGTTTTTTCTAAATTGATAATATGAACACCGTTACGTGTTCCGTAGATGAAAGGTTCCATTTTTGGGTGCCAAAAACGGCTGCGGTGACCAAAGTGTACACCTGCCTCTAACATTTTCTTCATTGATGCTTTCGCCATGTTTTCTCCTGGGTTAAGACTTCCACGTCGCCTAACAACCAACCCCGATTAAAGGGCACCCTGATTGTTATTGGGGCTCTGTGTGATACATTAAATAATCAAGCACTAACAGTTGTTAAATACTTGCCTTGTTCTTTAGCAAAAAAACCGAAGTTGTTGTCGCTAAAAGCCAAGTATTATCCCATACTTTTGTTGTTATGACAAAGAGTTGGCTGGTGTCTGTTTTTGATACAGCAAGCTTCTTGCCTTCGAGTATTAACGGGAGGTTATCTTTTCAACCCCGCCTCAAAATCTTCCTTGAACGCATCTATAGGGTCGGGCTCACACTCCAGCTTGGCTCTTAAAATTGCCCCCTCCCAGCCAATCCAAAACAGTTTGGCTTTTGCTGCACAATTGATGTTTGGTGATATTTCACCATTTGTTTGAGCTTTAAGTAAACAAACCTCTGTTTTTTTCTGCCACTTGCAAAGCACATCTACGAGTTTTTGTCTAAATGCAGTCGGAAGAACTGTAATTTCCTGGCCCAAGTTGCCAATCAAACAGCCACGATCAAAATTGTATCGCACCATATTAATACGCGCCTCCATAATAAAATCGTTAATACGCTCCAAAGGTGTGCGGGCTTCGTTTAAATACGACCTATCTAGCATTTTGGCAAAAAAGTCGTCGTAAGCGTCAATCAAGGCCAGACCAAATAATTCCTTGCTGTCATAGTAGGCGTAAAAAGAACCTTTGGGTAGTCCTGCTTTTTTTGTAACTTCATCCAACCCTGTTGCCTCAAAACCTTTCTGAGTTAAAAGAGAAACACCGGAAAATATTAGTGATAGGCGATTTTCTTCAGTTTCTTCGAGGTTTTTTTTGGGCCTGCCACGCTGTTGCTTTGTAATAATTTCCTTATTCATGAGTTTTGATGTGTGGAGCCTCTTGCTTGGTAAATAGTTTGTTTGTGTTAAGTGTTTTAGTAGTATTAAGCATAATTTTGTCTAGTCATAAATTAATCAGGAGACTTGTTCAAAAGGCGTTGAATTATTGAATGGTGTGCTAGGTGTCGCGGAAGCACGGTATCTATAAAGGTGCCTGCATTCGAGAGGCGAATAAGCACAAACTCTTTGAGATACGTGTCGTTAATTTCGCTCTTACTAGCCGCGGCGGCACTTTCAATTAGTCGCCAAGCCGTTACGATTACGCTGGTCATCATTAAAAAATCAAAAGCAATACCGCCCAGTAGTTTTTTGTTGCTCTTGTTATTTAGTATAAGACTTGCGGCATCTGCTAATGCTTTGACGGCCTGGTCGTAGCTTTCTATCTGCATTTTAGTGAGAAAACGGGTGTCGCCGGTGCAGATTAAATTCATTTCTTGAACGAGCTCAGTAAGCGCACAAGCTTCATCGCTTATCACCTTTCGAAAGATAAAGTCCATCGCCTGAATGCCATTCGTACCCTCATATATAGGCAAAATTCGGGCATCACGAAACAATTGACCAGTGCCTGTTTCTTCAATATAGCCAGCACCGCCGTGGCACTGGATGCCGAGACTCACAACCTCTTGTGCAATTTCAGTGCACCAGCACTTTACCAGGGGCGTTAGCAGGCCGACTCTGCGCTTATGAAGCTCAGCTTTTTTGGGTGTATTTATTGCTTTGGACTGGTCGACCTCGGCACAGGCGTAATATGTCAGAGACCGTGCGCCGTCAGTAAGGACTTGCATCAGGGTGAGCATACGTTTTACGTCTGCATGTCTAATAATTGGGCCGGGCTCACTAAAGCCAATCGCAACACCTTGTATCCGTTCATTGCAATACGAAACAGCCTGTTGGCATGCTCTATCTGCCACCGAAACACCTTGAAGGCCAACCGTAAGTCGAGCGTTGTTCATCATCGCGAACATACACTCTAAACCCTTGTTTTCTTCTCCAATCAAATAACCTGTCGCGCCAGAGTTGTCACCGTAGCTCATCACGCAGGTTGGGCTACCGTGCAAGCCAATTTTCTTTTCAAGTGAAATTGCTCTGCAGTCATTCTTTTGACCCAACTCGCCTTTTGAATCTGTCAGCATTTTTGGAACCAAGAAAAGGGAGATCCCCTTAACTCCATCTGGAGCATTAGGCAGTCTGGCTAGGACAAGGTGTGCAATGTTTTCAGCCATGTCGTGGTCACCCCACGTGATAAAGATCTTTTGCCCCTTGATAAGGTAATGATCATTCTCCTGCCAAGCCTTGGTTTTTATTGCGCCCACATCCGAGCCCGCGCTGGGTTCTGTGAGGTTCATTGTGCCGGTCCAAACGCCACTAACAAGCTTTGGTAGATAGATATTTTTTAGCCTTTCTTCTGCTCCATAACTAATTGCTTCAATAGTGCCCTGGGTCAGCAGCGGGCATATACCCCAGGACATATTTGCAGCATGCCACATCTCTTGGATGCTGGCCGCAAGCACAAACGGCAAACCCTGGCCACCATACTTGGGGTCGAATTGCAAAGAGCCCCAGCCGCCATTAACGTACTCTTGGTAAGCCTCCTTAAAGCCCTCTGGGGTACTAACAACGCCGTCATGGGTAATTGAAACGCCTTGCTCGTCACCACTTTTATTGAGCGGTGCAAGTTCATCCCTCGCCAGCCTATTGGCGGCCTCTAAAAGCGTGGGGACAATCTCAGCAACATCGTTATTATTCAGTAGCACTTCATTTAAAAGAAATTGCATTTCACTTACTGGCGCTGTATACATAAGTCTAATTTATTTGTTTGATAATGTTTTACGCAAAGCGTGTTTTTGAACTTTCCCCGTTGCTGTTTTGGGTAACGGGCCAAAGATAATTTTTTTTGGGCTTTTAAATTTGGCCATATTTTCTTTACAAAATTGAATCAGGATGCCCTCAGTAGTAGTCGAGCCGGGCTTAATCTCAACAAAAGCACAAGGCACCTCTCCCCAAAGCTCATCGGGCATGGCAACCACGGCCGCTTCGCCGACATCAGGATGTTTGTATAATACATTTTCAACCTCAATGGAGGAGATATTTTCGCCGCCCGAAATAATAATGTCTTTTGAGCGGTCTTTAATTTGTATATAGCCGTCACTATGCACAACAGCCAAGTCACCACTGTGAAACCAGCCTCCTGCAAAAGCTTCATCGGTTGCTTCAGGGTTGTTTAAGTAGCCCATCATACAGGTGTTGCCACGAATGACAATTTCACCGATAGTTTCACCGTCAAAAGGTACTAGCTTGCCACTATTTTGGTCGATTACACTAACATCTTCTGTCATCGGAAAGCGTACACCTTGCCTTGATCTTAGCTGGGCCTGCTCACCACTTGACTTTGACTGCCACTCTGCCTGGGGTGCGGCTTGAAGTATGTGGCCGTAGGTTTCGGTAAGGCCATAAACGTGCATAACGTCAAAACCCATTGCCATCATTTTTTCTAGCACCTTGACTGGTGGCGGTGCGCCTGCAGTCATAACGTGAATCGTGTGGTTAAAAGATTTTTTGATGCCGTCAGGCGCACTGGCTAGCATGTTAAGCATAACCGGCGCGCCGCCAAGGTGTGTAACCCCATGTTCTTCGATTTTACTGAACACCACCTCAGGTATAAAAGTGCGGAGACAGACAACCGTTCCCGCAACAGCAGCCATGGTCCAAGCGTGACCCCAGCCGTTACAATGAAACATCGGCACGCTGTACAAATACTTTGGATGGTTGGGCAGCTGCCAACCAATAACGGTGCCCATACTCATCAAATACGAACCACGGTGGTGATAAACAACCCCTTTTGGCCTGCCAGTGGTGCCTGACGTATAGTTGAGTGAGAGTGGGCTCCATTCATTTTCAGGGGGCACCCACTCGAAGTTGGCACTACCTGCGGACAATACACTTTCGTAGTCTGGCGCGGTTATGTCGGTTGTTGGTTTTGAGTTGGCGTGCGGGTCATGTATTAAAATTATCTGAGGTTTATTTGCAGATTTTACTAAAGCGGCCTCAGCTACTTCGGTAAGTTCGGCGTCAACAATAAGTATTTTTGCATTGCCATCATCCAAAATATAGGCAATAGTTTCTGCGTCCAGGCGTGTATTAATGGTATTTAATACTGCGCCAGCCAGCGGCACTGAAAAATGTGATTCGAACATCTCGGGTGTATTAAAAGCGAGGATAGCCACAGTATCACCCTTAGCAACACCGAGGCGCACAAGGGAATCGGCCATTCTCACGCAGCGCTCTCTCAAAGCTCCCCAGGTAAGCTCTTTATCCTCATAAATGAGCGCAGTTCTGTGGCCGAATACATCTGCAGCGCGGTGCAGAAAAGAGATAGGAGTAAGAGGTACAAAATTTGCTGAGGTTTTTTTCACAAAGTTAATTCCTAAGGGTTTGGCCTGTATCTAGCATACTGACGATGCGCGCCTGAGTTTCTGATGACTTGGCTAAACTTAAAAACGAAGCTCGCTCTGCATTGAAAAGGTCTTGTTCAGTCGCTAAAGTGCCCTCGACACAATCTCCACCAGTAACTATTCTGGCAATTTCCACGCCAACTGTTTGGTCATGAGGTGTTAAGAAACCCTTCTCAAGGTTTTTTGATAGCCATAACTTCATATCCTCAAAATGTGTTTTCCCAGTTAACCTTAGCGGCTTTCTTTGTGGTGTTTTTTTTACTTCGTTAATGGTTGAAAGGGCGATGCCCAACATATGGTCTCGGTTTACGTGGAAGCTATCTTCCGGCTTGGTAAAAGCAAGTTTTTCTGCCTCCAAAGGAGAGTTTGCAAGCTTACCAAGACCAATATTCATAAATGCATTCCATGCAGCTTGTCGAGAGTCTCCAAGTTTTGCATTCCATCGATACAGGACTTCTTTGCAACCACCACCTGCAGGTATCAGACCAACAGAAGATTCGACAAGTCCCATCACGGAGTTGGTGTTGGCCGTTACTTGGTCGGTATGGAGCACAACCTCAAAGCCACCGCCTATGGACATACCAACAGGCGCCGATACTACGGCTAGACTGCTATCACGCATTTGGAGCATTGTATTTTGGAAGCGCTTGAGAAAGTCGTCAAGTTTCTGATAATCGTTCATTTCAAAACATTCACGAACGCTCCAAAGACTCACGCCGCACGAGAAATGCTGAGAATCGTTGTGCACAATAACCCCCCTCAACCCTCTTTTTTCGGCCTCATAAACAGCATCCGACAAGATGTCTAAAGAGCCGTTATTCAGCGCATTGGCTTTAGAGTGAAACTCCACTACAGCGACCTCTTTGTATTCATACCAACTGGCGACAGCGTTGCTATTTTCTGCCTTTAATGTTTGTTTGAGTTCTGAAAATCTGAGTACATCGCTGGAGTGCACTATGGGTGCATAGACACCAGTTTCTTGAAGAACTTGTAAGTCTTCGGCGGACACGGTGTAAAAGTTTTTTTCAACATTTTTTAGCAAAAAGGCTGGAACAGGCCTGCCTTCCTCTGTGAGTCTGTTAATAAAATATTCGTGACCGATGTTGTCAAGTAGTTCAAACGGGCCCTTGATCCAGTTGTAGCCTAGCTTCATAGCATCGTCAATATCTGCGGGGTTGTTGGTTACATCTGGCAGCAGAGAGGTCGCATAACAAAGCACTTCTGACAATACTTTCCAGGCAAAATCGCCATATGGTCCACGGTCTTGAAGCAACACTTTAACGCCTTCCTTTTCACTCTTTTCTAGCAAGTCCGACTTGATCTTGGCAAAGGAAATGTATTCGCCACTGTTAAAATCGATAGCTTTTCTGTCGCTACCAAGGCCTTGGTAAAAGCCTTGATTGTTCTTGTTGCCGGTTTGTCCGTTAGCAACCATATTAGCAACAAACTCGTTTGTTTTGGCGTACTTGTGAAAAGGGTCGTTGTCAGGAAGAATATTAACCAAACTTTGAGCAACATCCACCATTAGGTCGATGCCAATTAGGTCGTAAAGGCCAAAAACGCCGGTTTTTGGAAAACCAAACGGCCTGCCAAATACTGCATCGGCCTCCGCTGGAGACAGGCCCATCTCAAAAGCAAGGTTGAGTGCACATTGGATTGCAAACACCCCAACCCTGTTTGCCAAAAAACCTGGCTTGTCTTCACAAAGAATAACGCCTTTTCCAAGCTGCATTTCACTAAACCGATTGAGGGTGTCAACAACCTCGTCGGTTGTTTGCTCGCCCCGAACAAGCTCAAGCAGGCGCATAAATCTCACAGGGTTGAAAAAGTGAGTAATAGCGAAGTGCTGACAAAACGAATTTGGCATTCCTTTCGTCAACAGAGCAATTGGGATTGTTGAAGTATTTGAGGTGATGATTGTATCAGTGCCACAGCAGTCAATTAAATTCCTATATAACTGTTGTTTCAGGTTAAGCCTCTCAACAATAGCCTCTGCTACCCAGTCACAATCAGCAAGTTTGTCAAAGTCGTCTCTAGTGTTGCCAATATAAATGAGCGCCTCGGCCTCTTCACTGATAAGCCCTGGCATTTCAGGGTTTTTAAGGCGCTCTAACCCTTTACGAGCAAGAGCGTTAACATCTTCCCCTTCAGTTGGAAGATCAAGTAGTATGACCTCAATTCCGGCATTGGCTACTTGGCCTGCGATGCCAGCACCCATTGTGCCAGCGCCGATAACACCAACTTTCTTAATTTTTTTGGTCATTGTGACTATTAATCCTGTTTAATTCGTGTGTTCGATAATAAAAGCTTTAATTGCGTCAAGTGTTCTTTTTGGGGATTCTATCGGCAACATGTGCCCAGTTTTGTCTATTTGAGTTATTCGAGCTCTCAAGCTTGATGCCAGTTCCAGTCCAAATTTGATGGGAGTCATTTTATCTTCGCTGGCAAGGATTACGTGAGACGGGATGTTGATTTCAGAGATTCTAGACTCGCCTGCACAGTAGTTGTGACACGCTTTGAAGTCGGTCGCCAGAGGGTTGCTAGATATAATCTGTCTTGCAATAGCAATTGGCTGCATTCCAGGTACAGCGCTAATGCCGGCATGAGTTTGTAACCCAAACCCCCACTGAAGCATGAAGTCCGCCCCTTCAG
>Ga0302120_10000468_pt1 | contig 18195 bp, 15 predicted proteins | sample AG5_Bottom_MG_FD_203118 | JGI IMG/M metagenome (GOLD analysis project Ga0302120, IMG submission 203118) | Marine microbial communities from Western Arctic Ocean, Canada - AG5_Bottom | ecosystem: Environmental > Aquatic > Marine > Oceanic | place: Canada: Western Arctic Ocean | collected 2017-10-01 | reverse complement strand
GAATTCGATTCAGGAGTCAAAAGAGTGAGCTCCGAGCAGCCCGTCAGCGGATTCTCCATCACTGCGCTCAATTGCGGAGGATTCATCGAATCGGTCCAACTCTACAGGGATCAGCACTGGACTCAGGCTGCTCAGCATGCAACATCGAAACCGTTCAAGATCGAAGAATCTCGGTACTTCGTACTGGGAGACAACAGTCCATCCAGCCTGGACTCTCGCTGGTGGGGATCGTTTGCCAGGTCAAACCTTCTCGGACGAGGCTTTTCCATCTTTTGGCCTGCCCTGCCAGGGCGTAATGAGAGCGGATTCATCCGATGATTCTCACCGTCCGTAATCTCTGTAAATCCTACAACAACAGGCGTGTCGTCGATCGAGTCTCCTTCGATGTCGCTCCGGGATCGGTGATCGGGCTTCTCGGCAAGAATGGTGCGGGAAAGACCACTACCTTTCGCATGGCGATGGGAATGATTCGATCGGATCAGGGCCAGGTTTTCTTCAATGGTGAAGAGATCAGCAACTTGCCAATGTACCAGAGAGCACGACGAGGCATGGGATACCTACCCCAGGAGACTTCGGTTTTCCGCGGTCTGACCGCCCGCCAGAACTTGACCGCCATTCTTGAAACGCTACCACTCAGTGAACCTGAACGAAATGCGAGGCGTGAGCAACTGATCGAGGAATTCAAACTCAATCGAGTGGCCGATAGCAAGGCGGAATTCCTTTCAGGGGGAGAAAAGAGAAGGCTTGAAGTGGCGAGAGCCTTGGTCACCGAGCCAGACCTGATTCTTCTCGATGAGCCCTTCAGTGGTGTAGACCCGATTGCTGTGGCGGATCTTCAAAATATGATCCGGTTCCTGGCAGATCGAGGAATCGGTGTGCTTCTCACCGATCACAACGTGCGCGAAACACTCAATGTCTGCGACCGTTCATTTATCATCTATGATGGCCGAATCATCGCACAAGGAAATCAAGACCAAATCCTCCAGGACGCAGATGCTCGTCGATATTATCTCGGCGAACAGTTCTCGATGTAGGGATGGGATACTACCCCTGATGCAACACTCAATCCTCAGACAACTCCTCGCATCTTGGCTACTACCTGGCTCTGGACACATCCTGTCGGGTCGAAAGAACACCGGGATCTGGCTGCTACTGGCGATCAATGGCTTGTGGATTCTAGGCATGTGGTTGTCCAATTTTGAAGCGTCATCGAAACAATTCCATCCGTGGTTGTTCTGGGTGGGAACCGGATGTGGAAGCACGCTGGTTCTATCCTGGTTCGAGCCCGCTTCGGATCTGGCGCTTCATGGCCTGGCAACGGTGCAAAAGTATCAGGATGTTCCGAAGTGGAACGATACAGGTGCACTTCTGGTCTACTGCGCCGGACTGCTCAATCTGCTGAGTTGTCTCGACCTGCTCGACGCCAGCATCGATCCTTCCAGAAGGGAAGCCCCTGCAGCCGCTGAGGAGAACGCCCCATGAGTGATCTGGCCGCATTCCTGCTGCTCACCCTGGTCATCTCCATCGTGCATGTGCTGGTAACCCGCACTGCAAGAAGTCCTCATAGTATGCGTAGGGAGGCTACTCGCTACTTCCTCAGCGCTGCCGGAGGAATGCTCTTACTCGGATTAATCATCGAGGTCATCTCAGAACTCTTCCAGTAATGATCTCAATTCGTTACCATTTCTGGTGGTGAGCGGGTGTAGCGGTCGCGGCATGGATTTCCATGTCGAGGAAAGTCCGGGCTCCGCAGGACAGGGTGGTGGGTAACTCCCACCGGGAGTGATCCCAGGGAAAGTGCCACAGAAAATATACCGCCGTAGATCTTTGGATCCTCGGTAAGGGTGAAATGGTGAGGTAAGAGCTCACCGCGGGGGCGGTGACGTCCCTGGCAGGGTAAACCCCACCCGGAGAAAGACCAAACAGAGGCAAAGGAGCGGTCCGCTCCGTTCCCGGCTATGCCGGGTGAATGCCCGGGTAGGTCGTTTGAGCTGCCTGGCAACGGTCAGCCCAGAGGAATGATCGCACATCGACCTTGCGTCGATGAACAGGACTCGGCTTACGGCCCGCTCACCACTTCAATCTTGCGATGGGGATCCGAACATCTCGTGCTCTCCTCACATCATCTTGGCAGGTAGACGTCGGTTGCCACTGAACTTCCGGTGACATGAATCCTGGCTGCGCCCCCTGCGGTGGACGGGAGCAACTCAACACCAGTGGGTGGAGTCCATTCGACACCCCTGAGTTGCGCAGCAGTCGCCTCGAAAGCACAACGAACTGCCAGAAGCCGGGCACTCATTTGGTTGGAATTCTCGATGATGGAGTCAAACACCGGAAGTACAACCCTGCTCAACAGCGCATACACAGGAGGATCCTCGACCGAAAGTGCCTGGAGAGTTTTTCTGGACGGATCGAGGGATAGAGGAATTTGCTGATCAAGGTACCAACGTAGATCCAGAGAACTGGTGAAGGGTGATGCTTGCCACTCTTCCAGTTCCATCACTACCAGCGTCTCGATCTGAAGTGCTCTGGCGATTCCATCCTCGGGCGAAGCTACCCGAGCAAGGGTCACTGCACCATTCTCGAGAAAGTCCAGATCAGCACTCTCGATCAAACTCATCCCTCTCTCCAGCAACGTCTGCAGCAGAGCGAACCGTTTCAATTCATCAATGATGAACCCGCCAGCAGTGAGAGATTCTGCCAGTTCGACTCCGATCAGCCAACGCTCCTGCTGCTCTTTCATCGCGGTGCCGGTCGTGGTGCCTGTCTCCGTACCTGTCGATTTTTCCTGCGACTGGCAACATGCGAAGATGATCGATCGAAGCTGCTGAAAATTGGCAGGACGCGAGGTGTTAAAATCGACGATTCCAGGTACCTGCGCTGCCGGAGAATCCCGAAGAATAGAGAGTAACTGATACAATTGAGTCGTGGTGATGGAGATGGCATCTCCTTCCACCTGTTCAGTACGGCGAGCCTGTTCCGTGTCCTCGAGAAACTGAACGCCGCCAGGAAATCCACCATCATGTAATTCGAATAGTCGAGGATCTCGTTGCTCGATTGATATCGCCCACAGTTCCGCAGCAGAATTCGCACCGACTTGCTGTCGATAGTCTTCAATCCTCTTCTGATTTGCGAGGGACACAGCATTCAGATAGGAAAGAATACCGATGGCAATGAGAATCAACACTACAGCGCAGGCCACGCAATTTCGAACCCAACTATTCTGGAACATGATGGGGCTTCTCTCTCAGTACAGAGTAATGGCTACGGCCTCTGACTGACGGCGTGGAAAGGGAAACTGAATCGCACTCGACTGCAATCGAGAACCATCTGCTCAGTTCGCTGAGACTGTTCGATTCGGAAGTCTACCACCAACGCCCCCGAGTCGATGAACCGACACAGTTTCACGCAAGAAAACGAGAACAGGAGGGACAATTCACCACCGAAACTCCTTGTTGGACCTTTTCCCCCACCTGAGAACTGACACTCAAGTGACAGCCTCCGCAGGCATTCCCATCGAGTGAAACCACCACGGTGGCTCCCAGCGATGGGAACAGACGGTCGAAAGTTTCCAGCAACTCATCATCCGCGGCCTCGCGAGCATGCTCCAGAGGTTTCTGTAGCGACTCGACTTCATTGCGATATTCCTTGGTGTTCTCGGTGACTTCGCCTCGAATCTCCTCCAACTGCTCTTCCGCCTCAGCGATGTGTTTGGAGAGATCCGATTCCTGATTGCGCAGTTCCTCGATCTTCTCCATCACCAGGATCAGACTATCTTCGATCGCCGCCTTTTCTTCCTCGAAGCGAGCCAGTTGTTCCTTCAGACCGGTGAACTCTGTCGCTTGGGTTGCCTGGTCCAACTGTTTACGATTCTTTTCGATCTTTGCTTCGGCCTCTTTGGAATCCAGTTCGAGTTTCCGGGCGATGGATTGTCCCTGGCCAAGACGAGCCTCGATCGGTGTCATCTGATCACGGAGCGACTGACAATTGGCGAGTTCGATCTCCATTTTCTTCTCACGCTTGGCGATCTCTGATTGATAGAGCGAAATCTTGCTAGAAATCCGTTGGACTTCCCTGAGACGATCCACCGATTCCAAGTCCACCTCCTCCTGTCGCAAGATATCTGTTCCTGCGAGATGAGGATCTTAGCCGGAAGAAGATTCTTCTTCCACAAAAGAGGGCCTCGAATCGGCATTCCCGACTCGAAGCCCTGTTATTACCCTACCTGGTCATACTGACGATCAGGATTACTCGTCGAGGAATCCCTCCAGATGGCGAGAACGAATCGGATGCTGCAATTTCTTCACTGCTTTGGCTTCGATCTGACGTACTCGTTCCCGGGTCACCTTGAAGATCTTCCCCACCTCTTCGAGGGTATAGGTATATCCATCCTCAAGACCATAGCGGAGCTTGATGATTTCACGCTCCCGATAGGTCAGGGTTTTGAGGACATCTTTGAGGCGATCCTTGAGCATCTCGTGAGTCGCCACATGGATCGGTGATTCGACCGATTGATCCTCGATGAAATCTCCGAAAAATCCATCATCCGAATCCCCGATGGGTCGATCCAGAGAAATCGGATGCTTGGAAATCTTGAGGACTTTCCTCACCTCTTCTTCTGGGATTTCCAACTCGATGGAAATCTCTTTCATACTTGGATCGTAACCCAGTTTTTGCATCAGTTTCTTGGTTGCGTTTCGAACTTTGCTCATCGTTTCGATCATGTGCACAGGAATTCTGATGGTCCGTGCCTGGTCAGCGATGGAGCGAGTAATTGCCTGGCGAATCCACCACGTGGCGTAAGTCGAGAACTTGTATCCGCGACGGTACTCGTATTTCTCAACCGCCTTCATCAGGCCTGTATTCCCCTCTTGAATCAAATCGAGAAAGGAGAGTCCTCGGTTTCGATATCTCTTGGCGATCGATACCACCAGTCGAAGGTTTCCGGCGGATAGTTTTCGTTTGGCCACTTCGTATCGATTGAAGTACTTGTTCATGCCAAACACACGCTCAGCGAATGGGATGGAACTCTCCATCGTGCACTTTTCAATATCAATGATGTTGGCAAGTTCCAGTTCAACCAGGTCCTTGTCGGTAACTCTTCGCCCAGACCTCTTGTTGACGATTTCGATTCTTCGCTTCGATTGAATCACCTTGTGACGTTGACTGCGCATCTCGTCGCGAAGGTTGTCGAGGATCTCTCTCTTGAAGACCAGTTCACCCAGGAGCAGGCCGATCTTGATCGCCTTGGCAAATACCTTCTCAGCCAGTTTCTCCTTGTATCGATCGGATAACTTTTTCGATTCGAGCTTTTTCTTGTCGATCAAGTTGAGTTGGTAGAGCCGTTCGATGGTGGCCAGGTTCTGGCTCATTCGCTGCATCATATCTTCACGGCTGGGTTCACCGGCGGAGGGTGTCAGTTTGATGACCTTGTCGATGGACTGGTCACCACATAGAACTTCCTGACACAAGCGGATCATTTCTTTCTGACAGAATCCGGATGAATAGATAGATGTCCGATATCGATCCCTGCAAGTCTCGATGGTTTTCGCCAGCAGTAATTCCTCTGCGCGAGTCAGCAGTGGAATCTCTCCCATCTGAGTCAGGTACATCCGTACTGGATCATCGATCTTCTCCCCGGTGAAATCGGCACCGTCGGGAAGTGAATCGATCTTCACCGGATCATCCGTGACCTCGATGTCGTACTTGTCGAGGAGGTCGTACACTCGGTCAATTCGCTCCGGAGTATTGCATTCCTCTGGGAAGCAATTATTGAACTGCTCAAAAGTGACATGACCCTGTGCCGAACCGAATTCGATGAGACGCTCAAGCCCCTCCTCCATCGTGCGCTTTTCCTTGGTCAGATCGCGAGAAGCACTTCGAGCGGTGGCGATGCGAGGGATTTCCTCGACCGGATGACGATTCTCTCCGTCATCGATTGGTTCCTGTTCGACGGTCGGTCCCTCAGAGATTCCCAGGGTCGGGAGGTCTCCTTCGGTTTCCTCTGATTCCTCTTCCTCTTCATCGCCATCGGCGATGCTAATTTCTATCTCTTCATCCCCTTGAAATGCCGGATCTCCTTTTTCCGCCTTGGAGTACATTTCAGGCGTAAGATCTCCATCATCCAGTTGGTCGGTGTATGAGTTCATATCTTCCTCTTCGTTACTGATTTCGACGTGGAGACTGGTCTCAATCTTCCCCTCCTTCAAACTTATTGATTATTTCCCCCAAGAGCGAAAGATTATGATGAGAATCTCGATCTTGCTTCAAACTTTGTATTGTTTTGTTAATGTCAATCTTGGTCTTTGTGTCCAACTTTGCCACTCCAATGCGACCAATCATCCCCTTCAAGTGATCCACCACCAGATCGATAGCCAGATTGAACTGGAGTTCCACCCGTTCATCTACCGGAGTGTATTCCTGCTCTGCAGCCACTCGCTCGAGTAACCCGAGGAATATTGATTTCTCCGCTTCATCCTGCAGATGAACCGGATCCGGAATCTCCTTCAATTGTTCGATCCGGATCGCCAACGATCGGAGCCAGCGATTCGACCATTGCACCGGGGGGCGCAATCGCAGCAGCAGCGCTGCTTGCTGTGGATCCCGCAAGATGGAGACGAGAATCGCCTCCTCAAGATCCGGCAGCCCCCGGGTGGATCGCTCCGACGAATCCCCTACAATCTGGGTCGTCGCCACCGAAGATCCCCGCCCAGGGATTCCCTGAGCCCTTCGCGGACTGCGCAGTTGAAGGAGGCGGTGATGATCAGCCAGGATTGTCAATTCTCCGAGACCGGTCACCCCGCCGACGATCCGAGCCGCTCTCTCGAGCGCCACCGACTGCCCCTCAAAGGGTTCCAGAACAACCCTGGAGACCTCCTCCAGCACCTGTTGAGCTGCCGAAGCCCCGCTTCCTGGATTCTCTTCAAGTATCTGCTTCACGATGAATGCGATGGGGTCTTCTCCCGTTTCCAGTAACTGCTCGAACTGATGCGTCCCTTGCTCCTGGAGCAGCAGGTCACAAGGATCCACTCCTTCATCGAGGATGACGACCCGTACACCCAATCCGGTTCCCATGAATCTCTCGCAAGCGCGTCGGGCAGCGGCCTGTCCCGCCTCGTCTCCATCGAGGATCAGGTCCACCGAGTTGACCAGTTTCTTCAACAGGGCCACATGTTCGTCGGTGAAGGCGGTTCCCAGTGTCGCCACTGCAGTGGCAAACCCCGATTGGTGCGCCATCATCACATCGGTATAGCCCTCACAGAGAATCACCCGTCGCTGACGGCCGATCTCCAGCCGTCCCTCCCGCCCTCCATAGAGCACATGCTTCTTGGAGAAGACTCTCGATTCTGGCGAATTGATGTACTTCGGAGGAGGACCGCCCGATGGATCTGGAGACGAACCCAGGTGCCGACCACCGAATCCAATCACCCGTCCACGACGATGATCGAGAATCGGAAAGATCACTCGATCCCGATATGCATCGTAATACCTTCCGCCTTCACTCTTCTCCTTGAGCAACCCCAACTCACACGCGCGCTGGCGCATCCGCAGGGCATCGCTGCCCAGCAAGGCCAGATCGTCATCGAGATGGCTCCAGCCAGTTGGAGCGAAGCCGATCCTGAATTTTTGGATCGTCTCCTCGGTGAATCCTCTGCCATGAAGGTATTCTCTGGCTGCGGTTCCATGATCCGATTGAAGTTGTCTCTGAAACCAGTTCGCAGCGCGTTCCAGAAGATCGTAATCTTGCTGGTCTTGTTCCTCTCTCCTGGGATCGCGGTGAAACTGCTGGATCTCAATTCCTGCTCGATCTGCTAGCTTTTGCTTCGCCTCAGGAAAATCGATGCCTTCGATCTTCTGGATAAAGGTAAAGACATCGCCGTGCTCTTCACAGGACCAGCAGCGGAAGGTCTGCCGTGCCGGATTCACATCCATCGACGGATTCTGATCGGGATGAAACGGACACAGCCCTTTGAGCACATTCCCGCGGCGAATCAGGTCGACATATTCGGGAACCACATCCTCGATGGGATTGGCATCACGGATCCGCTCCAGTTCATCTGTAGCAGGTATCCCCGACATCCCGATTCCTCTCCTCTGATCGCACAACCACCCACTCGCCGACACGATTCCAGAACACGATTCCAGCACACGATTCCAGCACACGATTCCAGCACACGATTCCAGCACACGATTCCAGCACACGATTCCAGCACACGATTCCAGAACACGATTCCAGAACACGATTCCAGAACACGATTCCAGAACACGATTCCAGAACACGATTCCAGAACACGATTCCAGAACTCAGTGGCTCGCATGGATGCCACCGCGATGATCAGTCGACCGACCCTCATGCGGGAAGGAAAACGGATCTCCGTAAATCTATGGATGAAATTCAGATTGCTGCCGTCCACGGCGTCGCCAGTGGCTCGGGAGAGACCCTGAGAAGGGCACCCGGACTGTGCGAAGCGGCTATGCTACTCCTCCTCCTGGCCTGACGCTACCATTCACAAGATCTCTGTTAGGCCGATTCTGAAGCGAATCGAAGAGCCAGGGAGGCCCACTGATTTGGCGTCATCTGGTCGGGTCGTATCGAAATCTCAAGCCCTTCTTGGTGCCACCAGGAATCCTCTGGCGAAAGTTGCTGCCGGAGGATTTTCCCCATCGTCTTGCGGCGAAACTGGAAGCAGTGGCGCACCAATTTGACCAGACCTGCGGGTACTGGCGCCCGATCGCAGTCTCGGGTCCAGGTGAAGAAACTAGATTCGACCCTGGGAGCAGGGACGAAGGCGGCCGCAGGAACCGACCTGGAGATCTTGCCAATCCCCGTCAGCGCCAGCAGCACCGAGGTGGTGCCAAATTCCCGGCTTCCCGCAGACGCCACCCAGCGCTGAGCCATCTCCCGTTGGACCAGCACGCCGATACTCTGGAGGTCTTCTCGCTCGGCAACCAGCATCGCCACCAGTGGACCGGCAATCGAATAGGGCAGGTTTGCCACCAGGTGAAACCCTCTGCGCTGCCCCTCCGAGGGGTCCAGATCAGCCAGCACTCTCCTCGAGAGTCGATTCTTGGTTTCCAGCACGTCCCCTTCGATCAACCGGAATTGTGGCTGATCAAATCGCTCGCGCAGGTACTGGCACAGTAACGGGTCGATCTCAACCGAGGTCACCTGACATTCCAGATCGAGGAGCACCCGGGTCAGGGTCCCTGCACCAGGCCCCACTTCCAGCACTCGATCTCCCGCCTCGATTCCAGAATCGCGAACCAGCGCTTCAAGTAGGTTGGAGTCGAACAGGAAATTCTGACCTCGTTTTTCCTGAAAACGAAAGCCCAGAGCTCGAAGATCTTCAAGAACTCTTTGACGAGAAAAAAGAGACGGAGAATCAGTCATGACTGATTCTCCGTCTCTCTGGCATCTACCCAATTATTACTTCTCGAGTTCATTCGACTGGCCGCGATGGCATCACTTCCCAGCGGACCCGATACGAATCTCTACCCTACGGCATTGAGAACGACCCGACTCTGTATCGGGATCCACTCCGGGAACTGGCTTGGCCCAACCATTCGAGGTCAAACTGATCAGTGTCTTATCGACTCCTTGTTTGACAAATTCCTGGAACACCGCATGAGCCCGTTTCGCTCCCAGCTCCCAGTTATCCGCATTCTTGGATTTCTGAATCGGTGTGTTGTCTGTATGCCCATCGATGAAGATGTATCGACCTGGATAATCTCGCTGGATCATTTGGATCAGTTCCCCGATCAACTCCTTGCCCTTCTTCGCCAGGACGCTGCGTCCTTTGGCAAAAAGCAATTCGTTGTTGAGCATCAACCCACCGGTCTCGGGATTGGTCCTCACCTGGGGAGCAAACTGTGCCGTCGAGATGATCACCTTCGGGACATCCGTAAGGCTCTGGGACAAGGCGGAATTGGATTGCTGGAGCACGTCTCGTTCTTGCATGACACCCGCAAGTTCCACCTGGAGCGATTCGATGCGAGCACTGGCTCGTTGCAACTGTGCATCTCCCTCGTAGCCGGTCAGTTGCGAATCCTTCAGTCGCTTTTCCATGTCGGTGTTGACACGGTTGACTCTCTTCAAGCGTGTCGCTACGTCTTCGTACTTGACGTAGGGGACACAGGAACTGAACAATATTGGCACCAACAAGAGCAGCAGGAACCGCGTCCAGCGACTACGGTTCTTCTCCAGATGGTGAATCAAAGGAAGGCTAATCATGGTGTGGAGGTCCTTTCCGGAGCCCACCGGGGCCAGGCTCCACTCGGTCGCAGCGCCCCCGGAGGCGCACAGTGTGCCACGGAGATGACCTGGACGATAGTCATGGATCCATTCCGATTGGGCTCGGTTCGCAGGTCGCGGGGATCGTCGATCTGGGGAGGAATCACGGCGGCGACGGCCCTCCTCGCTGGCCCACGACCTGGCCTCCCTCTATTCCCGCTTCCTCACACCGATGTAAAACGAGCCCGGCTCCGGCAACCGAGGGTCACCGGAGCCGGGCTCCTGTTCAACGATAGAATTCAACCCGTGATCCATCTTGGCGGATCAAACTTGGCGGATCAAACTTGGCGGATCAAAATGCGTCGACCACCGATTCCACAAGTCCATTCATGAAGGCCACAGCCGCTTCAGATCCCCAGGCGGGAAAACTCCCGTCTCCGTTGATCAAGTTCATCAGCAATGCGGTGGGAACCAGCATCAGCAAGATCGTCAGGGCCAGCAGCGCAGTCATCGCCGTTGCGGGCTTCTTCCGGACCATCTGCATCTCTGTGGCACCCGTGAGCAGCAAATCTTCCGCTCCGGTATCCCCCACCGTTTCGTCATCGGAGAAATCGAAGGAGTCATCAAAGGAGAGGTCGTCGGTGTCGAGCACCGTCTCATCTCCGACTCCTCCCAGGTCCAGTTCCATCTCCCCTTCGAGGATTCCACCGTCATCTTCGAGGAGACCCTCGATGTTGAGCACGGTTTCCTCGGAGGAAAGGTCCTCGAGTTCGAGGCCTCCATCCTCCAGCAATCCGTCGGAAGATTCCGAAAGGACCACGGTCGGTTCGGTGGAACGGCTATTCTGAAAAGCTTCGAGGTCTCCCTGGCGGAAAACCACTTCGCCTCCATCATGCTCTGCCCGAATCTCCTGGTTACTCACCAGTCCTTGCAGTTCCTCTGCAGAGATTCCCAGCATCGCAGCCGCCTGGTCAAAGTTCATGCGATCAGACATCGAATCGGACCTTCCCATGGTGGTCGCACTATTTGTTGCGACCACCCTTCTTCATTTCTTCAACAGAGGGTTTTTGCTTGCCCTTGGCCGAGTAAGACTGAGGTACCAAGTCATAGGAGATATCACGAATACTGTACAGTTGAAAACCGTTTCCACTCTCGTAGCCGGTCCACAACCTCTTCGCGTTGGTGTCCAGGATGGCAAGCCCTTCCGCCTGTCCTTTCCCCTGCATCACGAATGAAGTCATGATGTAACCGTTACTGGAGCCACTGTCCTGGCCGAAGGCCGACTTTGACTCATGGGGAGACAGGGGAGACAGGGGAGAGACCCACAGTACGGCATTGGCTCCCAGGGAGATCCCCAGCGCCAGCGCAAGCCAGAATCGCCCGCCCAGCGGCTGTGAGGAGTTGGTTTGGCTCTCTGTTTGATTCCGTGTCATGTCAGATTCCTTTCATCTGATTCACAAGACTTCTCTACTGCTGGATCCGTCAAACAGTAGATCTGCAATAACCTCGGTTGAGTTGACGGTCACCCTCGCAACTCATCTGGCAACGACATCCCACGGATGACGCATCCGATGACGCATCCGATGACGCACCAGCGACTCGCAGATTCAACGCCATTTCGTCATGGGTTCTCGAATGGACTCTCGGGAAACCACGCGGCGAGAAAGGCCTGGATCTGGCTCCTTCACCCCGAGTGTGGATTGTAGCCCAGAGCCGCCGGTGGGCAAGGGGTCGCCAGGATCGGACCGAGGAACCCGCGATCGGAGGGTCAGTCGGAGTGGGGTCCCAAATATCGGCCCAATCGTACGAGGAGAGAGCCCTGCGGTTCTTCTTCTCCATCCTCCAACCGTTCTCCAGCGGCCTTGGCCAGCCCCTGAAATGCGGGGAGATCCTGCAGAGGCCGGGCCAGCAAGAATTCACTGCGACCACTCTGCCGCTCTCCGCTGACGTCCCCTCCTCCTCTCAGGTGAAGATCTCGTTCGGCGAGCAGGAATCCGTCATCCTCGTCGAGGAAAGCCTGGAGTCGCTCAGTCGCCTCCTGCGAGGAGGGATCCGCACTGAAGAAACACCAGGATGGACGGTCACTTCTGCCGACCCGTCCTCGCAATTGATGTAATTGAGCCAGGCCAAATCGATCCGCTCCCTCGATCCACAACACTGTCAGTTCCGGCACATCGAGCCCCACTTCGACGATACTGGTGGCGACCAGCACCGGAGACGAACCGTCACGAAATTGCGCCATCGTCGAAATCCGTTGATCGTGGGAAAGTCCCCCGTGAAGGATCGAGATCCCCACATCTCCCAGCACCGTCTTCCTCAACTTCTGGGCCAGTTGCTCGACGCCGATCGGATCATCTCCGTCCCCATCCTCGATGCGAGGAACCACGAACATCACTCGGTTCCCACCCGCGATTTCCCGTTCGAGGAACTCCATCGCGTCGTTCAATTGATCCGCGTCGACCCGACGGGTCTTCACCTGGGGCCGCCCAGGGGGCCGTTCATCGATCCTGGACAGATCGAAGTCTCCGCGTAAAGCCAGCGCCAGACTCCGGGGAATCGGGGTCGCCGTCAGATGCAAACGGTGAACGTGATCTCCCTTCGAGGCCAGAAGTTGACGCTGCTGAACTCCGAACCTCTGCTCCTCATCGACCACCACCAGCGCGAGATCCTTGAACTTCACCGAGGAGGAGAGCAGCGCAGTGGTCCCCACTGCGATCAACACCTCTCCCTGGGCGATCGATTCCTTGACCTGGTCCCGGGTTCCGGTGATCACCTCGGCCACCTTGAGGAGTGATCCGTGTAGATATTTTTCCAGGGTGAGGCGGTGCTGATCCGCCAAAGCGGTAGTGGGTGCGATCAGAACCGATTGGCGACCGGCCGCAGCCAGAGCCAGGATGGCCCAGATCGCCACCGCCGTCTTTCCGCTGCCGACATCTCCCTGAACCAGGCGAGCCATCGGAAAGCCCGCAGCCAGATCATCGCGAATTTCCTGCACCACTCGTTGCTGGGCTGTGGTCAGGGAGTAGGGAATCCTCGCGAGGATTCTCTGCTCCAGAGTGGCACTCACCACCAGCGGGTCGATCTCTCGAGCTTTCCGCCGAGCCCGCGTGCGAGCCTGCTGGATGGCGTGAAGATACAACTCGATGCGCGCCAGCCACGATCGACACGCTTCGCATTCAGCTGAACTGGCCGGTGAATGATATCCGCGGTAGATGTCCAGCAAGTTTCTATCGCAACCGATGATCGCTGGAACCGTATCATCGAAGGCCAGATCGGTGCGCTCGAATATCCGCTGAATGGAACTGCGGATCAAAGACTGGGAGAGTCCATCGGTGGAAGGATACACCGCGACGATCTGGCCGTGACCCGTCGGAAGCGGTTCCCGTTCGTCGCAGCGGCTCAAGTTCGGATGTGCCATCACCTGGGTCTGAAAGCGGCGAATCGCTCCGGTAGCCCAACCTTGCCAGCGCTCCCCGATCGGCGGACGATAGCGGGTGAACCAGTGGAGGGTCACCTCCTCATCCGGCTCATCGGCGGGTCTCAGCCGGGCTTCCCAGCGACCACGTCCCGATTGGATCCACTCCGCCGGTGCATCGATGGTACCGAAAATACTCCTGCGGCCACCATCGGGAACATCTCGGATCTTGCCGTGCACGATCAAATCTTCATGGCGAGCAGGAAAATGGTGCAGCAAGTCTCCGAAGGTCTCGAGGCCGAGCCGTTGGAATCGCTGAGCAGTGGCAGGACCGACCCCTTGCAGTTCCTGCAAGGAAGACTGTAGAGGATCCGGATCTAGCGCGGCCCGGGGAAGGGAGTCAGGCTCAGGATTCGCCTCGCCCATCGGGCCTCCAACCCATCAACCACGAAGGTCCTTCAGCATTTTATCGATCTCGTCACGAAGTTCCGAATCGGTGGAGATCGCCTTCTGGATCTTCCGGAACGAACTACTGACGGTCGAATGGGATCGCCCCCCCATCTTCTCGCCGATTTCGAACAGCGAATGATCCGTCAAAATCCTTGCGAGATAGGTCGCAACATTTCTCGCCATCGAGGTATTGCGGGTCTTCGATCTCGAGACGATTTCTTCAGGAGGAACGCCCCATCTCCTGCCGATTCGTTCGACGATGATGTCGATGGTAATCCTTCTCTGAAGTGTGATCGAGATCGGATCGAGAATCGCTCTCGCTCGCGCAAGGGAGACGGTCGAGTTGGACAGTTCACACTCTGCGACTACCCGAATCAGGGTACCCAGCAACTCACGGCTGCTGTTCCTCACTTCCCCAGCGATGTGGTGAATCACATCCTCGGGAACATGAACTCCACCGCGCACGACTTCCTGTCTCAGAATCGAAACCCTTGTCTGCTGGTCAGGAGGGTCGACCAACACGACCAAGCCTGCGGAAAAACGACTCTTCAACTGTTGATGAAGGCGATCCAATTTCCGAGGAGGAACATCACAAGCCAACAATACCTGTCCCCCCCGTTGAGCGATCGCATCCACTGTTTCCAGGAGCTCCTGCTGGCTACTCGGCTTACCGGCGAAGCCCTGGATGTCATCGATGGCGAGGACCCTCAATTCCCGAAAGCTCTTCCGGAACTGATGGAGAGTTTTTTGCCGCAGAGCTTGAATGAACTCATGTACGAAATGTTCGGCGGGAAGATATCTCATCCGCCGCTCCCCCTGGATGAAGAACTGCCGGGTGATCGCTTGCAGAAGGTGTGTCTTTCCCAACCCACATCCGCCGTGGAGGAACAGTGGATTGAAATAGATCCCTGGAGTTCGTAGCACTTCCAGAGCCGCTGAATGAGCCAGTCGATTGGCCTGACCCACCACAAATCGATCCAGCGTGTGATCGCGGCGCAGTCCATCGCGGCGCAGTCCATCGCGGCGCAGTCCATCGCGGCGCAGTCCATCGGGGCGCGGGGTCAACACCCCGTCAAGAGGCCTCGCCACAGCACCCCCCGGAGCGGTCTCCGTTGCGCCTGCTACCGTCAAGGATTGCTCCTCTGGCCCGGCTGGACCGTCCAATGAGAGCTGGCGCACCTCCGTCGTCACCTCCGCAGGAGGGGCGCTAGCGAGTCGCAGTTGAATCGAGTCGAGGCCCAATTTTCGGGCTTCAGACTGCAAAACATCATTGAAACTGTTTCCGATTTTCTCGAGCGAGAAGCGGCTCTCCAGATGCAGTTGGAGCACACCGGCATCCGACACCACGGGTGTCACCCGTCGGAACCATCTTCCCATCTGTGCATCCCCGATGATGGGAGCGATGGCCGCACGGAGATGATCCCAGTGCCGATCTGCGTTCATGGAAGTAATTTCCTGAGCGCCCAACCTATCCCCCCCCCATTCAAGAATTCAAATCATCCACGCATCCGCATATCCCACTCGTGGTCCCGCATGTCACCGGGCACTCAACGAAATGGAACACGTTGAAGAGTCGAATCGAACCACAGAAAACTTCATTTCAATTCACCATGTGGCACCGATACGACAAACTCAAACACACTCTGTTCAAACCATCGGATGTCTCCGATGCAAGATCGAATTTGACCACTCCGTCATCACAGAGGATTCAGAACGGACCTGCAGATTTTTCCTGAAGAACTCCTACAGTGCCCGACGTCAGAAGACATCAGACTTTCAGTGGATGCGGACCCGGAGTAGATCCGCACCTAGGCGAATCTCTCCCATCGACTTTTCAAGTCGATCATGCATCTCATTATTCCTGTCAGATGACAGGATCGGAGTCACTTCAAGAACAAATCTGCCGGAGGGGAAAAGAACCACCGATCGCATCGGAAGTTCATCGTGTTCGCACCTCCACGGCAGCGCCCGACCGTAGCAAAGCCAGACTCACCTCGCAAGGGTGACGAATGGATGTGCTCTGAAATTGATGGGGAAGAGAAGCGTAATCAATGAGTCGTCAATTCAACAAAGAAGCACGCTTGAAAAGACAGTTATCGGCCTGAGTGTGCTGACTCACCGCGCAACTTGTACTGATCTTGATTCCACATCCGCTGCTTCTCGTACAGGGTTCGCTGTTGCTGGACCCACCGGTGCCAGCGTCGGCTTTGTTGTGTCCTTTTTGCTGACAGCTTCTGCGGATCCCAGGAATAATCACCGGAGATTCCGCTGATATTCACGATCAACTGCCATGAAAGTTTACGAACCCACCGATTGTCTGCGGAGAGTCCTTCCAGGGCCACATCTGCGGTCATGAAATGAGGAGTCTTGAGCAGAATCCTCAGCGCCGAAATTCTTGCCAGATCGAAGGAGGAGCGAGCCACCGGCATCACATAGGGAATCACAGCGGGACCCACAGTAGTCAGCTGTTGTTCGGCTCGAGAACGATTTCGGGCCCGTTGGCGCTGCAGTTCCCCCACCCATTCCCGCACTTGTTGAATCTTTCGGCCCGACAGTTTGGGGAGTTCAGGTGGCAATTTGACCCTGGAATCCGCCCCAGGCAGCAGTAGTGGCAACCGAGCCTTCTTCTGCGGGTCAACCGCTGGAGATGGCTGCTGGCGATCAGAACTCGAGGGATCGCTGGCCGCAGGACCGATCCGGCGATTTTTCTCGATGGAGCGGACCGTCGAGTTGGGGATCTGCATCGTCCCCAATCCACCGATCTGCAGCACCAGACGCTTCTGGTCCTGATCGAGAACCAGTCCATCGATACGACTCCCATTGACCAGCAGCACCGTATCCCCCTTCACGGGGGTGGGCAGGAGCGCTCCCAGCAGCAGCAGTAGTATCATGCTGCGGCGACCGACATCTTCTCGCTTCTCACTCATCACTGATCTTCTTCCTGTCCTGAGTTGACCTGACGCGCCAATTTTCGTTGCAACTTCTCATCGAGAGGAGGCAACGGCGGCTGCACCAGACCAGCACTCGCCACGGTACCCGAGGACTTCATTCCGACCGCCGGACCGAGGCCAATTTGCCACCCCGATCGGAGTAAAGAGAGTCGAACCCTCCGGGCCGAACTGTACGTAGAGAGTATACCACCCTCGACCATCCGATTTCGGACCGCACGCAGGAAATCGGCTCTCCATGGCCCAGGATTGCGTTTTGGAGAGAAGGGATCGAGGAATACAGCATCGAATCGACCTTCCACCGTGTCGATCAGCTGCTCCGCCTCACCGACCAGCAGGGTCAACCGTAACCCGGGTTCGATGGACCGACGCTGTTGGACCAGATGATGCAACATCACCGACAGTCGTGCCTCGGGCAAAGCCCTGAAGAACGGCTTCAACTGCTCCTCATCCAGTAGATCCCGTTCCAGCGAAACGATCTCGATGGCCGCCCCGGGTGCCTTCCGCTGGATGTCGTGGATCGCCCAGCCGAGATTGGTGCCGAGGCCAAAACCGATGTCGAGAATTCGAACCTGACCTTGAGCGAGTGCAGTCCGGGTCACCCGACACGGTTCGATGAATCGGTACCGGGCCTCGAGGTGAGCTCCACTGAGGGAGTGGTAATGCTCGCCAACCTCGCGATGAAAGAGGGTCGCTGAACCATCTCCGGTCAGGATTCCAGGTTGGGCCACCGGTGAATCTCCTGTCCTCGCAACGTCGCCAGCAATACATGGAGAGCATACTGGGTCGCCACTTCGCGGACCCGCTGACGATTCCCCTTCCACTGGTATCGGTGCGATCGAACCCCAGCTGCGCTGGCCAACCCCATCCAGACGGTACCCACCGGAGTCTTGCGAGTGCCACCGGTAGGGCCGGCCACACCGCTCACCGACAGCGCCACATCGGCACCGCTTCGATCGCGCGCCGCCGCCGCCATCGCTTCCACCACCTCGCCACTGACCGCTCCGAAGTCATCGATCCCCGATGGATCCACCGAGAGTTCGCTCACCTTCATCGAATTCGAATAGCAGTTCCATCCTCCGAGGAAAATCTCACTGGATCCCGATACATCGGTGATCTTCGTCGAAATCATTCCGCCGGTACAGGATTCG
>Ga0302120_10000467_pt1 | contig 18217 bp, 15 predicted proteins | sample AG5_Bottom_MG_FD_203118 | JGI IMG/M metagenome (GOLD analysis project Ga0302120, IMG submission 203118) | Marine microbial communities from Western Arctic Ocean, Canada - AG5_Bottom | ecosystem: Environmental > Aquatic > Marine > Oceanic | place: Canada: Western Arctic Ocean | collected 2017-10-01 | reverse complement strand
GAATCAGCTCTTCTGAGAACTTCTGATTGTCTTCTATCGCCGATTGTAACATTTCTTTGCCGCGAGTAGCGCCCAAACGACATGGGAAGCACTTGCCGCAAGACTCGTGAGCAGTAAATTCAAACAAGTGCTTGGCATACTCTACCGCTGAAAACGACTCAGGAATACACACAAAACTCGCGTGGCCCATCAAGAAGCCGCCTTCGTCAAACGACTCAAAGTCTAGCGTCAATGTGCGCAAAATATCAACCGGTACGCAGCCGCCCAGTGGGCCGCCAACTTGGATGACCTTGATGTCATCATTAAAGCCGCCACCAATTTCATCGATAATAACATTCAATGATGTGGCCATATCGACCTCGTAAAGGCCAGGGTTGTTAAAGTAGCCGTCCAAAGAGATTAGCTTTGTGCCTGTTGAACGGCCGTTACCAATTTTCTTGAAAGACTCGCCACCAAGCTTAAAGATTGCTGGCACTGCAGCCAAACTTTCAACATTATTCACAACCGTTGGTTTTTTGTACAAACCTTCAACCGTTGGGAATGGAGGGCGCACATCCACTTCAGCGCGTCGGCCTTCGATTGAGGCAATTAATGCTGTTTCTTCACCACAAATATAAGCGCCTTGACCTTCAACAACACTCATGTCAAAGTCAAAACCCGTGCCTAGAATATTATCGCCCAATAAACCGAGTTCACGCAATTTAGCTAATGCATTATCGGTTGCTGTAATCGATTCTGGGTATTCGCCACGAATGTAGAGAAAGCCCTGCTTTGAACCAATAAGGTAGCCACAAATGACCATACCAAATAACACTTTAAGCGTTTGCTCTTCCAGAAGGTATCGATCAGAGAATGCACCCGGATCACCTTCGTCGGCGTTACAAACCACGTATTTAGCACTTGCTTCTTGTGCCTGACAGAACTCCCACTTCATGCCCGTAGGGAAGCCTGCACCACCACGACCACGTAGGCCGGACTCTTTAAGAGTGTTGATCAACTCTGCTTTATCTGCTGCAAAGCAAGTTTCTAATAATTCTTTGAAATCGTCGTATGATGAGAATACTTCATCTTCGACTAGAAACGAAGTGTCTGAATATGACTTCATTGTGTAATCTGGACTGGTGTGATCACCAGCAATAATAGTATCTAGTTTGTTAATATCATCGCCAGAATAATTCTTGCCTTCATAGTGGAACGAACTGTTTTCGTAACATCTTCCTAGACAAATCATCTCACCAACATTTTCTTCGCCAAATTTAGCGTTTAGTTTGTCGGAGACATCGCCTTGTGTGCCACGACAAAGACAAGCACTGCCAGTACAAACGTAGGCTTTTTTGCTTTTATGGTCTTCACCAAAGAAATCATAAAAACTCTTGGTACTGTGGACAGTTGAAACACCCAGGTTGTACTCACCAGCTAGCTGGTTGTCGGTAGCTTCAGAAGGGCTTGTTGCAATTTTGCCAAACAATGGGTTTTTGTCGTCTCTCTTACCTGACAATAAACTGATATTTCTAGACATTCAATCTCCTAAGACTATTTGATGCGCCAGGCACCATTATAAATATTATATTTGTTTTTCTTGATAAAACCGATTAAAGTAATATCAAATTTCCTTGCTAAATCTAGGGCTAATGAGGTTGGCGCCCCAATTCCAGCTATCATTCCTATACCCGCCATCAGCGCTTTTTGAATGATATCAAAACCCAATCTGCCCGAACACATGATAAATTGTTCGCTCGGATTCAACATATCGTTACTTCTGACATACCCAATAAGCTTATCAAGCGCATTGTGCCTGCCCACATCTTCAGCCAAATGCAGCAACTCACCGCCAGCACTAATAAGACCGCTAGCATGAACGCCGCCAGTATTGGCAAACTGTTCTTGTCTCGCCCTCAATATATCGGGCAATTTTGTAATCAAATCAACACTCACTAAAGGCATTGATTTTTCTATCTGTGGTTCGTAGGCAATTTCAATTGCATTCAGCGTACCTTTGCCACACACTCCGCAGCTAGAACTCACCATAAAATGGCGTTGTAAATTCTTCAAATCCAGCTGATTTCCCTTGCCTAGTGTCACCAGCAAAGAATTATCAACATCGTAGAGGCCTTTATTCGTGCCTCTTGGTGCAATACTCTCGATCGCACTTTTGTCATTAATGACACCTTCAGAAAACAGAATACCGGAAACCAATGAATTATCATCGCCCGGCGTTCTCATGGTGACCATTAGTGGCTCTTCAATCCACTCCCCATTTGAGAAATATCGTATGATAATCTCAAGCGGCTCTTCTATTGCGATACAGTCGCTAGCACTCCTTACGGTTGAATTCTCAACCCTGTGAATGTCATAGTTAACTGTATCGCTAACAGTCATAGATTTAGAATAGACCTTGTACTAGGCCCTCTTCATCTAAATGAATCTTGTCTGCCGCAGGAGATCTCGGTAGACCAGGCATTGTCATAATAGCACCACAAACAACAACAACAAATTCCGCACCCGCTGATAATCTTACTTCGCGGATTGACATAGAGTGGCCTGTAGGCGCGCCTAGTAATTGTGGATCTGTTGAGAATGAATATTGTGTTTTAGCAATACAAACTGGCAAATGACCAAAACCGTTATCTTGGTACCAAGCAAGCTTATCTCTAACAACTTTATCAGCCAACACTTCGTGAGCGTGGTAAAGCGTCTTCGCGATTGTCTCAACTTTCTCGAACAATGGCATTTCATCATCATAAAGTGTCTTGAATTGAGAAGCGCCTGATTCAGCCAATGCAACAACTTTTTCAGCTAAGTCAATCGCACCATCACCACCGTGCTCCCAATGACTTGAAACACTCACGTCAACATGGAATTGCTTACAGTATTCTCTGATCACTTCAAATTCAGCTTCAGTATCTGTAACAAAGTTATTAATACCAACAACCAAAGGAACACCAAACTGACTTAAGTTGCGAATGTGTCTTCCTAGGTTGACACAACCCTTAAGTAATGCTTCTGTGTTTTCTGTGTTTAGATCAGCCTTAGCAACACCACCTTGGTGTTTCAAAGCACGAATCGTAGCAACCAACACAACCGCATCCGGTGCTAAGTCAGCTTTACGACACTTAATGTTGAAGAACTTTTCGGCGCCTAAGTCTGCACCAAAGCCCGCTTCTGTTACTGTGTACTCAGACATTTTAAGCGCTGTTTTAGTAGCGATTACTGAGTTACAACCGTGAGCGATGTTGGCGAATGGACCGCCGTGAATGATCGCTGGGTTACCTTCTAACGTTTGTACAATATTTGGTCTGAAAGCATCTTTAAGCAATACTGTCATTGCGTGGTGAGCGTTGATTTGCTTTGCTCTCACTGGAACCATGTCACGAGTGTACGCAACAATGATGTTGCCCAATCTCTCTTCAAGCTCTGCCAGGTTTTCAGAAAGACAGAAAATTGCCATAACTTCTGATGCAACAGTAATATCAAAGCCGTCTTCACGCGGATAACCGTTTGTTGAGCCGCCTAAAGATGAAGTGATTGTACGAAGTGAACGGTCGTTCATGTCAACAACACGACGGAAAGCAACTTTTCTGCTATCAATGTTTAGTGAGTTGCCCCAGTAAATGTGGTTGTCAATCATTGCAGACAATAAGCTGTGTGCAGATGTAATTGCGTGAAAGTCGCCTGTGAAATGAAGGTTAATGTCTTCCATTGGGATAACCTGAGCGTAACCACCACCGGCAGCGCCACCTTTCATACCAAAACAAGGACCTAAACTTGGCTCACGCAAACATACTGTTGCTTGCTTGCCGATTTTGTTAAGGCCATCTGTTAAACCAACCGAAGTTGTTGTCTTACCTTCACCAGCTGGTGTTGGCGTTACTGCAGTAACCAAAATGAGTTTACCATCTTCGTTGCCTTGTACAGCATCAATAGCTTGCCAAGAAATCTTAGCCTTATCATGACCAAAAGGTACTAAATCCTCTTTACTGATATTTAATTTTGCGCCGATGTCATTAATATGCTCGCCAGTGGCTAGTCTTGCAATCTCAATATCTGATTTATATTCGCTCATGTATTCTCCTGAATATAGTATAAAAACAAAAATAGAGAGGTACAAAAATCCATCATCACTAGGAATTGTTTACATTCCAGTGAAAATGAGCCTTCTTCCTCTCTTAAATAATTAACTTCTGATGCGTATTATCTTATCTTTCAACTAAAGCAATAGTAAAAAAATTCATAACTACGTGAATTCAAATCACCGGATAGTTTAACCCGACTATTATATATTAGAATCCTCGAAACTGCCCTTACGTTCTGCGATATATGCAAGCAAAGCTTCGTCAATTGCCGGATCAAGTTCGGGCGCCTCATAACTGACGAGCATTTGCTTGTATTTTTCAGCAGCGAGAGCCGCTGTATCCCGAGAGCCGTCTTCAACCCACTGCTCAAAGCTATTGTCATCCAATACGTCCGACATGTAAAACGCTGTCTTAAAGTTCTTCTCGGTGTGCAAGCACCCTAAGAAATGAGACTGAGGGCCCACTTCGCGAATAGCGTCCATCGCTTGGCCGTTCTCGCTCATGTCAATACCTTCGACCGATACACGCATCATGCCCGCTTGATCAGCATCAAGAACAAACTTCTCATAACTCATACACAAACCACCCTCAAGCCAACCGGCGGTGTGCAGATTGAAATTAACACTGGCATTAATCGTTGCTTGCATGGTGTTGGCTGCTTCATAACCCGCTTGCGCGTCTGGCATCTTGGCACCATTAAAACCTCCACCACTTCTAAACGGCACACCCAATCGTCTTGCAAGCGCACCTGAAATGTTCATCATATGCCCAGCTTCCGGCGTACCAAAAGTTGGTGCACCCGATTTCATTGACATTGCTGTTACAAAGTTGCCGTAAACAACCGGCGCACCAGGGCGTACTAATTGGGCAAATGCCATGCCCGCCATACCTTCTGCAAGGCTTTGCGCAGCAACACCAGCAGCCGTCACAGGCGCCATAGCGCCGGCAACAATAAATGGTGTAACAATACAAGCTTGATTGTTTCTCGCATAAACCTTTAACGCGCCCAACATGGTGTCGTCAAACGACATTGGTGAAGAGGCGTTAATTAAACTAATTAAGACACAGTTCTGATCGACAAAGTCATCACCAAATACAATCTTGGCCATATTAACCGTGTCTTGCGCACGTTCCGCGGCAGTTACTGAGCCCATAAAAGGCTTGTCAGAATACTTAATATGGCTATACACCATATCGAAATGACGCTTGTTAACTGGTAAATCGCAAGGCTCACAAATCGTACCGCCAGAATGATGAAGATTGTCCGACATATAGGCTAATTTGACAAAATTACGAAAATCTTCAATCGTCGCATAACGACGCCCTTCGTCAAGATTGTGAATAAACGGCGACCCGTAAGCAGGTACCAAGACCATATTGTCGCCACCAATAACAATATTTTTCTCAGGATTGCGTGCAAACTGAGTAAACATTTTTGGTGCATTTTCTTGAATGATCTTGCGGCACATGCCTCTTGGAAAGCGTACGCGGTCGCCATCAATGTTGGCGCCTGCTGCACCCAAAATATCAAGCGCTTCTTGATCTTCAGAAAAGACAATGCCAATTTCTTCAAGAATGGTGTCGGCATTTTCTTCAATAATGCTTAAATCCTCATCACTTAGAATGCTGTAATGTGGAATTTTGCGTGTAATATAGGCTGGTGGTTTTGGTATTGCTGGCGTCTCTGACTCGCCACCGCCTCTACGTCTTCTTCTTTCTCTTGCCATGTTTTTCCCTTATGATGTCTCTAAGACGCCCTTCTACGGCGTCTGGTTTTATTAATTTTTTGCTCTTTAATCGGTGACACACTGAACTTCATTGCATCAACAAAATAATCTTGAAATTTCGCTTCGGTAGCACTTTCGATTTTAATCACCTCGGCCACTGCATCAATAATTTTCTTCCTGTTACCTACGTCCAGCAACGCCATACTGGCACCAATCCCAGCTGCATTACCAACGGAAGTAACCACTTCTTCTGTAGCACTCGGAATAATCTCCAATAAAGCCACATATCGTGCATCGAGATGTGCGCCAAACGCGCCCGCCAAAAGCACTTGCTCAAACTCTGTACATTCTTGGTAATCCATTAACAAACTCACGCCTGCTGAAAGCGCTGCCTTTGCCAACTGAATGGATCGAATATCAACCTGCTCAATATAGATCGATTGCTCGCCTTGATCAACAAGTAAAAATCTTGTGGTATTGCCAATTTTTGAAAATCTCTCAGGCGCACTAGACTGAACGAAAAGACCGCTTTGATCAATAATACCAGCCTCAGCAAAACTAACAATCGCCTCGATAATACCACTGCCACAAATACCGACAGCCTTTTGTTTGACTTTCTTGAAGTCTTCTTCGTCAGACCAAGCTTCCGTGCCAATCATTCTATAGCGCACTTCAAGTGTGTCTTTATCTATCCTGACGCGCTCAATAGCGCCATGCGTGGCACGAACACCTGAAGATATTTCAGCACCCTCAAAAGCCGGGCCCGTTGGCGAAGAGGTGGCGTACACCTTGCCATTTTTAGCCAACATAATTTCAGCATTGGTACCAATATCCACCAACAAAGTGGTCTGATTGTGCATGATATGCATTTGACTCAAATAGGCCGCTGCAGTGTCGGCGCCTACATGCCCGGCAATCAGTGGCAAAAACGAAATTCTTGTTTTTGGGTACAAATCAAGTCCCAGCTCTTTGGCGTCAATATCCAACCACTCACGAGTTGCCAAAGTAAATGGCGACTGACCTAACTCTACTGGTGAAAGTCCAAAAAACAAATGATGCATGATCGGGTTACCAACCAATACAATTTCTAGTAATTTATCTCTGCCCAGTTTTAGCTCGTCACAAGCCTCATGGAACATTTCTGTTAGTTTAGTGCGCACGGCGTCGGTGAGTTTTTTGTCACCGCCTTTGTTCATCATGACGTAGGAAACTCGGGACATTAGGTCTTCGCCGTAGCGAATTTGCGGATTCATCGCACTCGACTCAAACAGCAATTGTCCTGTTGCTAGGTCATACACATAGACCGCTAATGTGGTTGAACCAATATCAACAGCTGCACCAATAATTTGATGCTCGCCTTGCGGATAAACAGCAACAACCTCTTTGTTGTCCCGCACAGCCACACTGAGAACGCCCTTGGTCTCATGAATTAGAGGCTGAAGTTCTCTAAGCAAACTAAAATCAAATGTCGCATGAATGTCTTGTTTTTGTAATTGCTCAAGGAGATTTTCTGAGGCTGAAGGGTTTTCATCCAAAGTAGGCTCATCCAAAGTGCAATGGATCAACTCAATAGTGGTCGCAATATTGTAATCTTGCTTGGCGTTTTTCTTACTTATGTAGGCTAAATGCTCTTGAGACTCTTCCGGCACGTCAATAACCAAATCGCCTTGAATGCAAGTTTGGCATGCGAGTCGCTTGCCTTGATATTTCGGATTTTCTTCAATCAGCTGTCTTTCCAATCGAGTAATGCCGCTGACGTTCTCAGGCTTGCATTCAACGCCAAACTTCGAATGTGTTCCTTCTGAAATCTCAATCCAACATTGGTGACATTGGCCGTAGCCGCCGCATAACGAACGAATGGCAACGCCTGCGTCTTGAGCAACTTGCAACAGCGTATCACCAACTTCGCCTTTGTATTGGCGACCCGACGGTGTAAAACAAATTTGCTGAATATCGTCCACGATTACTCGTCTCCCTTTGTTTTGCTATTACCGTAGCCTTCAAATTGCGGCTCGTTGGCATTAATTTCATAATAACAACTTTTTTCTTCGATAAAAATATGGTGGCGCACGCCTAAACCTTTCGCATCATCTAGACTGCCTGCCGTGACGCTAATAGTTGGTCTTGTATCATTCTGCCAAAACATATGCGCCCCACAATTCTCACAAAAACCGTGACGTGAGTCTTCGTGTGTGTAGTGCCACTTAATCTCACCACTGATTGTTATATTGTCTCTTTGCGCCTGACAAGCCGCCATAAAGTGGCCCGTCATCTTACGGCACTGCTGACAATGACAAAAGGACACATCTGCTAAGTCAAACGCCACGTAAGTCGTTTGACCGCAAACACAAGATCCTTTATATTCAATATCAGCCATAGTGATCAATAATTAAGCGCGTTTTCTACGACGACGCCCCTCGCGAAAATTAGTGCCCTCTGCCAAAGGCTCTTTATAAGCTCTAATCCACGCAACACAGCCATCATCAACGCCGGTTAACACGTCCGCCGCTCGGATTGCTTGTACCAATTCAGCGTGCAATGGATTAACGATTGCTGAAGTCATGCCGGCCACAATTGCCATCGGCAGGAATGCGTTATTAATGCCGGGACGCTGAGGCAGGCCAAAGCTCACATTGGAGGCACCACAAGTTGTGTTTACTTTTAATTCAGCACGCAAACGACGAACCAAATCAAACACTTGGTTGCCAGCTTGCGAAATCGCACCAATTGGCATTACCAGCGGATCCACAACAACATCTTCAGGCTTAATGCCGTAATCCGCTGCATGCTCTACAATTTTCTTTGCAACCAAAAAACGTTCATTTGGATCTTGCTTGATGCCTGTTTCGTCATTTGAAATTGCAACAACAGCCGCGCCGTATTTTTTTACCAAAGGCAATACACGCTCTAAAACTTCCGTCTCGCCGGTCGTTGAATTCACCAGTGCACGGCCATCATAAGCCGCAAGGCCAGCTTCAAGCGCCTCAATAATAGACGAATCAATGCATAAAGGCACGTCAACTTCCGCCTGCACACGACGAATAGCTTCCGCTAGAATTGCAGGCTCGTCGGCCAGTGGAATACCGGCATTAATATCCAGCATTTGTGCGCCAGCTTCTACTTGGGCGATAGCGTCTGCTACGACGCGTGAATAATCACCGTTTTTCATCTCTTCGGCAAGAATTTTTCGGCCTGTAGGATTGATGCGCTCGCCAATCATAACAAAAGGGTGGCCGAAACCAATGGTCACTTCTTTCTTGGCTGACGATAAAGTTGTTGTTGTCATTTCTTTCTTACTCCGTAAACTAATTAATACTCATTTTTAGGCGCCCAAGGCTTTCGATCACCAAGTACACCCGAATCTTTTACTATTTCTGCGACATACTGCTCTTGCTTGTACGCCATCACATGCACGCCACTAACACCTTCAAGTTCTTTGACTTGCTGCATCAGTTCAACACAAATTTTTTGTCCTTCTTTTTTCTGGTTTTCTGCACCCGCAAGCCGCTTGATAATACTGTCCGGAATATGCACACCAGGCACATTGTTACGAAGCCACTTTGCTGTATTTGCAGAGGCCAGTGTACCCACGCCAGGCAATATAAAGGCACGCTCGGTTAGGCCTCTATCGACCGCTTCCGACATGAAATCTTTTAGCATCGGCATGTCAAAGCAATACTGTGTTTGGATAAACTGCGCACCGGCATTAATCTTTTTCTCCATTTGCGATACTCGAGATTCAACAAGAGGGACAAATGGGTTAATCGTGCTACCAGCAAACATTTCAGGCGGCTCAGTCAGTTTTCTGCCGCTGAGCAGTGTCGACTCATCTCGCATTCTTTGAATGGTTGTCAACAACGAAATACTGTCTAAGTCAAAAACGCGTTTCGCCTCAGGTTGATCGCCGGCACTGACATCGTCGCCCGTTAACGCCAAAACATTACAAACACCCATCGCCGCCGCACCCAAAATATCGCCTTGAATAGCAATTCGGTTTTTATCTCGACAAGAAATTTGCAAAATCGGTGAATAACCAATATGAGCAAGCAATGCGCATACGGCAACACTCGACATGTGACAATTAGCACCAGAGCCATCGGTTGCATTAATCGCATCAACCGCATGATCAAACATCGCCGCCTCGTGAAAAACTTCGGTGCGATCGGTAGAATCCGGTGGTGCTAATTCTGTCGTTACCGCAAATTCACCGCGCTTAAGAACGCGCTCAAATCTTCCACGTGAAACATGATTGTCCAATTTCGGCAATGGATTGCCCGGATGGTAAACGTATTCCGGATTAATTTTTATTGATTCGTCGGATACCATTGCTATTTTTCCTTAACGTCTTCATTCGCCAATCGAATCCAAGCGCTCGAGCCTTTGTGTTCGTTATTTACAGCAAATTGAATTTCTTGGATTTTATGGTTGTGTTTCATTTTTTCTGAACCGCCCCAAGCCTCAACCCAAACGCACCTCATCTCAGGCTTAACTTCGCAATTGCCATTGGCACGCACACCACCGCAAGGGCCATTTCTCAGAGTTTTTGGGCAGTTCATTGGGCACGTCATGCCTGTTGTTGAGAGTACACAATTGCCACACATTTGACAATCAAACAAAAAACCTTTGGTTATCTTTTCAACCCAAGTAATTGGCCTGTCAAGCTTGCCTTTGACAATCTTATTAAGCACTCTAAGAGACGCCAAAATAATAGGCGACGAAGCGTTATACATCACCTCATAAGCTCGCGCATATTTGCTAGCAAATAATCTCGCTCTATACATCTTAATTTTTTTCGCTTGCCAATGGCATTATGTCAATTTCGTCAAAGACACAATCTAAATACCCTGTGCCCACCAATTTGTATTCGTACTCAAAACCCCAGTCTTTTGCATACTGTGCAGCTTCTTTTTGCCACTGTTCATTTTCCGTTTGTGCCAAATACACCATTTTTTTATAATTGGCAAAATAAACATCAAATAACTCAGGGTACCGATCCAAGCCCATTCCTTTAATCATGAGTCTTTTAAAATTCTTGACCAAATAATCGGTTAGGTAAAAAGTGCCCAACTCCTTCTCAGCCATTTCTTGAAAAGCCTCAGACCCGGCAAAAAACTCATAACAATGAGCTCCTCCAATCCGCCTTGCTTGGTATTTTTCGATAACCCTATCGAGGGCCCCGCCCGTACCACAATCAGCATAAGCGATATAAATATCTTCATAAAGATCGCCATAATTAGCTAAATAATCATCCACGCCAGGGGCTATCAATTGTGGATTATTGTGCCAGCTTGCTGGCAAACACTGTAATTTAACTTTATCCGATAAACCCGGATTTTGTTCAATTAGCCGAAGAAGATCGTAAACGAGCGCCCCACAGCCGAGAACAAGACGTTTTTTATCTGTGTGCACGCTTGTTTTGTCGTTCGCGCACATGAGTCTCTGCCATTTCCGAACTGCGTGCTGCGTCACGGCCATAAGCAGGAACGCCTATTGCGTCAGCAAACTCTTGGTTAAGTGGCGCACCGCCACACATCATGTGAATGTCTTTACGCAAACCGCGTTTTTCGAATTCCTCTGAAACAACACCCATGTATGGCATTGTTGTTGTCAATAGAGCTGACATGCCAACAATTACCGGCTGATGCTTATCAACAGCTTCAAGATAGTTTTCCACAGGATTATTAATACCAAGGTCAATCACTTCAAAACCAGCGCCTTCAAGCATCATACCCACAAGGTTTTTGCCAATATCGTGGATATCACCCTTAACCGTACCAATAACAAACTTACCCAAAGAGGTGTCTTCTGCAGCTTCTGCAAGAATTGGACGTAGGATTTTCATGCCGCCCTTCATCGCACCAGCACATTTCAGCACTTCGGGCACAAACAGAATGCCGTCTCTGAAGTCAACGCCAACGATTTTCATGCCGCCCACTAAGGCCTCGCCTAAAACATCGTTTGCATCCCAGCCACGAGAGAGTAAAATCTCCGTACCCTCGGTTACTTCAGCCGCTAATCCGTCGTATAAATCGTCTTGAATTTGCTCAACAAGATCTTTGTCATCAAGTTCGTTTAGATCGAAATCGTCTTCTTCACTCATCACGGCCCCTTAAATTATTATTACTAATGTAAAAATGTGATTTAACCGCGGACGTTTTTTAAAGTCAACCGATATTTCTTACTGCTAAAAATCGGATTTCTCGATGGCAATTTTTAACGTAGAAAAATAACCGGAATCCTCTTGTATATCAACACAATAGCCCTCGCATCAATTGTTTGTTTTAGGGTCTGGAACGTGCATTTATTAATTACTGTTTAATGAACCTTTATAGCAGCCGACTGTGTATGGATATTCTACAGTTGAATGATAGTGATAACCCAGCTTGCCGTGCTCATGTCCGTGACATAAATCCAAGTCATTATTAGACATTTCAACACCGCCTTCTCCCTTATAACCATAGAGTGCAAACCCGTCATTGATATAAGCAACAATGCCCGAATGGCCATCGGCTAGAGACGTGTTATCAAGTCGCTCAGGGATAAAATGGTAATGATATTGACTTTGGGCGGGGTGACCGCCAAAAACATCAACAATTTCTCTTGCCACGGCGTCTTCACCACGAGCGTCGGCGGCATTGTAAATAACCACACCATTTACAGTAACGCCAATGGCACTCAGAGAGAGACAGCTTGGGGATAAGGCTTTAATCGGATTGGCGACATAATTAAATGACATGCTGTCTGCTGTGGGAGCGCCTGGGTTGCGATCAATATCAGTCAAAACTTTATACTCTGACATTGGCCAATCCCCTATCATGCCGTCTACAGGTAAATTGTTAATGTTAATTTGTCGAGTATCGCTGGAAATTACCTCCACATAACTACCGGTACCTAAATCAAAGGAGCCTGCTGGCAACCAAGGCTTTTTGAAGAAATTCCAAGTTTGATTTTCATCATCAATCCAGGTGATCTTGTCCTCGTCAGAACCGGGAGCATTAGGGTTTTTGTTATTACACGAATACAAGTAGCCCTTTGCAGGCTTACTTGTCGTCAAGTAGTCGTCGCCTAATCGCAAGCGTTCACAATCCGGACCCTGCTTGTCGCTGCATAAGTCTGAAGTAAGCGTATAGTCGGCAAGATCAGTCGAGACGTCCTTGTATACCACCGAATTACTGTGCTTTCCATGCGCTAAAGGGCTGACCAAGAAGACGACAACTAGGATTGCTAGTGTTTTGTTTTTATTGTTTTTCATATTAATCATTTAGAATTCTACGAAACACGGACAATAACCTCTGTGCCGCCACCAATTCGATTGCGCACTTCAATTTTCCAATCGTATTGTCTGGCGATTTGATTGACGATTGCCAGACCAAGCCCTGTGCCACCAGTAGAAGTATTTCTCGAGCTCTCCAAGCGGTAAAAAGGTTGAAAAATCGCCTCTTTTTGTTCGTCAGGAATACCCGGACCTCTGTCCAAAATTGAAATTTCTAAGAAATTGTCGTCGCTCTGCCAACACACGTCAACCGACTGTCCGGCTCCGTAACGAAGGGCATTGCTGAGGATGTTTACCACAACGGCGCGAAGCGCATAAGCCGAGGTTGTTATTGAGGCATCTTCGTCGCCGACCGGTATCACTTGCCGATCTGTTTCAAAAGTGAGCTCTGCAATAACATCGTGTAGTAGGTCTGAAAATATAATACTCTCTGTATCGCTCTTATCAAGACTGCGCGTTAACGACAGGTACTGAGCAACAATACGCTCAATGTCTCGATGCACGCAGCGCAACTCTTCTTGCAATTCATTATCAATCTCTTTCGGCAACATCTCTGTTACCAACGCCAGTCTTGTAAGTGGCGTTCGAATATCGTGAGAAATACCAGAAAGTAAAATAGTTCGGTTTTCTAACAAATCATGAACATCCCTAGACATTTGGTTGAACGCTTTAGCAGTGTCAGAAAATTCTTGCAGGCCAGACTCTTCTAGAGGTTCTGGCTTTTGACCTCGGCCCATTATTTTTGCGGCGATGGCTATTTTTTCCAATGGCTTGGTGATTTTTTTCATCAGATAAAGGCTGGCAAGAATAGCGATGAACGCAATAGCGGCCATTATCATGATGGCCACTGTTGGAATAAACCTCTCAGGCCTGGGTTTATTCACGCCCAAACGGATATGTTGGTCCTCTAACTTCATGTCAAACCAATATCGTTCCGACTTACCAGCTTGCTTAGCAACGCGAACCGGGTTACCAATTCGCTTAGATACTTGTTTAGCAACTAGCCGGTAGTACACAGGTGCCGCACTCGCTTTATCAAGATGCTCATTGCCCCTGCCTAGGATTATATAATCTTGATACTTAAGCTTTTGTGCAAATACTCTTTTACTGTCATCGGGCAAATCAACATAAGTCTGAGCTGTCAAGACAATCAATGAGACAAGCTCCCCAGAACGCACCTTTTCGCTGGTGTCTTTTGCATAATAACCACCAACTACGACTGACAGTACTTGTAACAATAACAATGCGCTTGAAATGATAATGGCGATTTTGACAAACAACGTTTTGCGCATTATTCGCTACTTCCTTTCGGGGTAAACCGATAGCCGATGCCTCGTGCAGTGCGAATAAACTGAGGTGTTGCTGGGTCCGATTCAATTTTTTTACGCAACCTGGTAACCCTAACATCCACAGAACGATCGAAAGGATCACGATCAACGCCGCTTAATTGATTCAAAATAAAGTCACGACTGAGTGGCTGATTCGGCTTTTCAATAAACAATTGTAACAAGCCTATGTCGGCGTAACCCAGCTCAACCTCTTTGCCAGAACGCGTGAGTATAAGTGATTTTTTATTAAATTGGTATTCACCAAACCGCACAACTTCATCGCTAGAATCATCAACATTTTGATAGTTGGCCCGTCTTAGCAATGAATGTATTCGCGCCAATAACTCCCTAGGATTAAATGGCTTGGAAAGATAATCGTCCGCACCCACTTCAAGCCCGATAATACGATCAATTTCATCGCCCTTGGCGGTCAACATAATAATAGGAATATTTGAGTTTCCGCTGAGGCGTCTTGCTATTGACAGACCGTCTTCACCTGGCAACATTAAGTCGAGTACAATCAAGTTTGCACTATTGACCTCAAGCCACGCATCCATCTCAATTGCACTGCCCACCGACTCACTTTTCAACCCCTGATCTTCAAGATAGCGCACTAACATCCTGCAAATACCAGGGTCGTCGTCCACAAGCAGTATCAAAGGTGGTTTGTTTGTCGCACTCATAGGAAAGAATTATACGTCAGCGACATACTCTAACCTCATTGTTACATCTGGTTACAAAGCGACACAAATTGTTACGCTTCAGAAAAGTCTTTGTAACAATCGATGTTTAACATTATTATTAATCTAGCCAAGAATCAAGCTAACTAAATCAATTAAAAAGCAATTAAATGTATAAATTAAATACCGTATTACTCGTCTCAATATTAACTGTAAGCGCACAGTCAGCTTTTGCTGGCTCAATGGCGGATAACCCTGCTTTTAAAAGCTTGTCATTTCCTGATAAAAAAGACCTTGCTCAAACTCTATTAAGATTTAAATCCCTGCCAGACGATGTGCGCTTGTCACTTTGTAATGGGGCATTATTAAATTACCTGAACTCTCAAGAATATTCAGGAGATTTTGAAATTGATGAAGAGGTTTTTTCTGAAGTTGACGATTTATCTCCAGATGCGTACCTTGCTTTAACTCAAGTTGCAACCAAAATACTTGCTGACAACGAAGGCGAATGCACACTTAACGGTAAGCAGTACAATAGAGTGGAGCGAGAAAACAATAAGAAAGGCGGTTTTTGGTCAATGTGGAATCGATTCTGGGGCGGTGGGGAGAAAAGGTCCAAGAACTAAACTTTAAAAGCGATTATTAATAATTAAGGAGAATGAGTCATGAGAAAGAGTTTTATTGCAATTTTATGCCTTGGTGCAAGCGCCCAAAGTTTTGCATTAACATTGGACGAATACAGCGAAAAACTAGCCCAAGAGCATCCATTCTATTCGCAATTATCTCTCTCTGAGGGGGCAAATCAACTTGCTCATCAAGCCTCTCAACTACAATATGATTGGAATACCCAAATAAGCATTAACGACAATTACACATCTTCAGGCGGTCTCAACAGCGCCAAGGCTGAAATCAGCACACAAAAGGCAATCAAGGGAACGGGTGGCAACTTAAGCATAAAACACTCTTGGAACGATAATGGACTGACCCAGCCAACAAACCTTACTTCAATTGCATACTCACAGCCGTTTTTACAGAACCAAAGCGGCATTAACACCAGCCTACCTTCAGACCTGGCAAACATTGACTTGGAGTCAAAAAAAATCAGCCTTATTGAGCAATCTGAAAATTTTTTAGCCTCTAAATCCAAAAGGTTTATTGATTTAGTGTTTGCTCAAGAAAAGGTGGTTATTGTCGAAGGAAATTTAACTCTTAGCGAGCAACAGTTCAATATTGCCAATGAAAAACATGGGCAATCCGTACTTTCAGAATCAAGCTTGATGCAAGAACAAGATAACTATATCCGCGCAAAACAGCAGTTACTTCAGGCCGAACAAGAATTGGACTCTATGCAAAAAGAACTCGCCATGTGGATAGGTATAAGCTCACAACTGATGATCGCTGAATTTGATGTATTTCAGGAACAAGCACCACTAGACAAGGCAACCAAGAGTCTTGTTTCAAACTCAAGAACAATTCAACAATTGAATCTTGATAGGAAAAAACTTCAACGACAGCTCATAAGTCACGAAAACAAATTAAAACCCAGTGTAAATTTAAATGTTGGATTGATAAGTCAAGGAAGCGCCGATAGTTATTTGGATAGTTTTTCAAACCAAAGTTCTTCGTTCGAAATGGGGCTGAACTTCACCTACCCTTTTGGAAACAGCAAAGAACAGCTCGACATCGAAAGAACTCGAAACTCACTGGCACAACTTAATAGTAGAATGCAGGAGAGTGAAGCAAATCTAACTCAGCAAATTAACGCTCAATTTTCACTAATTGAACTTCTACAACAACTGATGGAAATCTCGCTTGAACAAAGCTTATTGGCAGACGCAAAAGTCGGAGAAGTACAAAAGCAATACAACAATGCAAAGAGTCAAAAAAGTAACGTCATTGCTGCACAGAAGAGTGCCAATACGGCGAAGTTGTCGTATACACAGGCCGCTGCACATCTTCAAAAAGCACACATCGATTATTTAAGCCTGTCGGATCAGCTCGTTGACACCATCAATTAAACCAGCACTATTTAACAAGGACACCCAATGAATGCTTTTTTAAAATTTTTTGCACACCAGAAAAAACTCGCCCTTATTTTCACTCTATCCATCATTGTATTAGGGGTTATTGCCTTACAAGACATTCAGCGTGATCAGTTCCCATCCGCAGAGTTTTCCTCATTAACCATTTCAACCTCATACCCAAATGCCTCACCGCAAGATGTGGAAAAAAATATTACCAATGTCATTGAAGCAGCAATAAAAAGTATTTCTGGCATCGAAAAGATCACGTCCACTTCCCGTGAAGGAGTGTCCAGTATTAGTGTCAATATTTCTCCCGATGTTATAGACATCTCGGCCGTTAAAGCCGAAATAACAGAAACCGTCAACGGTATCCGCTCTTTACCTGGCGATATTGCTGATAACCCACTGGTCATTGACAGAAAATTTACTGAAAGACCAGTCCTTACCATTGTTATTGACGGGAAAAGCGTCGATATGGATGTTGCCGAACGGATTGCAAATGACCTAGAAAAAAATCTTACACTGATAGACGGCGTTTCTTCTGTTGATATAAGCGGCGACTCAACAAGAGAAATTCAAATTCAAATAGACCCCGATAAACTTTTACAGTATCAGCTTTCATTTGACCAAGTGAGTAGTGCTATTGCAAGGCAAAATGTTCGTTCAACAATCGGTGATAACAATCAAGGAGAGGATAAAAAAAGTATTGTCATATTATCTGAATATACAAACACTCAATCAATTGAAAATGTTATTGTTAAGTCAAGTTATGATGCCCCACTTATCTATTTAAAAGACATTGCCATAGTTAGCGAGGGCGCTGTTGAATCGCAATCCATCACTCGTATCAACGGCACAACCGGCTATATTTTAAAAGTCAGAAAATCAGAAAATGCCGACATTATTCACACAGTGGAACAAGTAAGAGATAAGATTTACGAGTTAGAGCAATACTATCCAGCCGAACTTAACTTGATTATTGCTGACGACCAATCTACTGGCGTTGCAAATCGTTTAAAAATTGTTACTAACAACGCAATTTTAGGTTTGATATTTATCATGATTGTTCTCGGTTGTTTCTTGTCCCTTAAAACTGCTTTTTGGGTGGCGAT
>Ga0302120_10000464_pt1 | contig 18285 bp, 19 predicted proteins | sample AG5_Bottom_MG_FD_203118 | JGI IMG/M metagenome (GOLD analysis project Ga0302120, IMG submission 203118) | Marine microbial communities from Western Arctic Ocean, Canada - AG5_Bottom | ecosystem: Environmental > Aquatic > Marine > Oceanic | place: Canada: Western Arctic Ocean | collected 2017-10-01 | reverse complement strand
GACGCATTAACGACGAGCCCGTAATTTGGACTTAAGAAGAACGGTGAATTAATCAAACTCCGAGTTTTAACCTTGAAAAAGGGTAACCGGGGCGAAAGTAATTCATTATTTATTCCCACTCAATAGTCGCCGGCGGTTTGCTAGAGACATCATAAGTCACCCGAGACACCTCAGTGATCTGATTGATAATCCGATTAGAGACTTTCTCTAATAGCTCATAGGGCAAATGTGCCCAGCGAGCGGTCATGAAATCAATAGTCTCGACAGCGCGAAGTGCAATGACCCATTCATAGCGGCGAGCATCGCCCACTACACCAACAGATTTAATCGGTAGAAATACAGCAAAGGCTTGACTGGTTTTTTGGTACCAGCCGGAGTTATGCAGTTCTTCAATAAAGATGGCATCGGCTTCACGGAGAATAGCGCAATACTCGCGCTTTACTTCACCCAAAATACGCACACCGAGGCCGGGGCCAGGAAAAGGGTGACGATAGACCATGTCATAGGGCAGACCCAGCTCAACACCGATCTTGCGCACTTCATCTTTAAACAGCTCACGCAGTGGTTCAACCAATTGGGATCTTTATGTAATTGGCTCAAAACACAAACCATTGAATAAGCGAGCTAGCATTGAAGCGACTCGGATTTACACAAATTAGTTTTACAGGATTAGCTCTCATTCCGACCAACCATAATGTTTTTGTTGTCAGATAAATGGGTGGCATTACTTAACTAGTTTGTTTTAAAGACTGTTCGAGATCGTGTAACACTTTATAGCAAGGTAAAACTTGAGCGACACTCGAATTTGGCTCGCGACGTTCCTTTATGGCGGAAAAGAACTCACGGTCTTGCAATTCAATGCCATTCATAGAAACAGCGACTTGACTCACATCAATAGGCTCTTCTTTGCCATTAACCAAATCATCATAACGAGCGATATAAGTGTCTTTATCACAGATATAGCGAAAAAAAGTTCCGAATGGTCCATCGTTATTAAACGACAGGGAGAGAGTGCAAATTTTTCCAGTGTCAGTTTTAAGCTGAATAGACATATCCATGGCTATACCAAGATCAGGGTGAATTGGACCTTGAATTGCGTTACTAACAACAACTGATTCACCGGTCTGATATTGAAATAGATCAACGGTATGTGCAGCATGATGCCACAATAGGTGGTCAGTCCAAGAACGAGCCTCGCCTAAGGCGTTCATATTTTGTCGGCGAAAGAAGTAAGTCTGCACATCCATTTGTTGAATAGAGCGAGTGCCAACTGCAATGCTGTTGTGTATCCACTGATGCGATGGGTTAAAGCGTCGTGTGTGGCCGACCATGCAGACTAAGCCTGTTTGCTTTTGCTTTGCTGCCACCGCCAAGGAGTCCGCCCAAGACTCAGCTAAGGGAATTTCTACTTGTACATGCTTGCCAGCATCCATGCATTGGATGGCCTGTTCAGCATGCATGCTGGTGGGTGTGCACAAAATGACGGCATCAACATCCTGCATTGCTAAAGATTCCGCGAGGTCTGTGCTGGTGTGAGGAATTGAGTATTTGTCAGCCACTGCCTGCACTTGCTCAAGCCGGCGACCAACCAATGAAACCACATCGACCCCATCGATGTTGCGGATTCCGTCGAGATGTTTTATGCCAAACGCACCCGCACCGGCTAAGGCTATTTTCATGTTTTTCCCTCTGCCGTATTTTCTAATACTAAATGTCCCACTGCTGTATTTGATGCTGGTACATGATAAAAACGATGTAGTTGCTTAACCTTTTTATCCATGGCGCCACGCATGGCTAACCACATAACCAACTCAATCCCTTCTGAGCCGGCTTCATTTATATAGGTGATAACCTTGTACCGCCATCTCAATATCGAATACAGTCGTACCCGGGACCTGTTTGTAAAGTTTCTTAGAATTCAACATCTGTCACCTTCTATAATAGATTCATCTTTTAGTTACGAGAAATAAAATTGTTATGGCAGCCAATGCAGAGCCAAGTGCCATCAACACGGATATCGATTGCAGTCCATAGCCAGCCGCAAATAATAGACCGGCTAAAATAGGGCTGATTGCAGCACCACCTCGACCAACACCAATGGCGAAGCCAGACCCACTGGCTCTCAATGCATCGGGGAAGTATTGAGCGAAAAGTGCATATAGTCCCACTACGCCAGCATTGGTGAAGAAACCTGCAACAGCAACTACAACTGACAATTGAGTCAAACTCTGTTGCTCAGAGCCAAATAGCATCACCATCAAGCTCGAACCTAAGAAGATGAAAACTAGCAGGGTTTTTATTTGAAAACGATTGCTTAATAAACCAAGAGTAATGCAACCTAACAATCCACCCACATTTGCCCAAACTAAGACACTGCCAGCCAAAGAGGGCGAGAACCCCATATCGACAACTATTTTTGGTACCCACTTCAGGATGAAATAGAACGTCATTATGTGCATAAAATATGCAAAGGTCAGAAGCACGGTACTTCTAATTAAACTGGGTTTGAAAAGTTCAGAAATACTTGTTTTTTGCTGTGTGCCAACCTCTGGCAATTGCGCTATTTGTGCATGTCCCAGTATCTTTAACGTCGCGTTAATTCGGTTAATTGCATTACTGGGACGGCGGCTATTTAGGTAGGCTACCGACTCAGGCAACAGCCAATAAACGAAGGGCAAAAAACACAGAGTGGCAGTTCCACCAAAGACGAAAATTGACCGCCAAGAGTTATCTTGCAAGAGATTAACGGCGAATACGCCGCCGATAATTACTCCTAAAGGGTAACCGGCGGCCATCAGAATCACCGATAGGTTTCGCCTCTTGGAATTTGAGAACTCGGCAACCATTGCGTTGGTTGATGCCAACATCCCACCAATCGCTAAGCCAGTATAAAACCGATGTATAAGTAAGCTATTAACTGATTGTGCTGAACCGGCCATAAACATACCAGTTGCCATCACCAGCAAACAAAATATAATGATTGGCCTTCGACCGACACGATCGGCCATGTTGCCAAGAAAGATAGAGCCGAGAGCCATACCGATTAATTCCATCGACAAAACAACGCCTAAAGCAGCTCTATCTATGCCCCAGTCTTTGGCTATGCCAGGTGATGCGAAACTAATAGAAAGAACATCAAAGCCATCAAGAGCCGTCAAAAGTACACAAATTCCGACGACTAATATCTGTCTAATACCCATCGGCGAGTCATTTAGGATTTTACGCGGATTGTTATTCATCTATTGTCTCATGCTAAAGCTTAATTTTCGTACCATACAATACAGCGGCTAATAAGGAAGTCCTACATAGCCTTCAGAAAAGCTGGTTTGAAATGCCTCTGAAGTACACAAGTAATCAAACTCGGCTTGTCTAATTCTCTCGTTGAAGCCTCCTTCTTGCGGAAAATGGTGCAAGAAGTTAGTCAGTGACAACGAAAATCGTTCAGTTTTCCATACTCGATCTAAGGCCGTTTTCGAATAATCACTTAGGCCCTTAGTGCTTCCAGATTCATAATACTCATTTAGCGCTGTAAAAATATAGTGTACGTCAGACACAGCTAAGTTAAGACCTTTTGCGCCGGTTGGCGGAACGATATGCGCTGCATCGCCGACCAAAAATAATTTACCAAAGCTCATTGGTTCGCAAACGAAACTCCTGAGCGGCGCTATCGATTTCTCTATTGATGGTCCCGTAATAAGCTTGTTGGATATCTTTTCAGGCAAACGAGATTTAAGTTCCTTCCAAAATCGGTCATCCGACCAATCTTCTATATTTTCTCCAATTGGAACCTGTATGTAGTAACGGCTAAGGTTAGAGTGACGCATTGAGCACAAAGCAAAACCTTTCTCATGATAAGCGTACATCACTTCTTTTGAGACTGGTGGTGTTTCGGATAGCACACCAAGCCAACCGAAGGGGTAGACCTTTTCATGTTCTTTTTTTTCAGACTCAGGTATATTCTTACGACTGACACCACGGTAACCATCACAGCCGATGATGAAATCACATTCAATTGTACTTTGTTTTTCATCTTGATAAAAACTGACGGATGGTTTGTCACTATCGATTCCATGCAACTCAACATCGCTGACAGAATGCAATACAATCCCGTCTAGCTTATCTCTCGCTTCGTACAAGTCACGAGTCACTTCAGTTTGCCCATAAACTGTTACGGTCTGTCCATTGGTTAGTTTTTCAAATGGGACATGACAAATATTCCCGTTAAAACTAATATCAATTCCACGGTGTACATCACCGTGTAAATCGAGATTATGTGCAGCTTCGGCCTTTCGTAAGAGCCGAACCGTACCACTTTCTAGAACGCCCGCCCTTATTCGAGTTAGCACATGGTCTCGTGTTTGTCGTTCGATCACGATTGAATCAATTCCATTTAAATGCAGCAATTGTGAAAGCAATAATCCCGAGGGACCACCGCCAATAATAGCTACCTGGGTTTTCAACTCTCTCATTAATGTCCTCGTGAAGTTACTTTTCCATCTGACCTATTCAGATATTACACAAGGCATTGTATTCATTCAGGCTAGGTACAAGTATCCACATTACGTCTATTTTCTTGTACTTTTTGCACCAAACTCATAATTGAAAAATTCATTCAGTCTTCTTGTTCAGTGATGCAGTAATTCGGTTGTCCCTACGAGAGACTTTACTTGGGCAATTGTTGAACGGCCGTCTTCGCGTGCGTAGAGGAGACGGACCTTAGAGACTGAATCATCATTAAATCTTCGGCTAAAATCACAGCACCTGCGTACGCGGATTTTACTTCTTCTAATGCATTTTCAGCGCTGGCTTGATAATACAAGACGTGGTTAAGAACCAAAATTCTAGGTTGAGATTTTTGCGCAATTCCAGCTAATTCTGAACTAAGTGTATGGGATGAGGAGTGATATTTTTTCCAGAACGTATCTAATTGATCTAGCCCAGCTTCGGTAACCACTTCATGAATTAATATGTCAACACCGGCGGCTTGCGTTGCGATGGTTGTGCTTGCGCTGGTATCACCTGAAATTAGAATCGTTGAGTCTGGCGTTGTGATTTTATACCCGAATGCTGGCTCAATATCACCGTGCGGAACATTCAATGCTTGGATAGTGATGCCGTTGATTGAGGTTTGCCATCCGCCAGTTTGATATTCCTTGGAGATGATCTTATATGAATTAGGATCTTTGACGGGTTGATTGCCAGAAGTTCGGAGCGCGACATCACCAGCGATGAATTGTTCGTAACCATTCGCCAAAGCAACGGTTCCAGTCGGCCCATATAAATGTAGCTGATTGTCTCGTCGCCACCAATAATGTGCAGCTAGAGCCGGTAGCCCAGTGGTGTGGTCGCTGTGTAGGTGTGTTAAAAAGATGTGTTCTATGTTTTTAGGATTCAGAGCTGAGATGCCGGTCGATTTCCATGCTTCTATAAGGCGTTGGTTTACGCCCGAACCGGCATCAAAGACGATAGCTTTGCCGCCATGCACTATCGCTATGGAAGGGCCAGCACGGCCTCTATCTGGAACGGGGGTGCCTGTTCCTAGCATCACAACAAAGGTTTTTTTTTCGTCCACGCTGGATAAAAATAGGGTGCTATCTATGGTCTTAAGTGTGCTTGCTGAACAACCAGCACAGAGAAGTATCAATAAAAAATAAATACGCTTCGACATACTTGGGTTTGCTCTTTTTAGTTTCATAAATATATGCATTAATTGTTTTTCACCTAAACCGGATAGTTTGTGCCTTACTACGCTTAGTTAACCAGAGTTTCTTTAAAAGTATTCAGGCTACGTTATTTTTGATAAGGCACTCAAGATAAGGTCGGATTATTTTCTTGTACTTTTGTTTAGATTATGGAAGTATGACTGCACCTTTTAAGCTTAGTATTATATCTAATATGCCAGCTCTGACAATCCCAAACTACCAACTCTACGGAGAGGTAAGCCAATGGTTTATGCCGGAGGCATTTCATATAGAATTACTAAAAACAAGATGCCACGCACATGATTGGCAGATCAAACCTCATCGCCATGAAAAGTTGTCGCAACTGCTTTTTGTTACAAAAGGCAGTGGTCAGGTAACTATCGATGGCACTATGGCCGAACTTAAGGCACCTACCGTGTTATTTATTCCTGCAATGACGGTGCATGAATTTCTCCTAAATGTGGGGTCAGATGGTTACGTTCTGAGCATTTTCGCTAATGAGCAACAAAAGCTGCTAAGTGACCTGCCCGCATTGAATAATGAATTAAATCAACCATTGCATGGAGATAGTCGCGCTCTGAAGAGGGCCAACACCTCTCTGAATCAGAGACTAGATGAGTTCTATAGGGAGTATCGAGTTCAATTGCCGGGCAGGCTCCCACTTTTGAAGGCACTCTTAAAAGTAATTTACATCGACTTATATCGAGTCTCTGAACATAAAGAACACCACCGCTTAAGTGTTGAGTCTAAGGATGAACACCTTATTAAAAATATGCTGTCTATTCTTGAACAAGAGTACGAAAACCATAAGGATGTTGGTTTTTATGCCGACAAATTGAACCTAACTCGCGCAAAACTAAATCTCATTACGAAGGAGATACTTGGAAAATCCCCGCATGATCTCATCACGGCACGAGTATTGTTGGAAGCTAAACGACACATTCTGTATACCAATATGAGTTTCGCAGAGATTTCTTACCTCTTAGGCTTTGCTGATCCTGCGTATTTTTCTCGGTTCTTTAAAAAGCATTGTTCTGAAACTCCCGCGCAGTTTAGAAAACGCGCATAAAAAAACGCTGATCTACTAAGATCAACGCTTTTCATTGCTCGTTTTCATGAGCCTTTATAAAGGTATAACAAATCCTTAAAACCTAAAGTTCCCTGACACACCAAATAAGGCTTTGCCTTCATTGCCAGGTTGGCACACAATTGTTGACGTTAGGTCAATTCCAGTGAAACCGCCATCAGCTGAGGACACAGGATTTTGCACACCAATATCAGCGCAATATGTTTCATCAGTGAGATTTTCACCCCAAAAAGAAACCGAATACTCTTGATCACTACCGAAAGTATAGGTTGCTCGGGCGTTGACATAAAATTGTGAATCTTTTGTTGAAAGTGCGTCACGAGAAAATTGTAGAGAATCAACTTGGTCGTCCACATACCTAATATCTGACTGCAACGTCCAGAAGCTTTCATTACTCGCTCTAATATCTTTGCTAATTAAAGCATTAAATGTAATCTCAGGCGAGTTGGGAAGAGGGTGACCTACATCCGCCGCTGTTAGTCCGCCAGTATCGGTAATTTTCGTGTCTAATAGGCCAATCGATGCTTGCATATAGAGAGAGTCACTGGGCGCATATTTCAATTCGGCCTCTAAGCCAGTCAATTCAGACTCTGGAATATTAACGTATTGGGGTTGCCCATTAAATACACCAAATGTTTGTAAATCGTTCCACGTGTAATAGAACACGGCCGTATTGAATTGTAAATATTCGTTAACGTCGTTTTTGTAGCCGATTTCGTAGGAGTCAAGAGTCTCTTCATCAAACGCTTCCCCGGCACCATCGCCAAATAGCGATGCCAGTGCGCGCGTATCAAAACCACCTGACTTGAAGCCGCGGGAATAATTTGCGTACACCAAGGCAGATTCCGTTAATTTGTGATCAATGCCTATTTTGCCACCCGCCTCTTTTAATTTTTGACTTAGATCAAACTCGGAAATCGTTGGAGCTAATACGCTGCAGCTCCCATTTGTTCCCGCGTAACATCCATCAATAAAATCAGCACCAATAAAAGTATTTAAAGGAACATTGTCAAGGGGAATCTGCGTTGTTAGAAAGGCATTACCTAAAGCAGGCCCAGGCCCACCTGGCAAATTTGTATTATAGTTCGCTGCGACACCAAAACGCGAATTTGCTTTTTTATCATTCGCGGTATAACGCAGCCCAAGTGTCAGGGTGGTTAACTCACCCAAATCAAATTCAATTTGACCATAGATCGAAATATCCTCGTCTTTCTGATCTAGGATATTATGGGCAGCAATATCTCGCGGCACATTTGCGTTAGGTCCAATAAAATTAAATCGACGCGCGATAGTGTATAAAAGCAAGTCTTCCTTATAATAATAGAGACCGCCTACCCACCGTACGGCCGCATCAGCCGAAGATTGAAGCCTCAGCTCTTGAGAAAATTGGTCATAATTGCCCTCTTGTTGAGGAATGAATTGAAGCGAATTGGTCCCTGAAGCTTCATCCGCATTTTGCACTTCAGTTTTATCGTGTCCTGAAATTGAAGTGAAGATCATGCCGTTTGAAAAATCGTGAGTTAGTTTAATAAACCCGCCGTCAATATCGACATGCGCCCGGGCACTGGAAACATTATAAAGAGAATCAAACTCACCCGTCGACGGATTAAATCCATTTCGATCAGTACAGTTAGGAATACCCGTTCCATTCGGGTTTATGCTGCCAATCGAAGAACATATTGAGGCAGAATCGTCTGGCAAAATAGCGTTTCGAAAGTCTTGGGCACCATTAATTACCAGGGTCGGGTTTGAAGGATCTCGTGTTCCGAAGGCTCTATTGCCAATGTTGTTGCCTCGGTTTTGCGCCGTGTGTAAGTTGAATAATATTTCAGTGCTATCCGAGGGTTGAAATGCTAATTGCGCTCGCGCCGAGAATCGGTCCCGCTCTCCGAGTTCCTGACCCAAATTATTACTGGCCAAATTAGTAAAGGGCCCATCGCGCCTAATGTCTTGTAGGGATATGCGCGCCGCCGCTTTGTCGCCTAAGGAAAAGCCGTACGCCGCTGTCACATCTAATTGAGATTCAGAGCCTGCGGTTACGGAAAGAAAACCGTTTGACTCGGCGCCTATTTCAGGTTTACGCGAAATATAGTTAATCGCTCCGCCGGTGGTGTTCCGCCCAAAAAGACTGTTTTGCGGGCCTCTAAGAACTTCGACCCGCTCCATATCATAAACGCCAAGCACACCTGAAAACGGCGTGCTAATTGACACCTCATCTTGGTAAATGCCAACAGCTTGATTCACATTACCGTGAAAATTATTAGTGCCTACTCCTCGGATCGAAAATCCTGAGTTGAGTGAACTAGAAGCATTTGAACTTAGGTTTGGCAAGACATTCAATATGTCCTTGGCATCAGAAACACCCAATCGTTCTAGATCATCACCGGTAATCGCCTGAATGGCGATAGGCACATCTTGTACCGATTCCACACGCTTCTGCGCAGTGACTACTATTTCTTCAAGTTGTGCTTGGGCAAGCTGAGAAGTGAGTCCTATTGCGAATATACAAAAAACTAAAATTGCTCTAAAGGTTTCACGCTTCATGATTTCTTCCTCTTTTATTATGAACCACAACTTCTGCATATCCTGTAAAAACGGCATGCAAAATGTGGCGTATAGGAGCAATCATATTATGAAAATCCTCTTGCAAGGACAATGGAACATTGCACGGATAAATTGCACTATTGCTCAAATTTTCTAAAACATAAATCTCTTACGATAGAATCAAACTTTCTGCATAAACCAGCAAAAGAACAGGATAAAGAATAGAAATACGAGGTCAATGAACGTCCAACATAGATTCGTGGACTGCCCGAACATTGCGCTACAGGGGCGTCGCGCTTACACTCATCATAGCGTTTGGTGTCATCAAAATAATAACCACTTTCAGCACCTATACCCGATGCTGCACCTGTCATAACGATTAATTTATCGATTAAATTCATCTTAGCTCTCTAAAATAGTTTGGGTTTTTTATGGTAACCTTTCTTTCAAAAACGGTACCAAAGAGAGCAATAAAATTTATAGTACTTAAGAGTACAGGATTTAGTTTAATTGGGCGTTGTGAATAATTCTTGATTGGTTATAAATAAAAGCAAATTGGCGTTACCCAACAGCTGTTCTGCTATTACTCTTGCTAAACTTGAATTTGGTATCTAGAAGGGTGTTGCTATGAAAATTTGCGTGGCTGGGGAAGGCGCCTTTGGCAATAAACATTTAGATGCTATTGCCCGCATTACTGATATTGAAGTGGTAGCGTTGGCAGGCGGCGTAGCTGAGGACACAGCATCACTGGCACGTAATAGGGGCATACCCTTTTGGACGCTTGATCTAGAGGAAGCCATGGCGCAACCAGGTGTGGAAGCTGTCATCCTTGCCACACCAACACCTATGCATGCACCGCAGGCGGCGCAAGTTTTGCGTGCGGGAAAACATGTATTGGTGGAAATACCTATGGCGGATAGCCTTGCCGCATCAAAAAATCTAGTCAAACTCCAGAAAGTTAGCAATCGAATTGGCATGGTTGGGCATACTCGTCGCTTTAACCCCTGCCATCAATGGATCTACCAACAGATCAATAAAGGGCTTCTAACACTTCAGCAAATGGACGTGCAGACCTATTTTTTTCGCCGTAGCAATATCAATGCACTGGGCCAAAAACGCAGTTGGACCGATCATTTACTCTGGCACCATGCCTGCCACACTGTGGATTTATTTCAATACCACACTGGCGAATTGAGCGTTAATGCATTTGCTTTACAGGGGCCTATAGATGCCGATCTTGGCGTCGCTATGGACATGAGTATTGGCCTACAAGTTCCCTCTGGTGCTATTTGCACAGTTTCACTTTCGTTTAATAATCAGGGTCCATTGGGTTCATTTATTCGCTATATCTGTGACAACGGTACATACACTGCTCGCTACGACGATCTCTTCGATGGGCATAATAATAAGATCGATGTATCAAAGATTGCAGACACGACCGATGGTATTGAGTTGTGTGACAGGGAATTTTTCTCTGCGATTAAGGAGAATCGAGAACCGCTTGCCAGCTTTGAGCAATGCCTGCAAACTATGCAAACACTCCATAACCTAGAGCAATGGTTGGACTGATATGTCTGCCAATGAGATATGGGTCCTTTTTATGGGCCTTAACATTTCTCATGGTGAGTAAAGAATTTGCAATTTATTGTTTGTTTATAAAAGCTATAGTCTTGCACCCAAGGTACAAGCTTATAATATTGGTTAAATCGATTTTAAATGAGGATTCATAATGCGAGAGCCGCGTGATTACGACGATATTCCCGGAACCTACGTATTTGACGGTGAGCATTCCCGTAAAGGATATCACCTTAATATGTTTTGTATGTCTTTAAATAAAGAGCAAAACCGTAATACATTTCGTGAGAACGAAGAGGCCTACTTAGAGGGCTTTGCGTTAAGCGACGCTCAGCGCCAGGCTGTACTCGAGCGTGACTGGCTGGGTATGTTACGTCTGGGAGGAAATATCTACTACACCTTTAAGATTGCCATCTATGATGGAATGACCATGCAACATGCTGGTGCAGCAATGTCGGGAAATGGGACCAGCGTTGAAGAGTTTCAGCAAATGATGATTACAGGCGGACGACCTATAGAGGCCAATCGCAGTAAATCAGAACAACACAATAATATAGGGGATCAGTAAGCATGGCTAAGGTTATTGCGGGTGTAGGCACCTCTCATGTTCCAGCGATTGGCGCTGCTATTGACCACGGAAAACAGAATGAACCTTATTGGCAAAGATTTTTTGCCGGTATTGAGCCCGCGAGAAAGTGGATAGAAAAAACTAAACCCGATGTCTGCATTATTGTTTACAACGACCATGCTTCGGCATTCTCACTGGAGAATATTCCCACTTTTGCGTTGGGTGTAGCAGAGGAATTTGAACCAGCTGATGAAGGCTATGGTCCACGTAAGGTTCCCACGGTAAAGGGCCACCCAGCATTAGCATGGCATATTGCCGAATCGCTTATTCTCGATGAGTTTGATATGACCATCAGCAATCAACTGCCAGTAGATCATGGACTTACAGTGCCCTTATCGATTATGTATGGGCAGCCTGAAGCGTGGCCGTGTCAAGTAATACCCTTCTGTGTCAACGTCATTCAATATCCACCACCCACCGCAAATCGTTGTTTCCAAATTGGTAAGGCGTTACGCAAGGCTGTGGAGTCCTATCCAGAAGATTTAAAAGTAGCGGTTTTTGGTACCGGTGGTCTGTCTCATCAATTGCAGGGCGAACGAGCCGGCCTGATAAACTCAGACTACGACATGGCATTTATGGATAAGCTTGTGTCGTCGCCAGACGAACTAGCCAAGGTCAGTCACAATGAGTTGCTCCGAGAGGCTGGCTCAGAAGGCATTGAAATGATTATGTGGCTAGTCATGCGGGGAGCTCTTGATATGGACGTAGAGGAGTTATATCGCTTCAATCATGTACCTATTTCCAATTCGTCCTATGGCATCAGCATTTTAGAAAATAAAAAGTAAATGCTATGAATGGTCTGCAATCCTCATCGAAAACCCAAAATATTGCAGTATTTGGCCTTGGCGAGGCCGGCTCATTACTCGCGGTTGATCTACTCGCCGCGGGCAATGTCGTCACCGGCTATGATCCAAAAGCGGTAGTAACTCCCTTCGGCATTATTCGGGCTAATAGTGCCTCTGATGCTGTTGCTAATGCCGACATTATCATTGCTCTAACCGCCGGCGACGATGCCCTCGAAGCACTTGAACAGGCCATTACTGACATTCCAGTATCCACCCTCTATGCAGACTTCTCCACCAATTCAGCGAAGGTGAAATTAGCCATGGCCGAAAGAGCTGCCAGCTTCGCGTTTGATTTTGTTGACGTGGCACTAATGACGGTGGTTCCCGGAAAAGGGATACACACACCTGTGATGGTCGCAGGAGTCGGTGCCTCGCGCTTTGAAGCCTATTTTTCTACTTTTGGCATGCCTGTTACTCGTATCCATGGACTTGCAGGTGATGCCGCCACTAGGAAATTACTCCGCAGTGTTATGATGAAGGGCTTGGCCGCGGTCATTATTGAGTCAATGCGCGCCGGAGAGGCTGTTGGTTGCGGTGAATGGTTGTGGAAAAATCTGTGCGATGAAATCGCTAGCGCCGATACTACATTAATTGCCCGACTTGTGACGGGCACCCAGTCTCATGCTCTCAGGCGGCTCCATGAAATGGAGTGCTCAACCGAGTTACTTAAGAATCTCGGGGTTGAACCGACAATGACCCTAGCAACAGTGGAGAGCCTCAAATCAGTACTGTCTAAAGGCATTCCTGCCATCCCAGGCTAATCGGCCTAGCCTACCTCCTTAAGAATAGATCGCTTGATCCTCCGCCAGCTCCTCAGCTATTTTTCTAAGCGCATGCAAAAATAATTGTGCAGCAGGCGATAGTCGAGTTTTAGCCCGCATAGTCACACCGATAGGCCGGTGGGTGTCTGCGAGTTCAATAGGGAGGGAGCTGAGGATGCCATATTTTTTTTCGTAATATATCTGGTGTTCAGATAGCAGTGCGATTCGATCACTTTCGATCAACAACCCGCGGATGGTTGATAATGAACTGGTTTCGACACTGTGCTCAGGCTGACTGACGTTATTTTTATCGAGCACTTCTTGGAACAACTGTCGCGCTGGCGTACGCTTGTTTGGTAGTACCCAACCATAATCATTCAAATCTGATAAGGTTAAGTTTGTCTGCCCTTGCAAGGGGTGACCTGTACGAACAATAAACGCTAGTCGGTCGCCAAATAGGTCTTCTGTAGCAAGATTCTTTCCTTGATCGATGGCGCGGGTAGCACCAACAATAAAATCTAAATCGCCACTGCGCAGAGATGCTTCGAGTAAAGCGTAAGGACCATCGACAGTGGAAATATCCAGTTGCGGATGTGCCTCCAAGAGGCGATTGATAGCGCGTGGCGTCAATACAGAACGAGTATAGGGTAAGGTACCAATCACCACGCGACCCCGGGTCACTCCATTGATACTGGCAATATCCTCTATCGCGTGGCGAACTTCTGCAAAGGCTAGTTTGAAATGACGTGCTAAAATCTCACTAAATGAGGTACTCACGACACCATTTAGTTCGCGCTCGAAAAGTTTTATATCTAAAATGTCTTCCAATTGCCGAATCGAGTTATAGATTGCCGCGCGGGTAATCCCCAGCCGTTTGGCTGCCGCAGAAATATCTTTGCTATCGTATAAAGCAATAAATGAAGCCAACCGTTTATAGCTAATATCCATTGAAAAAACTGAGATATTTTTGACGCTTTTGGTGCTTTTGATAAACTCTAGATAAGCCTGCCCTGCGGCTAAGAATTCGGCTTCCACCTGTTCCATTCGAGCCGCGAGGACTGTCGCATAAATGGTTGGTAGCATCCCAGTAGATGAACGATCAAAGAGTATTACACCCAGATGAGTTTCGAGATCACTGATCGCTTTGGTAATCGCCGTTTGAGACCGATTAAGATGCTGTGCCGCGCGTGTCAGATTTTGATACTTAGCAACATGCAACATCGCTTTTAGTTGTCGTAAACTAAGCTCGGGGATACCAACAGCATTTACAGTAATCGGTTTCATCGATTCTTTTCTCAGCATTACGGCCAACAAACTGAGCAGCAAGAAAGCCTACTATGCTTGACTAACTTATTTCGAAGTATACTCCTTTTTGTCATCTTAGTCTAATTTTGAATTTATTTTTATCATGAGAAAAATACTTTTCTCATGATACAGCCCCCACAAAAATATTGCCTTAACAGAGTGTTTCGAACAAAAAATTGAGCGTTCTCTGTTCAACTAATTGACTGCTTTCAAGTTTATAAGAAGGTCTATCCTCACAGGCAAAAGCGTGGCCGGTATGCTGATATACCCATAGTTTTTGCCTTGGATGAGCTTGTTGTATCTTTGCGATATCGTCTGCGGATATTAATTGATGATCAAAACCAAAATGGAATTGTATTGGCACGTAGAGATTGTATTGAAGATTCTCCACTACCCTGGTTCCATAATAGCTTACCGCTGCGTTTATATTGAGATTACAGGCCGCGAGATAGGCAAAGGTGCCTCCCCAACAGTAACCCACCACGCCAACGCCACTGCCCATATCAATGTCTTCTAAAACCAATGCTGGTTGGCATTGCTGTGCAATAGCCCTGCCTCTGTCAGGCGCCGAGTAGCTGATCGCGGCATCAGCCTGAACACGATCAAATAAAGCGGGGATTATAGTCTTAAATCCATAGCTAGCATATCTTACCGCTAGGCTCTGCATATGTGGGGTAACACCAAAAATCTCGTGAATAAGTACTAGCGTAGCAATCGGCTTACACTTAGGGGCGGCCACAAATGACGCGAATCGATGTCCGGCACTAGCCGTTAGCTGAATAATCTTTTTGGTCATTAACAACTCCTTAAAACACATGTCTTTAATAGACCTAAAGACTGGGCAACAAATTAACCTTAGGAGCAATTTTCATAGCGTATATTTCATCGGCAGTGAATCATTATTTATCGAAATATAAGAATTATGGTGAGTACAAAAGGGGCAGTTTTTCCGCCTACCTTAGTACACTTTCTCATGGTTAGATGATTAAAACGAATTGGTTGAAGGAATCGTTCTGACTGATAATCAAAGTCAATTTTACTAACTTTTGATAAGTAGTATTTATGCCGCAATGCTCAGCCCGCTTTATGCAATTTCGCGGAGGAAGTTCTAAGGGCCTATATTTTTTAGCCTCTGACCTTCCCGCTGATGCTGACGTGCGAGATCAGTTCTTGTTGGATGCTGTCGGTCGGGATGCGCGTCAGATTGATGGTCTGGGTGGTGGGGACCCTCTGACAAGTAAGGTGGCGATTGTCAGCCTTTCCGATAGATATGATGCAGATATAGACTATCTATTTGTTCAAATTGTGGTCGGCCAAAATCGTATAGATCGCACCGCTAATTGCGGCAATATCCTGGCCGGCATTGGGCCCTTTGCAGTAGAGGCGGGACTAATTGTACCGACTCAGGCACAAACCAATGTGCGTGTACATATGCTAAATAGCGGAAAAATCTGTGAGCTAGTATTGCAAACCCCCAATGGTGAAATGAATTATGCAGGGGATTGCTCTATCGATGGAGTGCCCGGAACCGCAGCGCCGGTGGTATGTAATTATAACGAAGTTGCGGGCTCGGCCTGCGGTTCACTTTTGCCTACGGGTAATGTCTTTGATATTGTTGACGGAGTTGAGATTACCTGTATCGATAATGGCATGCCGGTGGTGGTGCTACGCGCCAAAGATCTTGGTATTCGTGGTGACGAAACGCCTGATAAACTCAACGCTAATAAAGCATTACAGCAAAGGTTACAATCGATTCGATTACAGATTGGTCCGAGAATGAATCTTGGTGATGTGGATGGTGCCTCAGTCCCTAAAATGTGCTTAATTTCACCGCCTAAACGGGGCGGTGTCGTTCAAACCCGTACCTTTATACCTTACAAATGCCATTCTGCAATTGGTGTTTTGGGAGCTGTCTCTGTGGCAACCGCCTGTGTTATTCCAGGCTCAGTGGCGCAAGGAATAGCTGAAGTAGCAATAGGAAATACGCTGCAGATGTCAGTCGAGCATCCGTCAGGTGAGTTTTCAGTGACCTTAGAGATTGACCATTCACTAAACATTCCAAGTGTAAAAAAAGCCGGGGTATTACGCACTGCAAGATTACTTTGTCGCGGTGAACTATTTATACCTGCCAAGGCATAACCAATAATAAGCACAAGAGAGTATGAGAGCCCTTTATGTCGTTTTTAGCTGTTCATCCCAATCCGAAGAAGCCTGATTTTGTGCTCCCGCCCAATGCCTGTGATGCCCATTGTCATGTGTTTGGTCCCGAAGATAAATTCCCCTATGCACCCGAGAGTAAATACCAGCCGCCGGATGCGCCCAAGGAGAAGCTTTTTGCCCTGCATAGGCATTTAGGCTTTGAGCGCAGCGTTTTAGTTCAAGCCAGCTGTCACGGCACCGACAATAGCGCGATGATTGATATGCTCGAACATGGCCAGGGTCGCTATAGAGGCGTAGCAGTGGTCGGTGACAATATTACTGTGAATGAAATCCAACATATGCACAACGCCGGCGTTAGAGGGATCCGCTTCAACTTTGTGAAGCGCCTAGTGGACGTTAAGCCGCATGATTTTTACCGTCGTATAGCCAATCTGATCGCGCCCTTCGGCTGGCATATTATTGTTTATTTTGAGTCCCAAGAATTGGTCGATATTGAACGGCTGTTAATCAGTCTACCCACGCCTATTGTCATAGATCACATGGGCCGACCAGCCGTGGAGAAGGGCCTTAGCCACGCAGATTTTTTGCGTATTAGCAATCTGGTTGCCAATCGACCTGACACCTGGGTCAAAGTGGGGTGCCTGGAGCGACTGAGCCAACAACAGCCACCCTATCTGGATGCTGTGCCCTTTGCCCGCCACTTTGTGGAGAACTTTCCAGATCGAGTTTTGTGGGGCACAGACTGGCCTCACCCTAATATGAAGTCACATATGCCAGATGATGGTGCGCTCGTGGATGCTGTCCCCCTTATCGCTCCCACTAAGGAATTACAGCAAAAATTGCTGGTCGATAATCCAGAGCGACTTTATGGCTTTGATAACCCGTCACAGAACTAATAACAGGAGTGCAGTATGAAAACCGTCGCAGTGCGCAATATCCACCGAGCCAAAAGTGAAACGATTGAACAATTAGCTAAGCTTGGTGTTGCGACAGTGCATGAAGCGCAGGGCCGAATTGGGCTGATGAAGCCCTACATGCGACCTATTTACGCAGGTGCACGTGTCGGCGGTAGCGCAGTAACTGTTCTGGCCCAGCCAGGAGACAACTGGATGATCCATGTCGCCATTGAGCTCTGCAAACCTGGTGATATTTTAGTGGTTGCCTGCACTACGGACAATGCTGACGGTATGTTTGGTGATTTACTGGCAACTTCAGCACAGACTCGCGGTGTTCGAGCTCTGATTATCGAAGCCGGTGTTCGCGATGTGCGTGATTTACATGAAATGAACTTTCCAGTGTGGTCGCGCGCGGTGAGTGCTAAGGGCACGGTTAAAAATACTCTCGGCGCTGTCAATGTTCCGATTATCTGTGCTGGCCAGCTAATCAATCCAGGGGACGTGATCGTCGCCGACGATGATGGTGTGGCAGTGGTGAGTAGAAACGACGCAAACGCAATCGCCGAAGCCGGGCTCGCTCGCGAGGCTTTGGAAGAAAGTAAACGACTTACATTGGCATCTGGGACTCTGGGACTCGATCTTTACAATATGCGTACGCGCCTAGAAGAAACGGGTTTCTATTATGTCGACTCTCTTTCTGATCTCTCTTAAACGCCTACCAAAACAAGGTTTACCCAAATGATTATAGATTGCCATGGCCACTACACGACTACACCACCAGA
>Ga0302120_10000461_pt1 | contig 18334 bp, 12 predicted proteins | sample AG5_Bottom_MG_FD_203118 | JGI IMG/M metagenome (GOLD analysis project Ga0302120, IMG submission 203118) | Marine microbial communities from Western Arctic Ocean, Canada - AG5_Bottom | ecosystem: Environmental > Aquatic > Marine > Oceanic | place: Canada: Western Arctic Ocean | collected 2017-10-01 | reverse complement strand
GTCGCTTAATTGGCGACTTGCATGAATGGTCCAACGAGGGCTCCACTGTCCCCGCGATATGTCCGGCGAAATTGACTTTACTGGCGCACAGTCCAGTACATTCAACCCGCAAGCGAAGACCCCGTAGAGCTTTACTGCAGCCTGTCGTTGTACAGTCGCTTTCCACGTACTGTGTAGGAGGGAGACGTTGATCTCTGGAACACAAGTTCCGGAAGTAGTCGAAAATAGAGACACCTCCCTTGGAGAGTAACTGTGCTCACTCTTTACGAGGACACCGATAGGTGGGCAGTTTGGGTGGGGCGCCACGCGCTCGAAAAAATAACAAGCGTGCCCAATGGCTAGCTCAGGTGGTTCAGCACTCCACCGTTGACTATAAGGGGAAAAGCTAGCTTGACGTGGATCGGCAAAATAACGATCGACGATGTGAAAGCAGGGCCTAACGAACCTACCAGCCTCATTTCTGGGGGCGGTAGATAACAGAAAAGTTACCTCGGGGATAATTGAGTTGTCACCAGCAAGAGTCCATATCGACCTGGTGGCTTGCTACTTCGATGTCGTCTCTTCCTATCCTGGGTCCGCAGCAGGACCCAAGGGTGGGGTTGTTCGCCCATTAAAAGGGATCGTGAGATGGGTTTAGACCGTCGTGAGACAGGTTTGTTGCTTGGTGGTTGAATCGCATAAGATGCCTGATGGAAAGGGCCCTCTAGTACGAAAGGAACGAGGGCTCGGAGCCACTAGTTTACCAGTTGTCTGACAAGGCAATGCTGGGTAGCCACGCTCCACAGGATAAGAGCTGAAAGCATCTAAGCTCGAAGCCTACCCAAAGACGAGGCATCTCAGAACACTCGTAAAAGACGAGTTTGATAGACCGCGGATGTAAGCACGAAGGTTCGCCGACGTGCTCAGTCCTGCGGCACTAATCGTTCGAGCATCTTTTTCATCTTGTACCCGCATACTACCAGTGTGCACCCTCTGTCCAATAGGCTAACCTCTCAAAGACGGTGACGTAGTCACCAAATTCCGATTCGAAGGAAGTTGGGTGCACGGTCACAGCGGAGGTGTTTACCCGGTCTCATTCCGAACCCGGAAGTCAAGCCCTCCTGCGTCTGTCCTGGTACTGTTGTGCGAGAGCCAACGGGAACGGCAGTCATTGTGCCCCTCTTCTTTCCCTTCGACTTTCCCCGTACTTTTCAGCCCAGTATTACTCTTCGATTCTTTGCTAAAATCAACTCGCTGAGTGTGGGATAGGCTTTAGATGGGCGGCTCAGCGGACAGGTTGGGAAAGATATGCCGATAGCCACCGGAGACGTATTTGGCAGTGACCAACTAGGGGTCTATCTTGCCTGTGTCGGCAGCGTCGTTTTCCACCCACGTGAACTTGAGGAAAATGTGGTCGAAGATATCCAAACCTCTCTTGAAGCCGAGATGGCTGGAATCTCTATCGGTGGCTCACAGTTAATCGGTAGTTTGCTGGCTGGAAATTCCAAGGGTATGGCGGTGGCCGATCTTGCGACCCAGGAAGACCTCGATATTTTGACCTCGTTCGGCGATGTGGTGGTGCTGGAAAGCGGCATCAATACCGCCGGAAATCTGTTACTAGTCAATGAGAAGGGAGCGGTAGCTAGTCCGGCAATTCCCGACTTTGGCCTAGAGATTCTTGCCGATGTCCTACAGACTGATGTGATATCGACAACAATCGCCGACCATGACGTGGTCGGCAGTCTTGGTATCGCCAATGACCTCGGAGTGCTTTTACACCCTGATGTCGGCGAGGCCGAGGTCGAGTTGATTCAGGATGTCTTAGGGGTGAAACCGATGGTCGGAACCGTCGCCTTTGGTTCTCCCTTTGTCGGTGCTGGTCTTGTTGCCAGCAATTCCGGCGCATATGTTGGGCGCGAAACCACTGGGCCAGAGTTGAATCGAATCGAGGATGCCCTTGGACTGATTTAGTCGAGATGACCTCGCAGCAATCCACATTAGGTGTCATTTACGCAGGAAGAACTTCCCTCCTCATCCGCATTTAATGTCATTTCAGCAGGCGGAACTCTTTTGAACCACCATTTATCGTGGTCGGAGCGGTGGAATAGTGAATACTAGGATAATGACCGCGGCGCTGGTTGCTCTTACAATGGTTGTAATGGCAATGACGCCTTTGATGAATAATACAGAAAACTTGGACGAAATAGGTACTGTCGGATATGACCATGGCGGCGGGGTCGCAAATGAAACCGCAATATTGGGCGGCACCTTGACTTGGCAAGATGGTGCTTGGGATGCCTCTTGGAGTTGCAATGGCGGTCTGGCGCTAGTTACACCCGCTGATTGGAGTGATTTCTTGGCTTCGTCAGATAATGACCCGCACAATTACACTTCGTGGGGAATTGAACTCACCGGTGCTGGCTCATACTATACTGCTGAAGCACCTGCAGGAGAATGGGTAGTTACCGCAGGATTGGGATGTATAGATGATATGGGCGACCCCCGCTCTGCTGGTGGACAATATGGAGATGTTCATGAAAACCCTCCCACAGTAAACTTGACCAACGACACAACGGTTGGCGACGTCAGTTTCACACTGATTGAATACGATGGTGGCGATGAAGATGGCGCAGCATGGTTGCTAGAAATGCTTGACGCTGACGGGGATGGCAATCTCAGTCTTGTAGAGTTGATTGATGGTATCAATGAACTAAATAATGAGTCTGGTGACCCACCTCTTTCAGATGAAGAAGAGGCTATGTTTTCGAATATGTTCAATGAATCCGATTTCAATGGGGATGGATTGTTAGACTATGATGAACTTGGATATTTCGTCGATTTGATGGATAGCGAAGATGATGGCCCCACCTTTGTCTGTGGCAATGGTGAAGAGATTCCATTTTACTACGTCAACGATGGTGATGAAGATTGCGAAGATGGTGCTGATGAGCAACAGTTTAATGCGACCACTGGTGAGAAGATTAACTGGTTTGACTGCCATGATGGTAGCGAGGTCTGGATAGACCAAGTTAACGATGGTACAGAAGATTGCCCTGACGGAGAGGATGAAGGCAACGATTACGACGATGGCCCCCCTTCAGCAGAAGAGTTAATGTATATGTTTGATGCTGATGGTGATGGCAATCTCAGTTTTGATGAGCTCGTAAATGGCGCCAATGCGCATAACAATGAATCCGGAGAACCACCTATGTCAGAGGAAGAGGAGGGCCACCTTGAGAATGGCTTCAATATGGCCGATGCTGACGGAAATGGACTGTTGGACATTGACGAATTGGACGATTTAATCGATATGATGAATGACGAAGACGGTGGAGACGACTTTACTTACGGAGATGCGACACTCAATGCAACCACTATTGTCATGTCACCAGACTATGACCCTACCATGATGGTCTGCGAAGGCGGGGTTGGTTTGGCGACTGCTGCCGACTTTGCCGAATGGACGATGCTTCAAGATGACCCATCTAACTATCTCACCTGGGGTGTCGAACACAGCACTGCGGGCAACATAGTTGATGACTCAGCCCCGGAAGGAGAATATGTCGTCTTCGCTGGCCTTGAATGCATGGACACATCCGGCGTTCACTGGGAATTTGCTGGTTATGATATGTCTGCAGATGGAACGCCGACCATGCACACATTCACCAACGACACAACCACCACCGTCGAAATTTATCTCTTTAATATGGATGATGGTGGCGGAGGCGACGGGGGAGATGGCCCTGCTTGTGATTCACGCATGGTGATATCTTTCCAACAGAATGCTGATAACACAGCAGATTTGACTTTTGCCAACACATGTACGTATGACGCAAATGGCAGTGCGGATATGATGTCATATCTTGATACAGATGGCGATGGAATTTTGAGTGCTGATGAAATTAATGCAGCGCAAGATGCTATGGCAAATCAAACATGCCATGCTGAAGATGGAACGGAAGTACCCTGTAATGATGTTGATAATGAAACCGGCCTATTCAGCTTTGATGGAACTGTTCTGGAACCCCAGCCGATGATGGGAGATGGTGGTCAGAGTATCACTGCAAATGCAGTAGGCCGCATCAGTATGTCGTCAATTGAAGTCGTCAATGTGCCTAGCAACGTAAGCCTGTATTCGCATACATTCGAATATGATGCCGGTGCTGATTGGGATGGTGGACACGAAGAATGCTCGGGGGGAATAGAGATTACCGCAGCATCTCCTTGGAGTGTTAGCAATGTATCATTCTCACCTGAAAGTGATTGGGTATCTGGAATGCATGCAGATGGATCTGGTTGGTCTGTTGATAATATTGACAGCGACGGGGATGGAGACTGTAAGTCAGAGCCTTCATCTGTAGTAATTGTCTTCACCGCACCTGAACCTGAACCGGTCGTCGATACGACTCCTACCTGTGATATCTTCTATCATCTGGGTGATGCGGTGCTCGCTGCCGGAAGCACATGGTCTGTGCAACTAGATGGAGCAGTCTCCTTCGAGGTGCCCAGCGATGGCGAGTTCACTCTTGCACTACCTGTCGGTGAGTACTCAGTAGTCTTGGCCTGCAATGATGCAGAAAGTGATGCCATAGACGTCTCAGTGACTGACGGAAACGAAACATGGGGTGGCACTGCTCAAAATGGTGTAATCTATGCAGAAGGATTTTTCAGAATTACAGAAGACAATGTCACTGAGTCTGTCGATATAACTCTGACTTGGAGTTCCACCGATTTTGGTGGCACCTTCAACCTCCACTTCACAGCAGTGGAGAGTATTGCTGATGCAATCGAGGATTCGGACATTGGTGGCCTACCTGGCTTCACCGCCTCGCTTGGTATAATGGCCATGCTCGGTGCAGCGATGATTCTTGCCCGCCGTAAGGTCTGAGTTTCTGAACAACGTTCGTTCTGATTAAGACCGAGAACAGTAGTGAATTTCTGCTCCCGGCGGTGCGCCGCCGGCGAGCAATTCCCTTCGTACGCCCGAGCCTTTGCTTAGGCAATGTTGAAGGGCGCTATGTGAAGACAGCAGGCCATGGGAGAAATGCTCTACTCCGGTAAGGTCAAACAAGTCTGGTCAACCGATGATGACGATATCTTGGAATTCAGGTATACAGACCAGATTAGTGTGTTCGACCAGATTATTCCCAGTTTGATTCCCCGTAAGGGTGAGAGCCTTAACCGCACCACTTGCCACTGGTTCAAATTGGTAGAGGATGAGGGTATCTGCCAAACTCACATCGTCGAGCGTAATGCCGCTGACCGCTGTTTGGTTCGTAAGGTCGAGGTCTATCGTGAACCCGGAACCGTACCGAGAGATGGCGAGTGGGTATTTGTCCCACTCGAAGTTATTTGCCGGCATTATCTTTCTGGCTCGGGCTGGCGTCGCTATCAGAAGGGTGAACTATCTGCTGAAGAACTTGGATTCAGCGTTGGCGAGGAATTGCAAGAAGGAGTGAAATTGCCTCGGCCATGCCTTGAGGTGACCACCAAGTTCGAGGAGTTCGACCGCCTAATTGACCGTAAAGAAGCACTTGAAATCGCCAATATAACAGATGAGGAACTCGACTCAATCCTCGAGGTCGTCGTCAAGGTCGACGAGTTAATTCAGCGTGAGGCAGACAAGAGTGGCCTTATTCATGTCGATGGCAAGAAGGAATTTGCACTTGGCCCAGGGCGTAAGCCGGTACTCGTCGACTCGTTTGGAACTCTTGATGAAGATCGATGGTGGGATGCAGAAGCATATGCTAGTGGTGAAATCGTTCAATTATCCAAGGAATTTGTTCGTGGCCATTACTTGGAAAGCGGCCATCATGACGAGCTTTACGCAGCCCGTGATGCCGGTACTTCCGAACCACCAATTCCAGCATTACCACAGGAAATAATCGAGGCGACCGCAGAATTGTATTCGTCGATGTTTACTCGTCTTACCGGGCAAGAATTCTGATAACCATTGATACACTTAGGAATGTGCCCGTAGGAGCACACCATTCCCCCTACTCGATGCTTGCCTGAGAACGATTACTAGATATTTCGCGATTTCTCGCACCCCACCGTCAAAGACCTCATCACGTGAGACAGCCCACTTCCCCCGGATTAGCAATTGTCGTAATTCCCCTGCCTCGATATCTGTAAGGTATCCGAGTAGACACATGCCACCGGTGCCATTGAGAAAATTATCATGGCCTATATTGGCTACAGAAAACCGTAGTGCCAATTTGCTGATGAGAGAGAGCAGTTCCTCGCCATCATCCAGGGGGGTGATAAACTCAAGCAGATAAGACAGGGGGTTGCCATCCCCCCATGCGAACCGACCTATCCGCTCTCGGGATATGTCATTGCCCAAAGGCTCAGGTAGACCATCAATGCCGGGAAGTGAGCAAAGCCACGCCAGAGTCGCATCGTCCCAGTCGATTTCGGTTCGACTGTTGGGTTTGATAATCCCTTGTGATTTTAGTCGTACAACAATTTCATCATTATTCATCATTGCCTTGAATGCATTAGTCCCTTTCTCAGTTGAGGTATCGGCCTCTGCCAGTGTGGCCAATGCCAGTTCAAGTTTCGTTGTGTTACAGGCCTCAAAAGTATGAAATGGGGCGGTCGCCGCTAACCATTCCTCAAGTTCACTCATGCTTCTCGGATACCAATGTGAGGCTGCCTCGTTTGAGGTTTTGCTTCAATCGAATTCCTTCCTGTTGAGCATTCTATCAATTCGAGAATCAATATCACTACCACCATCAGACTTTGCCCCTGTTCGATATTTTGCCATTATACTGGTTGGTGGCGCTACTTCCATCGAAGGTTCAGTGAGCATGTCTTCGGGTGCAGGTGGACTGTGGAGTGTTGGGTCTTGGTGTTCAGATTCAGGTGTTGCCTCGATTTGAACTTCAACTTCTTGTTCAGGCTTCTTTTCCCTTCCCTTTCTCCTGCGCACGATGGTGGATTTTTCTTGTGGCCAAAGGAGATTCAGTTTCCACAATATCCCCAGTAGGATTACCGCCACCCCTCCGGTCCATACCCAACTTGCCACCGCTTCTGCGATATCGGTTTGTTTCTCCAAGACTAGAGAGGAACTGTCATCGTCTGCATCATCATCTACATCCCAAGGGGCGGCGCAGGAAATCGTCGCGGTTATTTCTGTTCCAGCTGTTAATTCGGCCGGTCGGTCGAGGTGTATTTCGGGAGCAAAACCAGTTGCTGTGACATCGATTAGGGCTGAGATTGACCAACCGCCATTGGAGGCGTTGCCGGAACCGTCCCCCTCAATAATCGAAATGACACAATCTGGAGAGGTCATTATCTGGTAATTGGTTCGACTGATACCAATTCTAAGTACACCATTTCCGCCTTGTTCGATTTCATCGAATTGACTGATTCCGATATTCCAGCCCTCGGCACGGATAGTGGTGACAACTTCTTCGTGTTCGATTACCGAGCCGGTATTCTGATAGACATCGAGTTTCAATGTCCATACTCCAATTTTCGGGCTCCAATCGTCGGAACTCAAATTGAATTCACCGACTGAATTTCCTAATACCAAGATCTGCATGCTGGTGACTAATTGTCCACCAGAAGTAGTGATGGTTATCGTGGCGCGGAAGTCACTGCTGCCATTTGCCACTTGACAATTGGCCATAGGGGCACTCGAGTTGTGGTTTGAAGTGCCGATGGTACTTGTCTGCGTGGAATTAAAGGTGCACTCGACAACTCGGGTTGGAATGGTGGTTGAACTGATGAAATACCCCAGGGTCTCACTTGAGTTTGCAGTATTCATCTGCGAACTAAATTCACCCCCGGTCGAAGGAATGGCAACCCACCAGCGACCGTCACGCAATTCGAATGCAAGGTCACCTGATTCAGATATTGGCTCTCCGTGGAATAGTAATTCATGGCTGTCGCCGACTATTCCTGAAATATAGGGGGAATTCGCCCAACTTACATTCGCCTGTCCCACAGTGATGTTGATTTTCTCCTCAACACCATTCAAATTACTCACTATCGTTACTCTAAGAGAAATACCATCCCAGTCATCAGGCGGAGTCAAATGGAGTGGGATGCCGATGGATTGTCCGGAGGTGACCATCATAGAAATTGCAACTCCACCTGTCACCCCGTCCGCCGAGAGTTGCCAACCCACAGGAATCTCTTCAAGACTGAACCCGATATTAGCCAATGTATTACCATCATTAGTGATCCATGCCAATGGCATTCCACCGGAATCAGAAACCTTCCAAATGCCGCTGGTGGTCATGAAAACCGAGTTATGAACTCCAACTCGTAATGGAATGGCAGACTGGAATTCGCCCGATCCATCGCCATCTTGGGCAATTATGACCAGTTGTCCTACCTCCCCTGCCATGGATTCTTCTGGGGGGATTACAAAAATGATGACTTCAGCAGAGGAAAATGGTTGAAATTCGGGAAGGTTATCAGGAAAAGTGACGTTCCATCCATAGATGCTGCCGGTAATGAATGGTTGTGAGGCTAGATTACCGAGGTGTACCAGTTCAACCGTTACATTTCCGCCACCAGGTTCTACTTCGAGCATTGATTGTGAAATATCAAAGCCCCATCCAGCATCGCGTTTCACTTCAAGGACGACAGTATCTTGTGTGATGACAAAGGATGAAGAATTGAAAGAAATTTCAATTGTGGCAATTGTCCCGTTCCAACTACTGAGAGGAACTTTTGATGAGAGAGATATCTGAGAACTCTGGTTCACTCCTAACATTTCACTTCCCTGCACAGTTGCCTCCCATTGTGAATCATCGCCGCCAAAGAGTTGACTGCTGATGACAAAGGTCAAGTTGAGGTCATCGGCGTAATTCCCAGTATTCTTGACGCTCCACTCGATGACGACCTCCTCGTCTGGGCTGACCAACATTTGCCCATCTCCAATGCGCGCAACCTCCCAACGGTGGTCGGGCTCGGCTTCGACGACGAGATTCACGGTGTCTGAAATTGTGATATTACCTAGGCTCAGCAGTTCTATTTCCAGCAATAGGCCGGTCCGCGCTGGCATCTCTAGTGGCAGTGTGATGCCGACAAGAACAGTTTGCATTGCCCCCGCAGCGATGCTTTTCTGGGAATCATATAGGTTGAAAGAAAGTCCCGGGTCGGAGGTGAAATTACCATTGGCAACTACTTTTGCACCCAACTGATAGATGTCAGCACCATTACCTGGATTATTCAACCTCAGCACCACGGTGTGCTCTTGGCCAACGGTTAATGTCCAAGGTTGCGACGTTGGCTCAATGAGATTAATTTCTGCTCGATGTACCTGTAAGACCTGTAAAGAGAGATTCAGATTATTGAATCCGCCACCAGCATCACTCATGTTGAAGATATGTAATTGTGGCGTGGCGCCGGCCGGCATTGAGAGGTTCAGCCAGCCTTCGCTGGCTCCGGTTGCTGTGGTCACCAGATTGTTTCCTTGGATATCGATGTCGCCATAAGCCGTCCATTGCCAATCAGTTCTGAACATTCCTGCTGCTTGCAAGTTCCAAGAGAGCCCCGGAGTCGAGGTTTCGAGATGAAAGGAAATTTCTTCATCGGGGGTTACTCGGTGGTGCGGTGGTGTGGCGGAAACCCCATTTGCAGTGAACCGTAATCCTACTGCTTCACAGAGTTTATCATCACCTTGGCCGACACATAGTTGTAAAGATGTGGTGGTGCTAGAACCGAGTGCGATACCCGAAGGCACGGGTAGATGTGCAGCATAGTAGGCCTGCTCACCAGGTTGCATGTGAACGATGTAGTGCTCATTTCCATCCATATCTCGCAGGCTTGGAGAAGTTCCCCACGAATTCGAATCCCAAGATAGAGTGGTTGTTGAGTCAGCAGCATTGCCTAGATTCTCAATCAATATCCAAGCCGCAGCATCATGGCCTGGCAATCCCAGCCCATGCGATGCTCCGGTTCCATCTGGCCCTAACACCGATAGGCCTCTCGTTCTCAATACCTCAACGGGATATAGCGAACTGATACTGATATTCTCCTGCTCATCGAGGCTCAAAGTCAGGGTTAGATATCCGGCCTCATTACCGAGTGCCGAAGCGGGAATGGAAACTTTCAGGCTCGGTGACCAACTACTTCCTGATTCGATGCTGATATTGCTAAGTCCACCCACGGTCTCATCGATAACGGTCCAGTTTTCCGGCAGGTTTGCGGAATCGACAATCAGGGTCCAATTCGCCGTGCTCCTTCCGGTGGCGGTGATGGTTGGCGTGGCACTACCAGAACTACCCGGGGCGATACGCAACGGCTCTGGCGGGATTGAGATTTCAGCGTCATATGGCTTGAGAACCAATAGGCTCCTAGTCTGGTTGTCGTTATCAACCCGTGATTGGCTTAGGTTGCCGTAAGGATCGAGTACCAATTTCACTTCAGAGGTTCCCAATTGGGCGGTGATGTCGGCGGAGAATGAGGAGGGTCCAGCATCTCCCGTAGGAGCGATAGGTAGGAGTTCATTCACTCTGGCCCGTCCAACTTCAATCCCATCGACATAGAGTACAGCATCTACATTTGAATCACAGTCAAAGGTTCCAATGTTGGCAAATTGTGCGGTGATAGTTACGGTTTCGCCTGGGTCCGGCGCTTGCGGATTGAAAGAAAGTCCACGGCCGTCGCTGGTAGGTGATACATCACAAAGGGCGTTGGAAACAACGGTATCGCCGATGAGCAGGTCAAGATAACCATCTCCGTCTAAGTCACCTACCGCGGGAGCTGACCACACTCGGTGTGGCATATCGAGGGCATCGGCCCAATTTGAATTGATATCTGCCTGCAGACCGGTATTTCCATCAAAGGCGAAAACTCGACGACCGAATGAAACTATCACCTCAGGATTATCAAATCCATCGATATCGCTCCAAATCGGTGGTGAGACCGCAATTTCATCATTATCGTTTCCAGAACCCTGTTCTAGTGTTCGGTGCCAAACCTCACTTGGAGTGGAGGATGCCAAATCATGACACCCAACCATACCTTGGCGATCAAAATTCCATTGTGAAGTACTATACCAAGTCACCCAGCATACCCTATCGTGAATCCCGTCGCCGTCGGTATCGATTGGCAGTGGTGGGGCATCAGCATACCCGTTCGGAGTACGGAAAGACCAGATTTCCTCGGCCGCTGTCAATTCCCACGCTACTAGAGTGGCACCACCTCCACTGTTCCGGCCGTTTGAGTCGGTAGGGATTGTGAAAATAACTTCCGGAATCTCATCATCATCGAGTTGAACGATAACAGGGCCTGGTAGCCTGACCCGGGGACTATCGGAGTCGGTATCGCTATTGGGCAGGGTCACCCGTTCCCAATCGAGAGAACCGGTAGAGCCATCGATTCGCCAGACCCACATGTTGGCATCGGTGCTCTCGATAGTGGTCACCAAAATGGCGCTGTTGAGGGAATCAAGTGCAACCCATGCCGGGTCGGAAACATGAGTCCCACGGTCGAGAGAAACCGACCAAAGTGGGTCGGGTGGACCTTGATTGGGCAGTGGTAATGCAATAATCACGGGATTACTGGTGTCCTGATCGATTCCGGCGATGACAAGTTCTGGTGTTCCGTCCATCTGTAAATCGGCTAGTAGTGGTTGGGTAGAAACCAGATGCCCAGTCGATTCGACCGGCAGATGAGGTGAATCAATTCCAAGCCTACGGTCGGAATCCTGCCATGACCACATTATCTCGGTACTGTGTCCTGTTGATTGCCATCCCGCCTCGCTGCAGGTCATTATTGGTGACCAGATGTCGACCACTAACTCACTTGCTGTATCATAGGCAACAATGATTTCCAATGCACCATCCGAATCGATATCATAGAGAATGGGAGTTGCCTTCACCATGCTGGTGACTCCAAGGTCAACCTTCCATGCGGTTTTGCTGGTATCGCCCTCAATGACTTTCAATATGCTTCGGTCATCACCACCGGAGTTCTCGGTAACCACCATGACCGCGAATAGATGTCCCTGACCACATCTTTTCGCCGCGGCAGGAGGAGCGGTGATGGAATTGGAGAAATCGCCGATGCTAGAACCATATCCATCGGCACCGGTGCTAGAAAGTGATTCACTATTCCAATTGTTCACTGGGTGGGATATCGTCCCCAGTACATCAACATCTGAAACATTTCCATCTCCTGGTCCCCCGTTAGGGCCATGAGCTGGCATCGAACTATTACGGGTCGGTGTGTGCTGATATTGAATCCATCCCTGTTCAGATCCATACCATGGTGTAACCTCTCTAGCCTTTGTCGCTGTCGTAGTGCCAACCAATTGAGTCAGCGGTAATAAACTGAGTAACAGGAGCAGAAAAATGGTCACAGCAATACCCTTTGGCGAGGTATGGATATGTCGCGACTGCACACTCATATGCCATCTCGGACTTTGACCCAACAAAAGGATTCCGTGACTTGGACCCCTTAGGGGGTCCATCTGAAGACCCTATTCTAATACCCAATGTTGCTTTGCTCACAATAGAAATATTCTTTCAACACGCCTTTCGCATCCGCACGCCTTAAATGCAGGTTGTAAGTCGGCGGACTGACTTCGGTCACCTTTCTCTCTCGAGGCGCAGCCGGTGAAGGACGGAAGCGGTTTATCGCTCCCTCTTCGGCTGAACCCCGGGAAAGGCTGGTAAAGGGAGGAAATAATATGTACAAAATGGTCACTAAAGAGGACATTATTCGCATTCCAGCTGAATATATTCGTAAAGGTCAATCTCTCAACCAACACATCGACCGTTTGGCTGCAGAAGCCTTTGAAGGCCGTTTTGATGACGATAACAACTTCGTCTTGATTACTTCAAATCATGAACCACTAGGTCGTGGACGCTTGATTCACGGCGATGGTGCAATCTATCAGAGTGTACGTTTCGATGCGGTGCTCTTCGCAATGGAAGATTATGAAGTCGTCGAGGGTGCAGTGTCGGAGATTCACGATTTCGGGGCATTCGTGAGAATAGGACCTATGGAAGCTCTCCTCCACAAGTCACAGATTCTTGAGGACCAAGTCGACGTCAACGTAGGCATGGAAATAATCGAAGGACGACAAACCGGTCGGAACCTGCAGAGCGGCACTCCACTTCGTGCCCGCATCGTTTCGCTTTCGGTGAATCCAAGTGATCCACGCCAAAGCAAGATCGGTCTTACCTGTAAACAGGCTGGGCTGGGAGCACACGCGTGGCTTGAAGAAGACCGGGAGTCTGGTGATTAGTATGGTCAAGGTACCGTTCGCATGTGGTGAATGCCACAGAATCATGGATGATGGCATCGACCAGTGCCCTCACCACCCTTCAGCAAAGGTCACCACCGATTGGCAGGGGTACGTCATTGTTTGGAATCCGAAACGCTCGGAAATAGCTAGTAGATTAAATATTGACGAGGCTGGTCGCTACGCCTTGAAGGTGAACATTCGTTAGGAGGTTGTATTGTGCAAGTATTTGACAGAAAAGAAAACCCATTACTTGACCGTGTCGAGTTAAAGTTCAAAATCGGACACGATGGAAAAACGACCCCGAGTAGAGATTCGATGATCACCTCGGTTGCCCAGTCTGAACCTGGAGCCAAGAGGGAATTGATAATTATCAAGAATATCAACACCCGTTTCGGAATGCCTCTAACCACAGGTACCGCTTACATCTACGGTTCACCTGAAAGTATGACTGTTGAGCCGATTCATGCGCTTAAGCGCCATGGTGTCATTGCCGATGACAAAGATGATGAGAAACCATCTTCAAAAGATTCTCCTGTTGCCACCAAGGATACGTCTGCAGATGATGCTGACGATGTCGAGGGGGGTGAGGAATGATGGGAGACGGACCTAATTCCGCGGCCAAGTGGTCGAAATACAGTATTGAGGACGGTAGTCTTGTTCGCAACTCTGAATTCTGCCCTCGATGTGGACCCGGTGTTTTCCTAGCAAAACATAGTGACCGGAAGAATTGCGGGCGTTGTGGTTTTACTGTAAGCAATGAATCCGAGCAGATAGCACCTTGATGGCAATTGTTTGCGGCGAAGACTCCCCTCTCCAAATTGGAAACGGTGGGGCTGAAGCAATACTACTGCAAATGTAATGACCATGTTCCAGTATTGTCGAGAACATACCACTCTCCACGATAATTTCCCACGTGAATTCCAATGTCACTTCGGGAACTGAATTTCATCTCCTTCCCTAGAATCGCATCTTGTCTCCATCCAGTAATCATCCAAGCCGAATTTTCTTCATCCCAAGTGGCATGATTCACCGGTCCCTGAAATACTGCGGTGCTGACTTCTCCAGGTAGTTGTGAAAGCGTCAATACTTCATTTCCGCTAACCAATAACCAGCCACCTTCCTTGTTGTAGAAGGCGCGGTCAATCAACTGCGGACTATCCAGCACTCCTCTGTCAATTGTATTGCCATTCTCTTGAGAAATCAATGCCCATCCCCCGCCGCGCGATAAGATACAGAAATCTCCTTCGACAGCCATAATGGCGACAATTTCTCCGGCTCGGGGAAAATCCGCAATTTCTCCCCATTGCATCTGGTCGCGGCGCCAAATCTCTACTCCTTCGGGAGTAATGGCATAGAGTCCACGTCGCCACAAGGCAAAGCAGATCACACCATCAATTCCGCACATCTGCATCAATTCAGCGTCCATCGCATGAGACCACTGTGCACCACTGACATGGTGGTTGACGCGCTCAGATAACGAGGTTCTAAGTTCAGAACGTGAAATCCCACTTTCAATTTTCTCGGCAATCGTAATAGCCGCCAACCTCGCAGTCAATAATTCGTGGTCAATCCAATAACCAATGAATTGTTGTTCACAAACCTGAGAATGAGTAATCGGAGTGGGGAATGGATATACTGTCTTCTCAAACTCCTCAAGTTGGCTCGACACCAAGGTTAGTCCCCCGTCGAAATCGACAACTAGTAACCTTCCATCACCACATTCATGCACTCGTTGAGGCGAAATCGGCAATTGCACTACTTCGTCCACGTTATTCCCAATCTTTCATCCCCTTTACATCTTCCAGCGAAGTACATAGGGATTTGCTTGTGGGATGTTTTTTGTCTATTGGTTTTACCATCAAACATATGATTGAGTAAAGGCAGGATGCTGCAGCAATAGGCGTGACCTTCGCTAGATTCATGAGTGAAGGGTTTCTGTAACATCCATGCCGGAACCGGTGAAACTGGTGGTAGTCAGTACCCCGGACATTGCTTCACTCAATCAAGGCAAGGCCTTGCTGGCCAAGGGTGGTTGGATGTCTGGCCCAGCGGTCGAAGGGGATGAGACCTGGTCCCAATCGGATGTGCGAATCTGGTGGTTCCATGACCGGTTGTTGAATCAGGATAATCTCGACTCACGATGGCAAGAGTGCACCGGAGAGCAAGTAGCCGAGGTTATCTTCCCCAGTCGTCATGTCGCTGCTTCTGGCCAACCCAGCTTGACGGTTCATCCCATCGGGGTGATGTATCATGGTGTTGATGAAGAGGTGCCATTCGGTGGTAAACCCGGGCGTGCTCCACCGCCTAACACGAGGTTAGGGCCATGGTTTCGTGAGTTGTTGGCAATAGATGTGCAAAATATCCGCGACACTTTTGAGATATCTCTTGAGGTGACCCACCATGGTCCCTGGCTGAATGCACCTTCACTATTCATTGAGATAGGGTCTACGCCGAACGAGTGGCCTGATGAGACTGCGGCCGAGTTATTGGCAGATGTGATTTGGCGTGGGCTCGGTCTTGATGGTGATACCGGCATTGGCGGCTGGGACGAAGAGACCAACCGCGGCGAGAAAGTAGTGGTTGGACTTGGTGGTGGACACTATGCTATGCGCCTGTGCTCAGTTGCCGCAAATGCCGGAATATGGATTGGCCATATGCTGGCGAATTATGGCTTGGTAATGGACAAACCAGAGGACGAAGATTGGGAAGCAACCAGTGGCGAATTACCTGATGGTTTGTGGAGGCAGGCTATCGATGAGGCAGTTGATTCGACTAGACGGGCATTTCCAGGGGGCGAAATTTGGGCTTATCTAGATCGGAAATCATTCAAGGGTTGGCAACGCCAGTCAATAATGAGATATATGCAGGAATTAGCCATTCCAATAGGGCGAACAAGGGATTTAATTTGTGCTGAATAGGGTTGGGGAATGGTCAAGAATCCCCGGCTTGAGCAAGGGGGTGAAGGTCATGGCTGGATTCTTTGGGCGAGTTGTCGTCGGCATGGTCCCGTTCATGCCACGATTTATTGTTGGCTGGATTTCTCGAAGATATGTTGCAGGTGCAAAACTCAGCGATGCGGTGAATGTGATGAGAAAACTGTCTCGTGAGGGGGTTTGTTTCACCGTCGATGTATTGGGTGAGGAGATAAGCACCTTGGAAGAGGCCGAGTTTTTCATCGCCGAATATGAGAGTGTATTATCAGTAATAATCGAGAACGAATTGGACGCGAATTTATCTATCAAGCCAACCGCTTTTGGACTGTTAATAGACGAGGAATACGCCTATGGGAAAATGACTGCACTGCTGGTAAAAGCGGCTGAACACGACATCTTCGTCCGCCTCGACATGGAAGACTACAGGGTCACTCAAGCGACAATAGATGTGGTATTGGATATGCACGAACGCGGCTTGACCAATGTCGGCACAGTGTTGCAGGCACGGTTATTCCGCACCCTTGATGACGTTGCATCTATTAGCGATAAGTTAGGCTATCTTGCTGATTTCAGAATCTGTAAAGGGATATATCTAGAGTCCGAGGAAATTGCCCATGCCGGTTATTCGGCAATAGTAGCTGCGATGAACGATTCCATCGATTCTATGCTGGAAAAATCCGCATATGTTGCCATTGCAACTCATGATAAACCGGTCATCAAGCACGCGATGGTGGCACTTGAAAGGCATCAATTAGGGCCGGGGAAAATCGACTCACGCGAGGGAGCAGGTGGTGCCCGAGCAGGGAAAGGGCCGGGTTATGAATTCCAGATGTTACTGGGTGTGCGGGGAAATATTCGCCGCAAATTAGCAAGGGATGGGCACCGTACGCGAGTCTACATACCCTATGGTGAGAAATGGTATGAGTACGGAATAAGAAGGCTGAGAGAGAATCCCGATGTTGCCTGGCATATCACCAAGGCATTCCTGATGCCATGGACGAACCGTCGATGACTATGACCGTCGGCGTGATTATCTACCCTGGCGCTTAGAATCACTAGCACCGCGCCGTTGATCTTTCAAATCAATCGGGTCAGGGTTGAATCCTAGACGCCCCTCCTTCCACGCTTGACGGCGCTCTCTACCGGTACGTGGTACAATTTCCTCGAAAGTTGGTGGTTCATGGAGGTATAGGCGCTTAATAAGTACCGCCTCAACCTTACCGGTAAGTGTCCTTCCATCGCCGGTATGGATGGCACGAATTCGCCACTTTCTACCCTTGTGACGTATAATGGAACCAGCGGAGAATATCTTCTCGGCATCGACTTCTATCGTGTCTGCAGTCGAGTCTTCCCCATCGGTCATGGTGACTTTTATTTGCAGACGGTCGGCCCGTAATGCGGTTGCTCTGACTAAGTTTGCTGCTACAATTTTCTTCACCGTCTTCCCCTGGCGGTTTTCCAATCTCGTCAATCGCCAATGTTTATCATCGTGGGAAAAGATAACATCCAAGGAAAGAAACTCGTCTTCTTCCATCGCAATGTTTTCAATTTTACTCTTTGCACCCTCGGTAAGCATTATTGGAATCTCTATTATCTTAGGGGGCCGAAATTGAACCGTATGTACAGATTCACACTCACTACACTTGAGCAAAAAATCTGCACCTAGCCCTCTTTTACGCTCCCGAAGAACCTCGTGGTCTGCCTGTAGCCCACAACCGGGACACTCGATAATATTCTCTTCGGGCAAATCATCATCTGTATTGCCGACACCCTCAGTCTGAACATTTTCGTCATCCACAATGTCCACATCCATGTGCTCGCCAAATGTGCGGCACCGCCGCCCATACTTGAACTACCCCGTTGTATCAACGGTTCACCGTGGAATGATTTGAAGAGAGAGGCACAGTGGCGATAGCATGAGCGATGATGAAGTCGGTGTGGGCGAGGCCCTGGCCGCACTCATGGGTAAAGATTCACAACGCTCACGAGAGGAGCCTCTGATAGCAGCGAATATCGGTGCCCAATTAGCGCACATGGAATTGACTTCCTGGCCAATTGCAATCCGGCGGCGTGTTCGTGATATCGTCGGTCGTCTGCAACCCAAACGTATCTGCGAGGTTGGAGCGGGAATTGGCCATCTATCTTCATGGCTACTAGATATCTGGGAAGATTCACCCCCTCCTGAAAAATACCAGTTGGTCGAAGC
>Ga0302120_10000457_pt1 | contig 18372 bp, 10 predicted proteins | sample AG5_Bottom_MG_FD_203118 | JGI IMG/M metagenome (GOLD analysis project Ga0302120, IMG submission 203118) | Marine microbial communities from Western Arctic Ocean, Canada - AG5_Bottom | ecosystem: Environmental > Aquatic > Marine > Oceanic | place: Canada: Western Arctic Ocean | collected 2017-10-01 | reverse complement strand
AGTTACAGGGGGGGGATATTTATGTGGAGAGTGAACAGAATAAGGGTACAAATTTCACTTTCACACTTAGCTTCAAGAAAGATAATACAACATTTAAGCAACAGGGAACCAATATCGAAATGGTGACTTCCCTTAAAGACATCAAGTTCCTGTTGGTAGAGGACAACGACATGAATCAGTTCTATGTTAAGGAACTATTTAGGGAAAAGTGGGACGTTGAAATAGATTGTGCTAACGATGGGGAAATTGCAGTTGATAAAGTTGCTAAGAAGGATTACGACATCATATTGATGGATGTTCAAATGCCCAATATGGATGGGTTTCAGGCAACTAGGTATATTCGCAAGGAATTGCCAGTCAGGAAAAGGCAGGTGCCAATTTTAGGCATTACTGCTAATGCAAGTATACAAGACAGGAGAAATTGTATTGCAGCAGGCATGAATGACTACTTGACTAAGCCGATTAAGGAGAAGGAGTTGTATCGTAAAATTTGTATTTTGCTTTCCAGTAATCAGTCGCAAAGTAACTGAAAGGTATAGTGTATGGCATATAATCATATTGATATAGACTTCATGGATACATTCTATGATGGGAATGATGAGTTTAAGGGTAAGATGATCTCGTTATTTATTGAGAAGTCGCCTGACTATATGAATGACATTATTCGGTATTTGGAACAAAAGAGCCTGGAGGATCTTGCAGGTGTGGCGCATAAGTTTAAGGCATCAATAGATTTTGTAGGTGCAAGAAAGTTCAAAGAAGTGGTAACAGAAATTGAAAGGAATGCTAAAGGTGGTGATTTAGAACTGATTACTGATTTGGTGGGTAGTGCAGATGCTATCTGGCAGGAGGTGATATCAGAACTCAAAACTGAATTGTTAAAATTAAGGCCTGAGTAAACTGCTGTACCCAGATTTTGTTTTTTATAATACTATAATATATATTTAGCCAACACTCAAATTAAATTATCATGCCGAAGAAGAACAAGACAAACTTCAAAACAATATTTGTAGTAGATGACGAAGAAGTGTTCCTGGAAGCAGTGAAGACGCACTTGTCCACCAAGTATAATAAAGCCAATGTGCACTGCTATCATTCTGGTGAAGATTGTGTTGCCAATGCAAAACATAAGCCTGAACTGATTGTGCTAGATTATCATCTTGCACCAGAGGGATCATCAGCGATGAATGGTCTTCAAACTCTCCAAGCGTTGAACGCCAACAAGAGCACCGCTCATGTGGTAATTCTAACTGGTGACGACAGTGTTCAGGTAGCTAATGATACCAAGAATCATGGGGCCTTTGATTATATAGTAAAAGGGGAAACGGCATTCGCTAAGTTAGATATCAATTGCAATCACATTCTAAGGCAGATAGCTGATACAAAGGAAATAGAGGATTTTAAGAAATTTAAAATTGGATTTCTGATCATCATTGTCCTCTTTATTGTTACTCTGTACTATTTTACTTCGGTTATTTAGCAAAGAGTAATCGTAGGTTGGGAAGCGGCGGGCAGCTAGATTAACCGCTTATACAGGCTTTCATAAAGCGGCAAGACATTCTGTATATCAAATTCCCTGGCGATATTGAGCGCATTAGCTTGGAATACACTCATTGTTTGTTCATCTTCCAAAAGTACTATTGCATTTTTAGCCATATCCGCCACATCTCCTACGTCACTAAGGTAGCCTGTTTTTTCATGTATATTGACCTCTGGAATTCCACCGGTATTGGTGGAGATTACTGGAATTCCTGAAGCCATTGCCTCTAGTGCAACCAAACCAAAGCTTTCAGTTTCTGATGTTAGTAGAAATAAATCTGCAATTGACAGAATTGTTCTTACATCCTTAAGCTTACCGACCCTTACCGTGTCATTACAAACACCAAGCTCCATGCATAAGTGATCAATAAGTTTGGCATCGGGGCCATCGCCTACCAGCACCAGTTTGCATTTTATAGACTTCTTCACTAGCGCAAAGACACGAACAACATCCTCAACCTTCTTCACCGGTCGGAAGTTAGAAATATGGAGTAGAACCTTTTCATCATCTTTAACATATTTGCGTCTTAGCTTCATGTCTCTATCCTGTTGGTATTCTTCAGCACAAACAAAATTGGGGACTACGTGTATCTCATTCTTGATCTTAAAATGTTTAAGCGTATCATTTTTCAAACTCTGCGAGACAGTGGTTAGGATATCGGATTGGTTCATAGCAAAAGTGATGACCTCATTTAGGGATGGGTCTTTGCCAATCAAGGTTATATCAGTACCGTGTAGTGTGGTGATATACGGAAGGGTCTTGTTCTTCGCTATGAGAATTTGTCTTGCTAAGTAAGCAGCAGAAGCATGGGGTATCGCGTAATGGACGTGTAGCACATCAAGATCTTGGCTGAGGGCTATTTCTACAATAGTGTTGGTGAGTGATAATCCATAAGGTGGGTATTCAAACAAATCGTAATTGGAGATGTCTACCTTATGGAAGTGAATATTGTCTTGCTCCATATCTAACCTAAATGGCTTGCTATAAGCAATGAAGTGAACCTGGTTCCCTTTCCTGGCCAGAGCTTTACCTAGCTCTGTAGCTACAACACCACTCCCTCCTAATGTTGGATAACAAACAATCCCTATATTCATGTTCCTTAATTATATTTGAACAGCTACCTCCAAAGACAAATAAACAAAATATTCTCCGTTGCCTAATACAAGGTTAGGTCTTATGCAATAGTATATGACAGATACACTTGCCTCCAAAGGCATCTGGTGTCATTCGCTTAAACCTGCTCCATCTTCCTTCTGGCTCTTTCCGATGGCGTTATAGATCGCTTCCATGATATCCGTACGCACGTTCATTTTCACCAGTTTTTTGTTTTCCCCATAAGGGTGAATCCTGTTAGACAGAAAAACATACACAACTTTTTCCTCAGGGTCTGCCCAGGCAATAGTTCCAGTGAACCCTGTATGCCCAAAGCTTCTCTCTGAAATGCACTTGCAGGTGGGGCCACCTTTGTTGTAATCCATTTGTGGCTTGTCAAATCCCACTGCGCGTCGGTTATCTTTACAATAATGGCAGGAAGTGAATTCCAGTAAGGTAGAATCGCGTATAAAGGACTCACCACCATATTCTCCGTTATTTAGAAGCATTGTCATGAAAACACCAACATCATGAGCATTTGAAAATACACCTGCATGCCCACCGACACCCCCCATCATAGCAGCTCCTGGGTCATGAACGTCTCCATGGATCAATTGCTTTCGGAAGTAGTAGTCGTCCTCTGTGGGAATGATGCGATCCAGTCTAAATCGGGTTTTGGGTTGGTACCCAATGGTCTGCAACCCCAGCGGCTTGTAGAAGGTGTTCATAACATATTGATCCAGACTTGTGCCGGTGAGGCTATCAATGATCTGCTTCATAAAGTAATACCCCATATCGCTGTACAGGTATTTTTTTTCCTCAATCAGAGGCGAGGCGATAATCATATTCATGATAGAATCAGAAAATGTTTTGTCCAAAAAGAGGTTGTCGGTCACCTTTAATGTGTGACGGTCAGATGTAGAGGTGCTATAATAACCCTCTTTATAGCTTGCTCCGGTAGTATTGAACTTCTTCTTTTTTATAGACCAGCTTACATTGTTAACAGTCTCCCTCCAGAATGGAATCCAGGATTTCAGCTGTGCATAGTGTGATAAAATAGCTCTAATAACTAAGGAGTCTTTGTTTGACGTGTCAATGTTTCCTGATAAATATGTGCCCAGGGTGCTGTCGATATTCAGCTTATCTTCATCTGACAATCTCATTACACTTGGTGTTGTGGCCACTATCTTGGTAAGTGACGCTACGTCATACAGATCACTGTTTTTTACTTCTCGTTTCTTAGCATAGGTGTGGTGCCCGAAGGACTTCCAGTACACCACTTTGTTTTCTTTTAGTACAAATACCTGGCAGCCAGGTGTAGCTTCCTGTTTAATAGCGTTCATCGCTAGAGAATCGATTTTGTTGAGCCTATTACGGTCTATTCCAGCATCTTCCGGTATTGTGAACTTTACTCTCACTGCTTTGGTATCGATTCCCGCACCTTCCTTTTGTTTTGGTGATACCGTAACTGGAATCCTGCCTCTAGCACCAACACCACCAAAGAGCAGCTGTGCTGAAAGCTCTTGGGCAATTACATTGTTATTGTAAGACAGGAGCAGGCCATCTAAAGATTCTAAAAGGGAAATGCTGCTAAGTGCATAGGGACTTGTAAATGAGGTAAGAATTACCTTCGCTGGCCCCTTAATAATGAGGTTGATAAGGCGTAAGGCCTGGTCAGATACACCATAGTTCCTTGCAGGGCTATACGTATTGCTATGAACACTGAGTAATACAAGGTCATATTTTTCCAAGCTCTTTCTTAGAAAGGCATACTCATTTCCGGTTGGCTGGCTTCCAACAGTAAAATGCTTCATGGGTGCATAATTGTCCAGCATCTCCTGAAACGCAGTTACATTAGGCGCATGCCTCCCTATGGACAGCGTTGCAATCCGTATGGAGTTCAGGTTCTGGATAGGGATAAGATTTTTCTTATTCTTGAGCAAGGTCAGTGACGCCTCAATGAGCTCCCGCTTTAATAGTTCATCTTTCGTGGTATTCAAGTCAGTGACGAGGTTGCTTTCTGCTACATCCTGGGATTCGTTAAGCTGAAGCCATTCTTTCACACGGAGTACTTTCATACATCGTCTATCAATATCCTCTTGAGAAATCTGCTTGTTCGCTATTGCTTTCTTGATCTCGATCATAGCGCGTGGCACATCTTCAGAGAAAAGTAATATATCATTGCCAGCTAGTAAGGCCTTTACATCTACAATGCCTGGTTCATAATACTTGCTGACACCCTTCATGTTTAGTGCATCAGTGAAGATAAGTCCTCGAAACTTCAAGCTGTCCTGCAGTAAATCTGTGACAATTAGCCGGGAGAGGGTAGAGGCCAGGTTTTTGGTGCTGTCAAAGCTTGGGATATACAGATGGGCGATCATTATGCTACCAAGACCCTGGTTAATTAATTTCTTGAACGGGTAGAGCTCCAGACTATCAAGCCTTCTGACTCCGTGGCCAATCAGGGGTAGCTCAAGGTGTGAGTCTGCGTCGGTATCACCGTGGCCGGGAAAGTGCTTAGCATTTGCCAGGACGTGCTGATCTTGCATGCCTTTCATATAAGCGATTCCTTTTTCTGCTACCTTCTCGCGGTTCTCTCCAAAAGACCGGTAATTGATCACTGGGTTTTTGGGATTATTATTAATGTCTACCACCGGTGCGAAGTTGATTTGTACACCCAGCCTCTTGCTATGTAATGCAATCTGCTTGCCCATTTCATATATCAGCTGATTGTCCTGCACGGCCCCCAACGTCATTTGGTATGGGAACTTAACTGTACTATCCAGGCGCATTTTCAATCCCCATTCCGCATCCAAGGCAATCATTAGGGGTACCTTGGATTTAGATTGGTATAAATTAGTAAGCCGCGCTTGTCGAATAGGGCCGCCCTGAAAAAAGAGAAGGCCCCCTATTTTATGCTTCTCAACCAGTTGTGTAATGCCATCCACATGGTCCTGCTCTTTATTGGAGTAAGCAGCCACCATAAACAATTGAGCAATTCGCTCATCTGCCGAAAGGGTTTGAAATACAGAATCGGCCCACGGTGAAGCACCTGCCAGATACGGAGGATACAATACATCTTTGGATACGTTTTCATCCTTTGGATTGAGAAATCCTACAATGACAAGAAACAGCAGAGAACAGCCAATATACCTTAATACATACTTCATGAATTTATTCTAGCGTTTTTCTTAACAAAACTATCAGCAATCAATACCGTACCAATTCTTCAAATAGGCCTCAATTTTACTATTTATCTTGATAGTATGGTGTACAACTAGTGAAAATGAATTCAGTAAGCTATATTAGTATCCTTCCTAAATTCTGAGGCCAACGACGCAGATATCATCGGTTTGTTCGGTCCAATCATTGTTTTTGCCAGATGGGTTTCGCCATGCCCTTAGAGCTTTTTCAAGAGTTTCCCGCTGCTCTGGTATCGATTTGTCATGCATTTCTACTATTGTCTTCTTAAACCTGTGGTACTTGTATTTTTTTATCTCAGGCCCTCCAAACTGGTCTGAATACCCATCAGAGAATAGATAAATGTCATCACCCTTTTTAAGGTCAAACTTTTTTAGGCTGAAACCACTTTGGCTATGGTCCAATAGTGTTCCGGCATGGTATCTGTCACCTTTCAATTCTATAAGCTCTTTCTTTCTTACAATATAAACCGGGTTATTGGCCCCGGCAAACTGCAACTTATTTGTCTTAGTGTCTATCATGCAGAGTGATATATCGATTCCATCTCTAATACCGGTTGAATCATCTATCCCCGACTTCAAGGTAGCGAAAAGCCCCTGGTTCATCAGATTTAGAATCTTGGCGGGGTTGTAAACTCTTTGTTCCTTAACTACTGCATTCAGATGATTGTTTCCTATTATACTCATGAATGCACCTGGTACACCATGCCCGGTGCAATCCGCAACTGCAATAATCAGCTTGTCTTTTTGCTTGTGCACCCAGATAAAGTCTCCACTTACAATTTCCTTGGGCTTAAAATACACGAAGCAGTTATCTACTAAATTGTGAACTTGTTTGTCAGATGGAAAAATCGCCTCCTGTATTCTTCTAGCATATTTTATACTGTAGGTGATATCGTCGTTCTTGTCCTTTAAGTCTGCATTTCTCTGTTCAATCTCCTGCTGCAGGTTCCTTTGATACAAAGCGATGGCTACTCCGTTTGAGATCTCTTCGACCAAGGCGATAAGCTCCTGTGTGAAGTAGTTGTTGTCATCACTGCAAATATTGATTGAGCCAATTAGCTCGTTCTTGGCAATTAACGGGCAGAGAAGATAGGAGTTCACACCCTCTTTGATCAATTCCTTATCAGACCCTGACAATTCTTCTTTGGCTTTAAGATCCTGAATCAGATAGTTTTTGAATTTTTTAAGATGGACCACCCCATAAAAATCGGACAATGGCAAGACGGCACCTTCTTTCATGAAACTGTCCGGATTTGCTGCTACAGAGAATGGTGTGAATGTTTCGTTTTTAAAATCAAATAAAACCATGCTGGCCCTGGCAATATCAAGCTCTCTGTACAGCTTATTGATTGTGAACTGAATGATCTCAGAGAATGAATCGGCGCTAAGGATCGTTTTGTCTACAGCGTTAATAAGTTTCAGTTTAGAAGCTACTGCTTTCAGCTGGCTTTCTGATTTCTTGTCTTCTGTTACATCAGAGCCTATATTAATGAACTTGTCAATTTCACCATAATCATTCAGGATTGGCGTTATATTATAAGAGAGCCAGAGCTCAGTCCCATCCTTTTTGTAGTTGACCAATTCTTCTCTAAAAGAAACCTTGTTCTGCTTCTGAACTTTGATTCGAATGAGTGTTTCCTTGTCAGTTTTCTTTCCGGTCAATACCTCTTCTAGCTTCTTGCCTTTTATATTGGTCTTGGAATAACCGAGTAGTCGGGTGAACCCTTCATTCACCCATTCAACTATATCATCCTGGTCAGTAAGTACTACAAAGTTGTCTGTTTTACTTGCAATAAGCGAGAGTTTTTTGATCTCATCTTCAGACTTTCGCTTCTCCGTGATATCATTTCCAATTGTAATATACTTTTCAATTCCACCTTCATTATTGATTACAGGGTTTACATTCAATGAAAGCCAAATCGGATTTCCACTCTTTGTATAATTGAGAATTTCCTCAGTAAAAGATGCACCTTTCAGCTTTTTGGTTTCTATTGATGTTTCTGTCTTGGAGTCTGTCAGTGCACCCCTTAAGAGTATGTCAGGGCGTTGATCCAAGACTTCTAAGACAGAGTATCCGGTGATACGGCTAAATCCTTCATTGACCCATTCAATCCGGTCATATTTGTCAGTAATTATCACATAATTATCCGTCTTACTTGCCACCATTGAGAGCTTCTCCATTTCAAGATCTCGCTCCTTCTTTTCTTTGTATCTGCTATATACAAGTACAGACACTAATAGTAGGAGTATTATTGTGACAATCAGTGAATTTCTTAGGATGGAATCGGTCTTGGCCATAGATGCCAGAACTTCATTTTCTTTAGCAAGCAACGTGTTTTCCTCGTTTTGTAGTTTGTGCTGATAATCAGATTCCAGCTGTATGATGCGTGACGTCGTTTTCTGGCTCAATAGACTGTCTTTCATCTTAGTGAACTCTAATTGATACTTTAAGGCATTCTTATAATCTCCATCCTGCTCATAAATTTTAGCAAGCAGCCCATAAGCGGTTTTAAGCTCACCTTTGGCATCTATCTTTGTAGCAGCTTTGATGCTCTTGTTAATGTAGCTGATAGCATGCTGATTACTATTCTGTAACTTATGTATATACGCAATATCCAGAAGAGTAATAGCAGTACCCTTGTGATCCTCCAGTTCTTTGAAAATTCCCAATGCGCGGAAATGGTAGTCAATAGCAGCAGCAAAATCTCCAGATTTATTCGAATACTCTGCTCGTAATTTGTAAACATTTCCAATGTTGCCATAGCATCCCGCAACCCCTTCGTCATCACCAAGTTTCTCTTTTATAGTCAGTGACCTTTGTAGAATCCTGATAGCAGTATCCAGGCTACTGACGTCTTTCGTCTTATAGACCTGGTTTATATAAACAAGTGCGATGTTATTTAAACTTCCAGCAACCCCTTTTTTATCACCTAATTCTTCTCTTATGGTCAATGCACGCTTGTAATAATTAAGTGTTTGCATATAGTCTTCGAGGTAGTAATAGATGATGCCAATATTGTTAAGAGAAGCTGCTATTTGTTGTTTTTCTTCCAGCTCTTCATTTTTTTCCAGCGCTTGTAAATAGTATTGGAGTGCCTTCTCGTAGTCGTTCCTGAAATCATAAACAACCCCAATATTATTCAGGCTGATAGCTATCGCCTTTTTGTACGTTGAGATATCATGTGACTCGGTTGAGTTTTTAAGATACTCTCTGGCCATGGTGAGCCCGTTCTTCCCGTACCTTAGTGCCTTTTCTGAATCAGTACCACGCAATTCCCAACATAGCTCGTTCAGTATTTTTAGGATATAATCAGGTTGTGAGTAGTGATCGGTCTCTGCTTCCAGAATTTTTTCAAGGGAGTCAACCTTTTCAAGGTGGGATCGAACCTTAGCCAGACTTTCAGTGCTAGTCGAGTGCCAGGCGCAAACTGCCAAGAAAGTAATTATATGGACTATGTATCTCACAATTGATTATAAATCCTGATTGATAAATTAAAGATAAGGAGTTTTTACCCGTAAAAGATTAATAATTTAGCACCGTGCAATATTCGGAATAAATGTTGGTCCAACTTTAGGTTCTGTAAAATCATAGATGTCTCATTTTTCAACACGAATATTGATAGGTCTCATCTTACTGTGTACACTTACTTGTGTTCATGCGCAGATTGACCCGGATGAGATCACTATAATCCGCGATAAGTGGGGGGTTCCACACATTTTTGCTCCTAAAGATGAGCAGGTAGCCTACGGATTGGCATGGGCAGCTGCCGAAGATAATTTTCATGATATGCAGTTAAATATTCTGCCTGTTCGTGGCAGAACAGCTGAATACAAAGGAAAGGAAGGCGCGATCATGGATGTTTTTGGCCATCTCATGAATATAGATGACCTGGTAGAAACGGGTTATGATACCAGCTTTTCTGATAAATTTAAGAAGGTGCTTGAAGGTTATTGTCAGGGTGCAAACACATATGCAGCTTATCATCCTGGTGAAGTTCTCCTAAAGAACATTTTCCCCATCTCCCCAAAAGACGTAATCAAAGCCTATACGTTCTCGCTTGCCTTTATGACTCATGTGCACTTTGATCTCGGAAAAATCTTTCAGGGGCATATTGCCAGGCATGAAATGAATATAGGCGTTGGTTCCAACGGTATGGCGGTATCTGGTTCCAAGACAAAGGATGGCAAGACCTACCTTGCAATTAACTCTCACCAGCCCCTTGAGGGCCCTTTTGCGTGGTACGAGGCACACCTTTGCAGCGAGGAAGGTTGGAATATCCTGGGAGCGAACTTCCCGGGAGGAGTGAGTCTGCTAGTAGGTGCCAATGAAAACCTTGGTTGGGGACATACGCTAAACTATCCGGATATGGATGACGTTTATAAGCTTACCATGCATAAAAAGGACAAGTTGAAGTATAAATTTGATGGGAAGTGGGAAGACCTGAAAGTGAGAAAGGTAAAGTTAAAGGTGAAGATGTTCGGTTTTTTGAAAATTCCGGTAAAACGCAAATTTTATTGGAGCAAGTATGGAACGACTATTAAATCGAAAACCGGAATGTACTCTGTGAGGTTTCCCTCCAACATGGACATTCGTGCTGCGGAGCAATGGTATAAGATGAACAAGGCAGGTAACCTAGGCGAATTTAACGCAGCCCTGGATATGCAGGCACTTCCCGGCATTAATGTGGTATACGCAGATAAGGAAGACAATATCTACTATCTCTGTAATGGCCTGTTCCCCTACAGAGATCCCACATATGATTGGAAGCAGGTATTGCCAGGAGATACTTCTGCCACTTTGTGGGAGGCGAAGTTCCATCCGCGTGAAGATCTTCCTCAGATGCTGAACCCAATGTCCGGATATCTTGTCAATACCAATAATACACCCTTCAATTGCACAGCACCTGAGTATAACCTGGTCCCAGAAGATTACGATCAGACAATGGGTTTTTTAGTTGACGATAACAATCGCAGCCTCCGTTACCATGCGCTTATTGCGGCTCATGATCAACTCTCCTGGGAGGATTTTAAGGCGCTAAAGTACGATATCAGTTTCGCCACACCTGCCCACAACAATTTTATGTTGGGCATTGAGCAACTATTGACCCTTGATGCGGAGCAATATCCTGATATTACTGAGGAAATCACTATGCTGAGTACTTGGGACAGGGAAACGGATATCTCTTCTGAGGCAGCTAGTATTGCCATTATCTGCATCCAGTTTATGGTGAATGAATTGGTTGAGGCTGGTAAACTTCCCGGTGTAACTACCCTGACTGAAAAGGATGTAGTTGCTGCGGTGAGGTACGCCCAGAAGCACCTGCTTAAGTATTTTAATACAGTTTATGTGCCTTTGGGTGATGTTCAGCGTCATATAAGAGGTGATGTGTCACTTCCAGTTGGTGGCGGGCCTGATGTTCTAGCAGCGCTCCATACCGACTTTTATGAAAATGGGATTATGAAGGCACGGGCTGGAGATTCTTATATTGAACTTGTTCGTTATAGTAAGCAGGGTATGGAAATTGAAACTGTCAACTGTTATGGGGCCTCAAGTAAACCAGATAGTCCTCACTATACTGATCAGATGCAGATGTTCGTGAACAAACAAACAAAAACAATGACCTTAGACAAAGAGACAATTTATAGGGAAGCTGTGAGAAAGTACCATCCTAAATAACAGTAGATGAAAATATTTGTAACGATTTGCGCTACTGTTGGACTGCTTTTTGGATCTGTCATGGATTTAAGAGGCGAGCTTGCAGATGGTTTGTACGCAGAGATTGCAACATCAAGAGGCAAGATATTGATCAAGTTAGAATTCGAACTGGTGCCCAAAACTGTCGCTAACTTTGTTGGTCTGGCTGAAGGCACTATTACTAACAAGCACAAGAAGGAAGGCGAACCGTATTATAATGGCCTCAACTTTCATAGAGTAGTTCCTGGCGGCATCATTCAAGGAGGTTGTCCGGAAGGTAATGGTATGGGGAATCCAGGCTATAAATTTAAGGATGAATTCAGCATGAAACTTGTGCATGATAAGCCCGGTGCAGTTTCAATGGCTAACTCCGGAAAGCATACAAATGGAAGTCAGTTTTTTATTACACATCGGGCTATCCAATCGCTTGATCATAAGCACGCTGTATTTGGCTATGTTGTACACGGAATGGATGTAGTCGATGCTATTCAGGAAGGAGATAAGATTGAAAGAGTGAGTATAAAGAGAGTTGGTGACAAAGCGAAGGCTTTTAATCCAGTAACTTGCTTCACTGATAAGGACCGAAAAGAAGTGGAGTGAATACCTGTTCGTTTCTTATTTTTAAAATCTACTTTTACCCTTAAATTATCAACACCTGGTACAGAGGAATAAGCTGAGGTGAGGATAGCACCGGGGAAGCTGAAAAAGTATAATTATGAAGTACAATCGGGGTGAGCATACCGATGATTTTCTGATTCGCCTTTACAAGGAACTATTACTGCCTCGTATGATCGAGGAGAAAATGCTCCTGTTATTAAGACAGGGTAAGATCTCCAAGTGGTTCTCAGGAATTGGCCAGGAAGCCATATCTATCGGGGCAACGCTAGCTTTAGAGCCAGATGAGTTCATTTTGCCAATGCACCGCAACCTGGGTATGTTTACAGCACGCAACATTCCTCTGGATCGCTTATTCGCTCAGTTTCAAGGGAAGATGAACGGTTATACAAAAGGCCGTGATCGTTCATTTCATTTTGGAGCCAAAGAGCTGAATATTGTTGGTATGATCTCCCATCTCGGTGCTCAGTTGGGCCTGGCGGATGGTATAGCTCTGGGAGAGAAGTTGAAAAAGTCCAAACGAATTTCACTTGTGGTTACTGGTGACGGAGGAGCCAGTCAGGGAGAGTTTCATGAAGCATTAAATGTAGCAGCTGTATGGAATCTGCCGGTAGTCTTTATCATTGAAAATAATGGATATGGCCTATCCACTCCCTCAGAAGAGCAGTTTGTTTGTGAGAATTTTATTGATAAAGGAGTTGGTTATGGTATGGATGCTGTTCAGGTTGATGGTAACAACGTAATTGCTGTTTATGATGCCGTAGAGAAGATAGCAATGGCAATGCGCAAGAAGCCCAAGCCAGTTATCCTTGAATGTATGACTTTTAGGATGCGAGGGCATGAAGAGGCTTCTGGAACCAAGTACATACCTCAGGAATTGTTTGATCAATGGGGTAAAAAGGATCCTGTTGAGAATTATGAGAAATTCATTATTAAGGAAGGGCTGCTGGATACAGAAGGATGTGGTAAGCTGAAACAGCAGATAACAGAGAAGATAGGCAAGGCCCTGGAAGTTGCATTTGCCGAGGAGTTGGCGGATTCAGATATTGATCGTGAATACACGGACTTGTTTTTTCCGCATTCACAAGTCGTGGTTGAAGCTGCAGGGGATAAAAAACAAGAACTGAGGTTGGTTGATGCGATTAGTCAGGGATTGAAGCAATCTCTACAGAAATACGAAAATCTTATTGTCATGGGGCAGGACATTGCTACGTACGGCGGTGTTTTTAAGGTTACCGAGGGCTTTGTAGATGAATTTGGGATTGATCGGATCAGGAACACACCACTATGTGAGTCAGCTATTGTGGGTACTGCCTTGGGATTGTCAATACAAGGCTATAAAGCAGTGATGGAAATGCAGTTTGCCGATTTTGTTACCTGCGGGTTCAATCAGATTATCAATAACCTGGCAAAAGTGCATTGGCGTTGGGGCCAAAATGCTGATGTTGTTATACGGATGCCAACAGGTGCCGGCGTAAATGCAGGGCCGTTCCATTCTCAGTCTAACGAAGCATGGTTTTTTCACACACCAGGGTTGAAGGTGGTGTATCCAGCTTTTCCAGGAGACGCAAAAGGACTGCTTGCTGCTTCAATTGAAGATCCTAATCCCGTTATGTTCTTTGAGCAGAAGGCGCTGTACCGAAGTGTCAGAGAGGATGTTCACGAGGACTATTACACAACAGAGATTGGCAAGGCACGCCTGCTCAGAGAAGGCCGTGATGTAACGATAATTACCTATGGGATCGGGGTGCACTGGTCCATTGAAGTATTGGACCAACATCCGGAAATATCTGCTGATCTCATTGACCTCAGAACACTCATGCCTTTCGATGAGTCAGCTATACTGGCATCAGTAAAGAAAACAGGACGGGTGCTAATTCTTCATGAAGACACGCTCATAGGGGGAATCGGCGGGGAACTTTCTGCATTCATATCTGAGCGTTGCTTTGAGTTTCTGGATGCACCTGTTATGCGTTGCGCAAGTCTTGATACTCCCATACCTTTTTCTGCCAATCTTGAGCAGGCCTTTCTTCCTCAAAGCCGTTTGCTGGAGCAGTTAAGGGGTATACTGGAATATTGAGCTCTATTGGTCATTGGTAACGATTGTTTCGAGTCAATAATTATTGATACACATTTTGTATATTGCAATTTGCATATTATATTTTGTGTGTTAACTTTGAGGAATGAAACATGGAATTAACCCTTTTTGTCTCAAGGGCTATAATGGACCTGTGTTGTTCTGTGATAGGGTAGAAGAAACCAAACTGCTACTTGAAAACGCCAACAACGGTGTCAATACCACTTTACTTTCTCTTCGCCGGATGGGTAAAACCGGATTGATTCATCATGTATTTAACAAGATGAATAAAGAGAAGCAGTGGACGTGCATATATGTTGATATATATGCCACACAGTCTCTGGCAGAATTCACCAATCAACTGGCATCCGCTATTCTTACAGCGTTTCCCCAAAATAATAGCGTGGGTAAAAAGTTTATTAACATGATCAAAGGGTTTAGTCCCACAATCAGTTATGATCCTTTAACAGGAGTACCAGAGATATCCTTGTCCTACTCTCAACCCAAGCAATATGAACATTCTCTAAAGGGTTTGTTTGAGTTTTTGGAAATGCAAAACAAGCATGTGGTAATTGCCCTGGATGAATTTCAGCAAATCGCTAATTATCCAGAAAAGAATATGGAGGCCTTGCTCAGGACTATTATTCAATCGCTAAAAAAGGTTGTGTTTATTTTCTGTGGGAGCAATAAGCACCTGCTAATGGAAATGTTTAACAGTGCCAAGCGCCCATTTTTTTCCAGCACACAACCTCTCTATCTTGATGTCATCGCGGAACGGGAGTATAGGAAGTTCATTAAAAAACTTTTCGTGAGGGGTAAGAGGAGCATTGACGATGACTCTCTGTCGTTTATTATGGATTGGACCCGTGGCCACACGTATTACACGCACGCACTGTGTAACAAGATATATGCTCAAAACGTCACAGACAACACCATTGAAGATGTATATTATGCTTGTGATAGCATTCTGAAAGAACAGGAAAATATATTTTTTCAGTACAGAAGCCTGCTTACTTCAGCACAATGGCATTTACTTAAAGCGATCGGTAAGGAAAGGAAGGTATATCAGCCTACTAGCAGCGCATTCAATGCAAAGTATCAACTTGGCAATCCTTCCTCGGTCAAAAGAAGTTTGGAGGCCTTATTGGGCAAGGAAATGGTGTCGAGAGTGAGTGCTCAGGAAAACGACTATTATCAGATTCAGGATTGTTTCCTGTCTCGTTGGCTCCAGCGATTATAGAAGAATATTAATTTGAACCACTCCTTATTAGTTTATCGAGTCGTTTCATGGCAGCTTTATTCTCTGTCAGTTCTATCGCTTTGGCTATTTGCCTTTTTTCCTTCTTAGTTAGGTGCCAACTCAGGGAAATGCTTCTGTCTTTTTCTACTTCAAGTTGAAAGTCAATAACATCTATTTTGCCTTCATACCATTTGCTCGTATACTGTATCAGCTGGTCATTGGTGAAATCCTGTATATTGAATAGGTTTTCATAGAAGCTTCCAACCGGTTTACTTGCGTTCTCTAACATAGTTCGGTGTTTGGTATCATTGATTATCGGTTCTTTAGACCGTTCTCTTATCTGAACAATCACAATTCCTGATGTGTTTTCCTTCAGCCAGTTCCTGAAACTGAAGATGAACTTCATGGTGGTTCTCATCCCGTAATTGTCACGGGCCCCAGCATCAATAATTTCCATCACTGGTTCACTCGGCAATGTGACAAGCGGCATAATAAATGGGAATGTCGCATTCATCCTAAGCGCACTAGTGAACTTGAGATTGTCTGCATCCTGCCGCCAGAAAAGACGGCTAAATTCCACTTCTTCAATGGACGGCTCATTGTCAATTAGGACAGATGTGGTGTTGTGAACTAGGTAGGACACTGGCTGGGAGGAGATTATCAGCCTTCGTCCGTCATTTACAATACTTGGTGAGAGAATTAGTGTGGGAATTTTGGCAGTTATTTCAGGCTCAGCATAGTCTCTTATGCTCTTGTCCATGACCCAATTTGTATTAATGTTTAGCTGGGTTTCAAATGCATAGCCACGATCTTTTATATAGGTGTAACCATCCACTTTGGTGGTTCTAACCTTCATAAACATGTCATTAAGTGTTAAGCTTGCCGCAATAGGATTCAGGAGGTCCTTGGAAATATTATCTTCCCCCTGGTAATGTGCAAGTACAAGCCTGTCCTCTAAGCTCCGTAGATATAATTCTCTATAGTAACTTAACCCTATTGTTCCTCCTGAGGACCCTGTAAGAAGGTGGGTCTGTTTAAAGAACTTGCCTTCCGTTACTTCATCTGCGGTTTGCAACAGATGATAGGTCCAGACTGCAGATTTAAGACCACCACCACTTGCACAGACGACAACAAGCTTTGGTAATTGTCCATTGGCTCCCATATTTTTGGACTTCCACGCTTCCAATACCTCTTTACCTTTGGCAATGTCACGCACGTAAAGATCGATATTTGTTCCCTGCTCATTTACCACTTCATTGGTGTACTTTGTTTTGTCGATTTCATAGTTAAGGCCGTATGCTTTATTCTTAAAATCAAATAAATCCAGTTTTGCACTGTAGTTAAACAACATTGCAAGCCCCAGGGCTACAGCTGTAAACCATCCCCGCAACCAGGTTTGCAAAACCGTTAGAATCATCAATATGATTGTGAAGAGCAGAATGATAGACCCTCCCGCTGGTATCTGAAAAGCTGGCATGTCCTGAAAGAAACCAACTATAAGGAGGATTCCAAATAGCAGTAGCTGAAACCATGCGGCATTATTTTGATTTTGATTAAATACCCTGACAATCATCTCCCTGCCATAGTGGTCTGACTTACGACTCAAGCTTATTCTCCAGGGTGACGTTATGTAGGTGAGCACCTTCCATTCCCGCGCCCATTTGAGCGAGGGCACCAATATTCTGAAGAACTTTCGCTCCTTCTTAATCTTTTCCTGTTTATTTAACTTGGCAATGGTCTCCTTGGATTCAGAGGAACGTTGGAACCCAAATAGCTGAAATATGTTTTTGTTCGTCGAGAAGAAGTACACATAGGTAAAAAGAAGGAAAAGTGACAATCCTGCATATAATCCAAGAAGGTCATATGCTATAGCCTCATTAGATTGCAATTCTTCATAGGCCTGAAACATAATTATCAGTCGGGTGTAAAAAATCAAAAAGGCAACCGGGACAATTAGGTTATTGATGCTGTATTTCAGAAAAGGGCGGTTAAGAGTCGCAATGAAAGGGAATCGGGATCCATTGGTCACATAGCTGGAGATATTAAAGGTCATGATCCAGGCGCCGAGGCAAAGACCTATGAAGAAGAAGGATAAAAAGCCTACCTCACCACCGTATTCAGGACTCAGAAAGAGGTAGGGTACTCCGTACTTAACACCCAGTTGTCTGGTGATTATACCTGCCAGTACAACCCAAAACAGCAGGAGTATGATGTTCTTTTTGATAAGGGCAAAGAAGAGTTGGAAAGGGAAGAAGTAGTATACCCTTTTGATCTTGTCGATATTACTTACGGGAGGTGTCATAACAATGATAAGAGGTACGCCCTCATGTCTTAATTAAACGTTGCAACATGAATTTAGTTATGCACTCTACTGAAAAAGGAGCCCTAGGAGAGTTTCTCCTCTACATTACTCAATATGTCCTTCTCATATTTTTCAGCTGCTTTGCGTATTTCATTTGCCTTCTCCAGCGTTCGAGTAACATATTGCTTGTCCTCAAGATCTACTGTGTTGATTTTCACATTTAAATAGGCGCCAATAACTGATGATCTGGCACAGAGCGCACCGACACCAGCATCTGATACTGAAGCTGACAGGCCTGATTCAGCCATGGCCTTCATCACTTCCATTGACTCCAGTGCTGTTTGCATTATGGTTAATGGTACTTCTATAGCATGTCGGGTAGCTGCCTGAATGGCTTCTTTCCGCGCTGCCTTGTCTTCTTCACTGTTTTTTGGCAGGCTATAGGCCTCCATTATTTTATTAAAAGCTTGAGTATCTTCATCCACTAGTTCCATAAGTAGTGCCTGATATTCCTGTCCCTTAACGGCCCACGCAGAATACTCTTCCCACTTGTCATCCCAACCTCTCTTGTGTGAAGAAAGGTTAGCCACCATTGTACCCAAAGAAAC